>VAPK010147893.1_pt1 | contig 11726 bp, 11 predicted proteins | sample 3395031 | NCBI WGS metagenome assembly VAPK01 (sample SAMN08290443, study PRJNA428436) | hydrothermal vent metagenome | isolation source: Deep-sea hydrothermal vent chimney 1 | place: Pacific Ocean: Juan De Fuca Ridge | reverse complement strand
TTGGGAACCCAAAATATATGATAGTCGCATTTATATACTACATGGCCTAATTTCCTATATTTACCCATCTCCCAAATATAGGCAGAGCCCTCAGAACATAATCACCTGCAAAGCAGGTGATTATGTTCTGAGGGAAATTAAAATTACTAAAACGGATAGTTTATACCAATTTTAAGTAGCAAGTTATCAAAAATTTTAATGCAGGAAAAAGGGGAAAAGAACAATGAATTCGAGTGTATTTGAATGCTAATTACTCGTATGTAAAATAATTCAAACGACCCCTTTGATAATTGTTGATAAAAATTCACTTAAACCAGCGCGAACCCCTTTGAGAGTATCTTGCTATTTTTATATTTGTAGACCGTCGCAGAATTGATGGAAATTTTATACCAAAACACGAATTTGGAACCCTTTATAGTATCGGCCAGAAAGTACAGACCCCAAACATTCAAAGATGTTGTGGGGCAAGAGGCCATTACCAATACCTTACTAAATGCTATAGAGAACGACCATTTGGCGCAGGCCCTGCTTTTTTGTGGCCCCCGTGGTGTTGGTAAAACCTCCTGCGCACGTATTTTGGCCAAACAGATCAACCAAGACGGCACACAAAAAGAAGATGAGGACTTCGCCTTTAATATTTTTGAACTCGATGCCGCTTCAAACAATTCAGTAGACGATATTCGAAGCTTGATCGATCAGGTTCGTATTCCGCCACAGGTGGGTAGATACAAAGTATATATCATTGATGAAGTTCACATGCTTTCGACATCGGCCTTTAATGCCTTTTTAAAAACGCTTGAAGAGCCGCCAAAACATGCGATTTTCATCTTGGCTACCACTGAGAAGCACAAAATCATTCCGACTATATTGTCTCGGTGCCAAATATTCGATTTTAAGCGAATTACCGTAAAAGACGCAGCAGAATATCTAAAGTATATTGCAGAGAACCAAGGTATTGAGGCCGAAGATGATGCACTACGGATTATCGCCCAAAAAGCAGATGGTGCCATGCGCGATGCCCTTTCGATTTTCGATAGGGTCGTTAGTTTTTCAGGAAAACAATTGACCCGAAAATCGGTTACCGAAAATCTGAACGTACTCGATTACGATACTTATTTTGAGGCTACCGATCATATTCTTGACCACAACATACCTGAACTATTACTACAATTCAATAAAATATTGGCCTTGGGTTTTGACGGTCATCATTTCATAAGCGGACTCGCGACGCACTTTAGAGATCTTATGGTATGCCAGCACCAAAGTACCATTGACTTGTTGGAAGTGGGCGAGAATGCCAAAAAAAGCTATTTAGAGCAGTCCAAAAAAACCTCCAACGCATTTTTGTTAAAAGCCTTGAACATTGCCAACGACTGCGACCTAAAATATAAGACCAGTAAAAACCAACGTTTATTGGTAGAACTTGCCTTAATGAAATTAGCTTCTATCGATTTTGATGGAGAAAAAAAAAATCCTGAATCGGTAGCTTTAGCGAATACCACAATTGAATATATTGCTCCCGCTTCCTTTTTTAGGGGGATGAAAGTTTCTAAAAAACCTTCCGAAGAAATTAGTATTGCAAAAATCGAAGTCGCTTCTGAACCATCGGATGCCTCTGACGACGTACCTTTGGTCATAACAAATCCTGATTCTATTTCTGTAACCAACGATTACGCTCCTGAACAAGAAACATCGAACAAAACGGAAGTTACAGTAACAAAAACCCAAACAGAAGTTCCCCCTCCTATTGCCGAAGAAGAAACCATTGTTGCCGAAAAAATAGATATTAAGCCTGCTACCAAACGGGTTTCGGGCCTTTCCATATCAAGTATACAAGCGAAGAAAGAACACGAACGCAGTAAAAAAGATGCGAACATTGACGAAAGCCAACTACCTAAAGAAGCTTTTACCGTGGAAGCATTGCAACAACATTGGGCACATTTCGTAGATAAAATTGACGCCCAAGGGCGAAAGATATTTGCATCGAACCTTCATGCCGATATTCCTAAATTAAAAGATGAGACCACCATTTGGATCGAGATGCCGAACGATACCATGAAAAAGGAAATCGAGCGCGACCAGTATGACCTGATGAACTATCTGAAATCAAAATTGAACAACCATTTTATCAGTCTCGCTATTACGGTCAATGAGGAAACCGCAAAAAAATTCGCTTTCACGCCAGAGGAAAAATATGAGAAATTAAGAGAAAAGAACCCTGCGATAGATCTGCTTCGAAATGAATTCGATCTAGACTTATTATAGCCTTTGTGAACGTCGAATGGCAATGGTATAGAAGAACATCATAACAGCAATGATCAAGACACCAAAAGCCTCTCTGCCCAATTCAATATTAACGATATCGCCGGCCCCTATTTCAAAGCCTTCAAACTTGGGAGGGAATAGGTAGAAGAACCCCGCAAAACACAAAATACCCATCACCAGCGTAACGAACCAAGAAACCTTGTTTAGGGCAAATGCCAAAGAGATTACTGCGGCAAGGCCCCAAATGGCAATCCATGTCAAAGCATCTGGGTCGTTGTATTGAACTGCAGCTGCGATTGCGAATAAAGCTGAAAATAAAAATCCTATACTCTTAAATACTGGTTTCATTGGTTTACTTATTGGTTATATGCCCCACTAAGGTACTAAATACATCGATGGGTTTCAAAACCTCATCTAGTTTCAAGGTCTTATTATTGGTGATGAAAATAGGATAATCATCAGTATCCTCAGGAATTCTTCCATGAGAACCTTTTATCAAATTTGCATCTAACGGAATGATATCCATCACCGTTCTAAAACCCATTTTCTTTTGTATCAGCTTGCCGATGACCTTGGCCATGACCAATTTATCTTTGGGATCGGTGAGCATCTCAACGGGATCGTAGCCCGGTTTTTTATGAATATCGACCATACGTGCAAAATCGGGAGCTTTGGTATCATCGTTCCAAAAATAATAGGTGAACCACGAATCGGTATCCGCCAATACCACAAGGTCGCCACAGCGTTCATGGTTAAGGTTTGCTTCAATCAAGGCTTCATCTGAAAGCACTTTTTCAACGCCATATAGCTGTTCTAATATCAATTTGACGTTTGCCTTGATTGATATATCATTCAAATAAATATGGGCAATTTGATGGTCAGCCACGGCAAAAGCTTTGCTCGCACCAGCATCTAATATTTCTAAGCCTCGTTCGGTTCTGATACTTAAATATCCTTCTTTGCGCAAAATTCGGTTCAAATGTATGGGGTTGTTCACATTGGTAATCCCATACTCCGATAGTAGAACAATATTCACATCTTGCTTTTGATAATAGGTAACCAATTTCTTTACAACAGCATCGATTTCATTGAGGTCTTTTGAAATCACGTCAAAATCGAGTCCGTGTCTTTGCAGGTTATAATCAAGATGCGGTAAATAGACCAAGGCAAGGGTAGGGTTGTGGAGTTTGTCCGTCTTTATAGTGGCATCGGCAATCCATTGGCTTGATTTTATCGATGTTTTCGGGCCCCAAAAATGAAACAGGGGAAAGGTGCCCAATTCATCTTGCAGGGTATCACGCAATTCAGCCGGGTGCGAATACACGTCGGGTATCTTTCTGCCATCGGCCAAATAGTTGGGGCGTGGGGTGATATTAAAATCGGTGGTAGCATACATATTGTACCACCAAAATATATTGGCACAGGTAAAGCTTGGATCTTCTCGTTTTAGTTTATCCCATATTTTTTCACTTTGGACCAACTTGTTCGATTGCTTCCAGAATTTCACTTCGCACTCATCTTTAAAATACCAACCATTACCAACAATACCGTGTTCGGACGGATATTTTCCGGTGAGGTAGGTAGACTGTGCCGAACAGGTCACCGCAGGAAGAACAGGGGTTATCAATGCAGCCTTGCCCTTATCCAAAAACGACTTGATAAAAGGAGTGTGCTCGCCTATAAGACGTTTGGTCAGCCCCACTACATTTATCACCACTGTTTTTTTCATAGGATTACAATCTTTCTTTTAACCAATTGATCTCTCGAACGATTGACTCTGACAGTCCCTTTTTTATTTCTTTCGGAAGCACATCCCACGTATAGGTCTCAATTTCCAAATGATCAGAAACGGCAGTATGCTTCAAATACTCGATAACCTTTAGAATATGATCTTGGGTAGAATATAAGTGACCGAAACGTTCTAAAAAAATGGGAACGTGAAAATGTGCACGCAATTCGGTAAAATCATCTCGCTTGTTCAAAACCACTGGCAAATCACTGTAAGTTTTCACCTTATCGCCTACTTTCTCGGTTACTTGATGTAAATAGGTGGGCTCGTCAAAACGGGAGAGCGATTGCCAAATCACCTCTTTATCGGCCTCTTTATACATGATTTTCAAAGCGGCACTTACCTGGATCTTGCCTATTTTGATGCCCGCTTTGGCAAATCGCTTGAACGTAAATTCAGGGTCTTCATAGGCCAAAGAAAAATGGCAAATATCATAGCAGACGGTAATATGCCTCTTTATCAATTTCTCTACTTGATCACTATCTTTATCTAATCGTTCTTTTAGTATTCGGCTGGCAATTGGCACTAAATAATTTTCAAAAAACACCAAGACTTCTTCACTGTTTTCCAGTAATCCGTCAGGTTCGGGTTCTATATCCAAATGCAAATACTTCCCGATTTTATGCTCTATATCAACTAGTTGTATTACTATTTCAGTAAATTGTTTGGCTGCTTTTTTAAAAGCATTTTGTTTTTGTTTTTCTGAACTGTGCCAATATTTATAGCTGATGGGAGAAGTTGAAATACCCCCTGACATTCCGTTGGGAAGCAATTCGACCAATTGATCAAAAAGGCGTTGGGTATAATGGAGTCTTTCCAAGGTCGTCCAATCTGGAGAGTGCACATTGTCTTTTACAGGTTCGTTATGAAAATTTCCGTAGGGGAAACCATTCATCGTGAACACATAAAGGTCGTTTTGATCCAACCATTCTTTGAACTCAAATAGATTTCCATTTTGCTCAAGTTCCTCACTCGCTTTGTTCGATAAACGCAATCCCAAACCAAAGGGATGGTCAGGAGAAACTTCTTTTTTTATCCCCAGAACATATTCTTTCAAACTATCAAAAGTACACCTCCAATCAGAACCAGGGTGAATATTGGTGCAATAGGTGAGTTGGTATGTTGTTTTGATGTGCATTTGATTACACGGTATACAATTTACAGTGTTCATTCAATACCGCTACTGCATGTTTCATTCGATCCATATCAATTTCGTTGACATCGTGTTTTTTGCCCAGACCCGATATCAAGGTTATACAAAGTTCACCGCCCAAATGCTCTTGAAACTCTTGAATACCTTGCATTAGGTCATTCATTTCATTATCGGTCTTCAGAGGAATGCTCAAATCAAACCCTATTTCACCCATTACTTTAAGAATGCGTTCAAATGTGCTTTCGTTTATTAAGCCCGAAAGCTGCGTATAGGTAATGTCAAGGGCAATGCCTTTTGCTACGGCCTCACCGTGCCTAAGGTTATAATCGGTCATTTGCTCTAATTTGTGGGCGGCCCAATGTCCAAAATCCAAAGGGCGTGAAGAACCGCTTTCAAAGGGATCACCACCTTGCGCAATATGCTGCATGTGCATCTCGGCACATTTATGAATGCTATATTGCATTGCCTCAGAATCTCTATTCTTTAATTTTTTTGCGTTTCGTTCAATGTACTCAAAGAAGTCGCTATCTTTTATCAAAGCTACTTTTACAGCTTCGGCGGTGCCAGCGATCCAATCTCGTTGCTCTAGGGTTTTTAGAAAATCAATATCATTGATTACAGCGTAAGGAGGAGAAAAAGTGCCCAAAAAGTTTTTCTTTTTAAAACTATTGATTCCGTTTTTTACCCCCACGGCAGCATCGTTCTGTGAAAGTACCGTTGTGGGAATACGTATCAATTTCACTCCTCTATGTGCTATTGAAGCGGCATACCCGGCCATATCGATTACCGCACCGCCGCCAATGACGATCACAAAAGAGTGCCGATCAATATGCTCGTCGTTGATCGCCCTCAAAACCTTTTCTACACTTTCTCCATTGTTCTTACATTGCTCACCACCCGAAATAATCAGGCTAGTCGTATGTTGCAGGTTATTTGAATAATGGGTGCAATACTTCGTTATGGCTTCCAACAAAGCAGGGTGATTATCACTAACACCATCATCAATAACAAAGAGTAGTTTTATTGCCTCGTTTTTTTTATATCCCTCTAAAACATTCTTGAACAAGCTGTTCTCAATATCGAACAGGTTTTGGGTAAAGTGCAGTTTATAGCGAAATGCTACAGAGAAAGATTGCTCTACTGATTTAAATTCCATCTAAAATACTATTAATCACTTATTAGGTGACGGCAAAAAGCTTTGACAAAAGTATGGATAACGGCAGTAGTAATAAAATTAAAAGACCATACCACCAAACCGAAAAGCCAACCGCCAGAGCGGCATCCAATGCAATAATCGAAAGTACACCGGCCATCACTACCTTTTTGATGTTCTCAGGTGAATTCGACCGATAGGCATTTACCAAGGGCCGATACACTAAAAAAGCGAACAACAATAAAAAAGGCATAGTCTGTAAAAATGAGTCCTTTTTAAGCGTCACCATACCTAGAACGCCAAAAAAGACAAGTGCGTACAATATACCCGCCCAAATAATATGGTTCTTATTGTTGCCATGTACCTCGCCTCTACTGATCAGTGTAATTCCAAAGATATATACCAAGGGAACAAGAGCATACCACCATTCATGTACATGACCAAAGACCGACATGCCAAGAATCAAATTCAACCCTCGACAAAGCCCCATATTCACAGGGCCAAAAAAATCATGTTTCTTTGAAAAGGCATCGTACAATACAATAAAAAAAGCTAAAACCAAAGCGATAATACCGCTAAGCTGGTGAACGAAAAAAGCCAAAATGACGCCTAACAGTATTAAAATAATACCGAATATCGTAGCAGATTTCAATGAAACCACCCCACTCGGAATAGGTCGCTCAGGGCGTTCTATTTTGTCAAGTTCAAAATCGAAAACATCATTGAGAACAACACCACCCGCATAAAGAAATACCGAAGAAAAAACTAGAAAGACAATCGATAGTACTGGAATATTGATCAATTCGACCCCAGAAAAAAATGCCGCTATCGCAAGACCTGCAAAAATATCGGCCGCGGCCGTCGGTAAGTTGGCGAGGCGGGCAAGTTGTAAATATCCCTTTACTACCGCGTTCATTTATACAATTTTATCTGAATCTATTTTGGGTTCTTGCCCTCTCAAAACACTATTATCATTGAATAGTTTGGTTTGATTGATACCCTCGGGCCGTAACCAATCAGATTCTTTCATTTTTCCGTTTTTTCCAAAAATATCCAAAGCATTTTGGTAGCAGGTCTTTACAACATCTTCTTTTGCCACGCCCCTTTTTATCATCAAACCCGCTGTTTTAGGTACTGCAAGTGGATCGCTAACGCCCCAATCTGCCGAGCTGTCAACAATGATATTCTCGCTTCCAAATTTCTTGACCACCTCTACCATACGCTCATTACCCATTTTGGTTTTTGGATAAATGGTAAAAGCTGCGATAAAGCCTCGATCCAGTACCTCTTTCACCGTTTCCTCATTATTATGATCAATAACCACCATAGCAGGGTCTAGACCGTGCTCTAAACAGACCTCCATACTTTTGATAGTGCCCGCTTTTTTATCTCTATGGGGAGTGTGCACCTGAACGACCATTCCCAGTTCCTTGGCCATTTCAAGTTGAAGTCTAAAATACTTGTCTTCCGCAGGGGTTTGGTCATCGTACCCGATCTCACCAATAGCCACTACATTTTCTTTATGAAGATATAAGGGCAATAGTTCGATGACCTGCTCGGCCAAGGCTTCATTATTGGCCTCTTTTGAGTTCAAGCCGATAGTACAGTAATGCTGTATGCCGAACTGGCTTGCCCTAAAAGGCTCCCACCCCACCAAACTACTGTAATAATCTTGAAAAGACCCTACTTGAGTCCGTGGTTGCCCTAACCAAAAAGAGGGTTCTATAACGGCCACCACACCAGCATCTGCCATCGCTTGATAGTCATCGGTCGTTCTTGAGGTCATGTGAACATGGGGGTCTATTATCATCATTTTTTCGCTCATAACTAATCTTTAAGGTTGTTCCATTTTATTTTTTTGGAGGTAATATCCTCTTTTAATTTTGGATAGGCTTCCAGTAATTTTTCAGCCTCGGGATTATCGGAATAAAAACAACACAGGCCGGCCGCATTATTTTCACGAGTATCATCACTTTTCAACAAACGCAACATGTCATTTAAAAGGCCCTCATCTAAAAACTTGGAAACCGGACGCCAAAAATAGGGATCGATGGTTCTTGATGCCGCCCAACGTTCGTGGGCATAATCTGATATTATTCGTGTCAATTCTTTGTTCGCTCGCTTGTCAATTGCTGAAATGGTGCTCAAATCACCTTCCATAAAAGCTGTTTTTAGGTACATCTGGTTCCATTGTTGTTCATCAAAATACAAGGCTGGATACGGATTATTAAACGCAATGGCATTAAATACCGTTGCTATATTTGTACGCAAAGCATCTACGGCCGGATTTTTATATGCCTCAGGATTGGGCAGCAACATAAGGAACTTCAAAAAAGTCTCTAACTCAGCCGTATCGGCAACCTGAATAATGTTAGCGACCTTGGAAGTGAAAAAATCGGTATCGGCATTCAGCACTTCGGCCAAAAGATGAATTCTTGACAACTGTTGCATATTCGCGTTTTGAACTTGCAAATAATCTTGCACGTCATTCTCACAAAAAGAGGTGTCGACATCTTCTTGTTTTTCAATCTTTGAAGCGATCAAACTGTAGGTCAGGTAGAGGTCTTTTGTAGATTGTTCGTCTATGATCATGGCGATTTTATCGTTCAACCATGCTTTGGCATCTGCATTGACATTGTTTTCAATAATCTTAGATAGTTGACCGCCTATATTTTCAAAATGCATCGCTACTACTTTATGGTTCACAAGGGCAAAAAGAACCGTTTAAAAAATACCTCACCCTACTATTAAGAGCCTGTTTAAGTTTTATCCTTCGGTTTTGCTATGGCTCTTTTTCCGCTACTTTTCGTTATCAAAATACTCGTTTGACCCTGCCAAATTCCGTTTTTGCCACCTTAATTAGCGAAAAAATATCGAATAACAAATTCCAAAAACAAAACTTAAACAGGTTCTAAAAAGATAACCAAAAATAAAGCTAATTATTGTAAGATAAAAGGTCTCGACTGCGCTCGACCTGACATCCTTCGATCTCGCTACACGCTACCTAACTACAACCAATCAGATAAAAAAACTAATTATTTTAGTGTTTGACAATAACCAACTATTATTTATTAGGGTTTTAGAACCTTATCTAAAGTTTGTAGATTTGGTTATAGCCTAAACCAAAAAAGCAAGTGTTTCAAAATCCGTTACCGCACTTTTACGTAAAGAAACTGACAAACAAAAACATTGAAAATGGAAGCGTTTAACCGATTTTTAAAGCAATTTCCCCATTACACTCCAAAGGTATATGACACGGTACTACCCTATCTTTCTGTACTACAATTGCAAGCCGGAGACTACTTTTTACGACAAGGGAAAATATGCAGGAATATCGCTTTTATCGAAGAAGGATTTATGAGGTTGTATTATCTCAATGATGGTAAAGAAATAACCAATTGTTTCTGTAAAGAAAACACAATCACAACGTCGTACAGTAGCTTGATAACTAGAAAGGAAAGCGATATCGCCATTCAAGCAATAGAACCTTCCAAACTGATCGTGCTATCGTACGATTCATTACAAAAAATGTATGAACAAGATCTATTTTGGCAACAACTAGGTAGATTAGCCGCTGAGAACGAGTTCATTACCACCGAATTTCACAATAGATTTTTGAGAGACCTATCAGCTACAGATAGGTACCTTCAGGTCTTGGAGAATGAAAAGGAACTTCTACAACGAGTTCCTTTAAACTATTTGGCCACTTACCTGCAAATTGCACCCGAGACTTTAAGTAGAATCCGGAATAAAATATCTCGAACTTGACCCAAGTCAATTGATAGGCTACATATCTTCCTGAACTTTGTTTTATTATTAAATCGTAAAATTCAAAAAAATGGATGCAAATTCGGTAAAACAATCTGTAGTGGAAAGCTACGGGAAACTAGCAAAATCGACAAAAAACGGATTATTCTCTAAGTTATTCGCTTGTTGCGACCCAAATGAGAATATCAATCAAGTGGGTAAAGCCATTGGCTATTCAGAAGAAACCCTAAGCTCTGTACCCAAAGGGTCGAATCTAGGTGTGGGCTGTGGTAACCCATCAGCATTGGCTGAAATAAAAAATAGGGAAACGGTTATAGACTTAGGTTCAGGAGCAGGCTTTGATGCATTTATCGTTTCACGTATTGTAGGAGACAATGGAAAAGTGATAGGTATTGACCTATCAGATGAGATGCTGGATCTGGCAAAAGAAAATGCAAAGAAGGGCAACTATGCCAACGTTGATTTTATCAAGGGAGATATTGAGAAACTCCCTCTTAATGATAACATTGCAGAACACGTTATTTCAAACTGCGTGATAAATCTCTCTTTGAACAAAGGCGATGTTTTCAAAGAAGCATATCGCGTACTAAAAAAAGGTGGTACGTTATCTATAAGCGATATCGTTTTAGAAAGGGAATTACCCGACTTTGTGAAAAATTCATTGGCAGGTCACATTGCCTGTGTTTCAGGAGCTGAGAAGGTAGAAGATTATATAGACTACGTAAAAGATGCCGGCTTTAAAGACATAAAAATAGAATCAAAAACTGAATTTCCATTAGAACTGATGCTTACCGATCCACAAGTAATGAAAATCGCAAAAGAGATGAGTTTTAATCTAGATAGCGAAGAGGCAAACGATATCGCGTCAAGGCTTACCAGTATCTCTTTAAGTGCTAAAAAATAATATGAATAGGCAGAATTATCATATTTTTAACCGGCATTAAGAACATACTCATTGTTAAACAAAAAATCATGTTAGGTTTAAAACTACCCACAGACCCGAGATGGGTGAACATTGTAGAGAAAAATATAGATGAAATATTGACCGATCATGCCTATTGTGAGCAAAAAGCCGCTAGTACGGCCATCTCTTTGATTATAGGTTTTCCTGAGTATTCAGAATTAATCGAAGAGATGATTGCCTTATCACGAGAAGAAATGGCACATTTCAAAATGGTTCACGACAGGATCATTGCCCGAGGACAAAAGCTCGGTCGAGATAGAAAAGATGAATACGTGCTGCAATTGCTGAAATTTTTTCCGAAAGGAGGTAGCAGAACAACACAATTGGTACATCGATTATTATATGCCGCCCTGATCGAGGCGAGAAGTTGTGAACGGTTTCGCCTGCTGTCAGAACAACTCGAAGACAAAGAACTGGCAGAATTTTACCATAAATTAATGGTCAGCGAAGCAAGCCACTATACCATGTTCTTAAAATTCGCCAGACAATATGGCGATAAGGTAGAAGTTGATAAAAAATGGAAGACCTTACTGGAGTACGAAGCTGAAATCATGAAAAACCTAGGAATAAAAGGATGGATTCACGGGTGAAGTATCGGACAGTGAGCAGTGAGCAGTGAGCAGTGAGCAGTGAG
>VAPK011139858.1_pt1 | contig 11727 bp, 8 predicted proteins | sample 3395031 | NCBI WGS metagenome assembly VAPK01 (sample SAMN08290443, study PRJNA428436) | hydrothermal vent metagenome | isolation source: Deep-sea hydrothermal vent chimney 1 | place: Pacific Ocean: Juan De Fuca Ridge | reverse complement strand
CTTCAGGCTTAGGAGCTGGTTTAGCAACTTCAGGCTTAGGAGCTGGTTTAGCAACTTCAGGCTTAGGAGCTGGTTTAGCAACTTCAGGCTTAGGAGCTGGTGCAGAACCAGAACTAACAAGCGAAAAACCATTTGATCCTGTAGCTAATTTAAAATTATCAATATAAAGTTGACGGCGGCTTGAATCACGTGGCTTACCATCATTTTTACTTCTCCAATCTCCTTTATAAACTCCCAGGTGTAAATAAGGGGGTCTCATGGCTGCACATTTATCATTTTTATATGTATTAGGACCATCGACTCTACCGATTTTTTTCCCATCTTTCCATGCCTCTATAAAGCCATCATTATTATAGGAAATTTTAAAATGAACAGTAATATTTAACCATTTATTTTTTTCTATCGGTCCTTGCCATAAGCGTTTTCCTTTATAAGTATTAAATACGACTTTATCGTCACCATTCATCATCCAAAAAGGAAACGTAATCGCTGAGTCTCTGTTTTGGCATTTACTTTTCCATTCACTAGGTGTTGTATGGACTTGGAAGGGGGCCATCTCTTTGCTACGATCTTTTTTCCAGTCCTCATATCGATAATCCATACTCATCCAATATTCTTTTCCAAAATCAAAAGTAGTCTTATTTTTATCTTTATAACCCATTTCTGTACGGTAAGGAGTAGGCATATTACGAGTTAATGTGAACTCGGCTGAATATTTTCCGCTTCGCTTGTGGGTAGATGAAATTTTAGGAGAGTTACCTGCTTTGTAAGCCCCACCTTCTAACGGGTTGCCTGATTCAAAGGTACTATTGACTAATAACGTTGCAGAATTTACAGGAAAAATAGTAAAGCCAATTAAAAAGGAAAGACAAAAAGTAAAAATACTTTTGTGTTTTAAAGGAAAAAAGTTAGACATAAAAAAGTAATATTTTCGTGATAAAATTCATAGAAAAGCACTATTCGTGCCAAATTAATTTTATAATATTAGGATAAAATGGTACAGATGAATCTGTTCAGATATAAAACGACTAAGATTTAAGGATTTACGAAGATATTTGTTATAAATATCATATCAATATTTGTAGTCGGTTATGGACTATAGGTAAGACCTACCATTTCGTTTCACCTCTAATATGTATCTTAATTGAGACAAATAGATCATCTTTTAAAGATGCCCAAAAATATTGAAAACAGATCTTAGAACACTACTGAAAAAATTTAGTATGGATGAGAACCAATGAAAATCTGCAGAATTAGAACTAACAAGAGAGTAACCATTTTCTCCTATAGCCACTTTAAAATTATCAATATAAAGTTGGCGGCGGGTTGAGTCGCGTCTTCTATGGTTGTTTTTACTTCTCCAGTCCCATTTATAAACGCCCATATGTAAATAGGGAGGTCGCATAAGATCACATTTATCATATTTATACGTGTTAGGTCCATCAATCCGACCAATTTTTTCTCCATCTTTCCATGCTTCTATAAAGCCATCATTATTATAGGAAATTTTAAAATGAACAATAATATTTAACCATTTCTTCTTTTCTATTGGTCCTTGCCATAGAACCCTGCCCTTATAGGTATTAAAAACCACTTTATCATCCCCTGACATCATCCAAAAAGGAAACGTAATTGCTGAATTCATATATTGGCACTTCCCCTTCCACTCGCTAGGTGTTGTATGGATTTGAAAAGGAGCCATTTCTTTGCTCCGATCTTTTTTCCAATCCTCATATCGATAATCCATACTTATCCAATATTCTTTGCCAAAGTCAAAAGTAGTCTTATTTTTATCTCGATACCCTATTTCTGTACGATACTTAGTGGGCATATCCCGAGTTAATATAAATTCGGCTGAGTATTTTCCACTTTTCTTTTTAGTAGACGAAATTTTAGGGCAATTACCTGCGCAGTAGGCACCTGCTTCTTTAACATTACCCGATTCAAAGCCATTATTAACTGTTAAAATTGCAGCATTTACAGATATACTCGAAAGGCAAAAGAATAGAAAAAAAATATTAATATTTTTATACAAATATTCAAATATATTGATAATGCATGCATTCATGATATTTAAAGTTAATTTCTTACTATATAGCAATGTATTAGATGGTGTCCAAATTAAGAAAGATATAAATTTCGTTGTATTTAATTAATTTGTAATCAGTAATAATAATTTTGTAAAGTTATTTAATGAAAAATGTTCAACTGAAAATTTTCTTGTCTTTTGTCCGACCTTTTTTAGTAAAGTCAGGTTATTTATAAATTTTAGAGTTTCAATTAATAATTTTTCTTGAGTTCCTGCACAAACACCTAATCCGTTATTATTTAGGAGGTCGTCTGGATCAACACTTAAGCTAATGACAGGAACAGATCTCATCCAAGCCTGAATAAAAGTATTACTAAACCCCTCATGAACACTTGTATTAATAAGGAGGTGTGATTCTTGTAAAAGTTCGTTGACAGCATTATTACTAATTTCTCCTTTTACGATAATGCTAAGTTCTTTTGCTTCTTTTGCTAATTTTTCATAATTACCTAATCGCCCAACCATAATAAATTCAATGTTTTCTGGCCAAACACCATTCTTAACCATAGTAATAAATATTTCTGGACGTTTATTTTTTTTCCAATTTGCAATCCATACAATTTTTATTTTGTTATATGATTTTTCAATGAAATTAGGAACATTATGGCCATTGGGAATAACAGCGCTTGTTGTTCTATTATAGTGTTTTTTTAGCAAACTAGACTGATGGTGTGTTTGTGAAATAATAATATCAGCATTTTTAATCCCATAATTTGTTAGGATACGTTCAATTTTTGTTAGATCTTTGTCATGTTGAAGATTTTTATCTAGGTCTGAATCTCCTGCAATATGAAAAACAGTTCGTATGCCCGTTTTTTTTCCAAAAAAAACACAAATTCCGGTTAATGCACTACCTGCTCTATTGTAAATTACATCTGGCTGTGATTTTTTTAGTTCTTTATAAATATAAAAAAAATAAGGGAATACTATATTCCTCAGTTTAGTAAAGATACGTTTTTTTTTGATAGGAAAATAATTAACAAAATTATCAGTGTCAAAATATTTTCCATTTGAAAGAAAACAGTAACTTGATTTAATATTATTTTTTTTTGCTTCCTCAAGTAAATACATACATTGTAGCTCCGCACCTCCTTGTGATTGCTTCCAATGAGACTTAGTCAAAATTGTAATTTTCTTTTTATTCATTTAGACATGGTTTATTTGGATGAATTTTATTTAGATTGACAATTATCTAAATATTTTTTGAAGTCATATATGATATATTTCCAGTCATATTTTTTTGCATTATTCCTTATTTTTTCAGAATCATATAGCCCCAATTTTTTAGAAATTTTATTAATTCCATTAGCAAATGCTTCTGATTCATCAGTAATGAGAATACCGTTTAGAGAGTTTATAATTTTTTTGTTTTCGGAGGTATTTGTTGCAATAACAGGCATACCAGAAAGTAAGTAATCAAAAGTTTTTGTAACGGGCTGACAATCAAAATAGTCAGTACAGGGTACAAAGGAAACACCTATATTATGAGAATCCATTATAGGTTCAAGCTCGTCAAATGGAACGGGGCCAATAATATTGACGTTTTCTACAAGGTTATTGTTTCTCACATATCCTCTCAATTTTTTTATATCCTTTCCATCACCAACAATTGTATAAGTTGTATTTATTTTATGGTTATATTTTTTTAAATAGAGCGAAAACCCTTTTATAGTTTTTATAATATCCCGTCCATTAAGAGTTCCGATATAAATTAATTTTAATGTATCAAATTTTTTAGTTGTCTTAGATATAGTATCTGATCCTAAAGGTAGGACATAATAATTTCTAATATTAATCTTATTAGCTAATGATTCAGAAATTATAGTAATATTGGTAAATAATTTTGATTCAAAAAACATAATAAAATCATAAAAAAACCTCTTTATTTTATTGTTTTTAACAGATCCTGTTCTAACATCAAAAATGAATACTTTTTTCCAGTTTATTATTTTTAATATTGAACACCCCCTAAAATATTTTACAAAACAAATATCAGGTGAAAAATTATTTATTTCTTTTATTGATAAATAAATATATCTTAAATTACGCTCTAATATAGATCCATTACGCGATATATACTTAACGTTAACTCCTATATTTTCTATTGTTTTATTTTCATAATCCCAGCATAAATAAGTTATATCATAATTATTTTTTAAATATGTTGCATACTTATAGGTATCAATATGGTACCCCCATTGACTTTGGCAAAATATCAAAATTTTTTTTTTATGCATAGTTAATTGAATAATAAGGCGGAATTGTTAGCATAGGGTGTCTCTCTGTATAGGTTTCAGGGATGCCATAATACTAGCATTGACACAGTTTTTTATGCCAAATATCTTGATATCAGAGAGTTAGAAATATTGGAGTAATATGCGCTAGAAATATAATTAGATCAGCTAATAAAAACAAGTATTATCAATTGAGTTTGGTTTTTGTATAGTTTACCCCCTAGATGTTTGATATAGCCTCCATCGGAATAGTATGCCATTAACAAAACCTCTTTTTTTTGTTTCGTATCGAAAAAGATTTATTGTATCCATAAGTTTGTAGAGTACCATTTTAGTTTTTCCTACACGTTTAGCATCCCCATCATATTCAACAGAATAATCGTAATCTTCCAATAGTGGTTTAGCAATGCATTCTAATGAATATTTTTGTTTCAGTGTCATTTCGGTTAGATATTTTTGCTTATTATTTTTTACAATTTCTTTTTTTTCTTGTGTGGATCCTAAGTTTTCACAGGGAGTTGCTAATTCCAACATGTGATCATCAAACTGCAACTCTAAAAAATAACAAATACGACGAAGGTATTTTTCTGGATTGTCTAACAAGTCCTCATATCTTAGTTCGATAATTTCTTTACTATGATCTTCGATACTTTTCTTAAATATATTTATTTCATTAACCCAGCGATCTGTTGCTCGAACCATATTTTTTTTCCAGGCAGCATTCATTGAAAGACTGTAGTCTCTAACATCTCTAACAATATGAATAAACCTTGCATGTGGAAAAATTTCCTTAATAAGAATAACCTGGGTTATGTATGAAGGAGTCTTATCACCCCAAATTTTATTACTACTAGTAGGTGTTTGTGTATCATGACGCATCAGAGCTTCGAATACCCCACTAATACTATAATTAGAACAACTTTGGTACCAACTATCTTCTTGAATAATTTCACTTATTTCACTCATATAAATAAAATATGGAAGATGAATACTTTGTTTATAAAATTTTGAAAAATTACTTTGATTAGACAAATCACCATATTCTTCCCAGTGAGTTTTCCAATAAGGTAAAAAATGGGTTTCAACATTTGGTATGCTAATGGACGGATGTTGATTTAAGAGACCTCTGAGTAATTTAGTTCCTGATCGAGGCATTCCAACAATGAAAAGTGGGCCGGTAAATGACATTAGGTAATTTTCATAATAAATAGATGAGAGGGATGTAAGTTTATTTTTTAATTATGGGAAATAGTAATAGAGGAAAATAAATATTTATATACGAACTACTTAGTATTTTAATTTTAACGTACGACTCATTGTACATAAAAGTATTTAGGCGTAATTATGTGAAAATTAATGGTTAGTCTAACTGAATTATTTTTATATTATCCCACCATAAATCTGTGGACCAAGTTCGCAAACCAAATAATCCCTCCTTATGCTTACCATTGTTATCTTTTACATTCAAATAAATCTTTCCGTCAACAAAAAACTGAATATTATTGTCTTGTTTTATGATTTTAATATGATAAGTTTTTCCAATCTTATTTTCATAAGCATTATTTTCTTGTACCAAATTAAATCCTGGACAATTTCGAAATCGAAAACGAGCTTTATTAGGATTACCATTGGCTAAAAAAGTAAAAATATATCCATTTAGAGTTGAGCTATGATATTTACTATACGTACCATCTAAACGAAAATATCTTGTTTTAATTAAAGGTTTACCAGATGTATCAGAAAAAAGAAAAAATAGATTTATGTTGTTTTTATTTCCTTTTGACTTCAAAATATGGGTATCTACTTCAATGACTAAATTGCCACTAATTTTTTTGTTTAACCAGATTGTAGAGACCCCAAAATCTTCTCCATTGTTATCTAAATTTGCATCCATACGCAAATGTCCATTTTCTATCCGAACGGCCTTGCTACCTTCGTACCACCAGTCTTTGGGAAGTGTTTTTTTAGTATAAGAATCGAAGTTCTCTGAATATAAAAGACTTTCTGCTTGAGAAAAACTGAAAACCATTAATAACATACAAAATTCAAAAACCTTCATTTATTCCGATTTGATCTGAAGGTATTGATGGTGTCAAGTAGATTCCTAAATGTTTTAGGGGATATTAACGCAAGGTTTAGAGGATAACTTATAGCTCCTACAATAACAAAGATACATAAATAAATGGTTGAATCAGGAATAGAAATGGAAAAAACATCCAGAATAGAGAGATCATAAAATAAGTTTTTTATCGCAAAAATAGAACAAACCATAAGTGTAGCTGCAGTAATGGGTGATGCTAATACTCTAAAATATTTAGATGCTTTTATACTTACCAATCTATTTAACGTAAATAAATAGATTGGTAAGTAAGCGTAAGCAACAATCACGTAGGCATACGCAACACCTGAAAGCCCCCAATGTAAAGCGATAAAAAAACCAAATACATTGCTAATACTAATGGCTGTACGAAGTTTTAACCATAATCCGGGTCTTCCTACGCTGACGATGACAGAGTCATACATTTTACTCATGGAATTTATTATGCCAAGGAACACAAGAATTTTAAGTATTGGTATACTTTTTTCCCATTGAACGCCAAACATAAAAGGAACTAACTCGGGAGCTATTGAATAAATTCCGAAAAAAATAGGCATAACTATTAATGCTAAAATTTTAGTTGCTGAATAAAACCCAGAACGTATTTTTTTTGGATTATTTTGAAGTCTAGCAAAAGTAGGCCATGCAACTTTATTTATTGCTCCTCCCAGAAATTCTGTTAGTAATAAGATAAGCCGTTGAGCTATTGTATAGTAGCCAAGATTAACAGGGCCAAGAAAATATCCTATAAAAAAAACATCAGATTTACTCCCAAAGAAGTTTACTATATTCGCAGCAAACATATTGATACTAAAACCAAACAGATCAATAAAATGGCGCTTGGAAACCATATATCTAGGACGCCAGTCACTCATAGACCAAAGAATAATAGTGCCAATGAACGATGCTACTAATGGACGTACCACAAGACTCCATACCCCCCATCCGGATAGTGCACACAAAATGGCGGTGATACCTCCAATTAATTCAGCGATTAACGTTCTAATGGCTAATGCTTTAAAATTCAGTTCCCGACGTAAAAGAGACGTTTGTACTTGGCTAAAAGCGGCAGTTATGAACAATAGGGACAATGCCTGTAAGATAACTTCGAGACGAGGTTCTCTATATAACTCTGCAATCCATTGAGCTGACAAAAAAGTAACTGTCATCATTATTAGGTTTACAAGTATATCTGTCCAAAATGCTGTATTAATATGACCACTTTCTAGATTTTCACGTTGAATAATGGCTGTAGAAAAACCAAATTCTTTGAATATTCTAAAAAAAGCTAGAGCAACAATTGCCATAGCTACAAGCCCAAAACTATCGGGGTCTAGTAAACGTGCAAGTACCAAAAAAACGGTAAAAGAAATTACTTGTGTCCCAAGACCTTGCATTATATTCCAAGCAAACCCTTTTACAGCTTTATTTTTTAAACTCATAAACTATATTTAATGATGTAATCTCTAAGTAAGAGTAATTACTTCAAAAGTAAGTACCAAAATAATAGTTATTATGAAAATATTTTTTTCACTTTGTTAATTCTACGTAATATTTTACTCCATAAGAACTTATGTAAAGCCCATGAAAAAATACTTAAATAACTTAAAAATTTTTCATGCCATTTTAGTGATATTCGATGGACAGTAGATATATATGAAAAAAAATGTTGAATTCTATAAGGTATAAGATATTTTTTACTATTTTCTGGGTCATACCAAGCAGCTAGAGCCTTTTTCTTTGGTTTACCTTCAGGACTTGATTTGTAAGATCCGCCAGCTTGGCCAGAATGTTGTCTTCTCGAAAACAATCGCTCAGGTATTTGGTATATTTTTCCACGAAGTATGAGCTCACCTAGTAAGACCTGATCAGATCCTATGAAAGTTCCAATCAGTGGTGTTTGACGTAATTGATCTATACGAATTAAACCAAATATTGCGTTCCACATACCCACTTTACGAGATAAATACTTATTTAAGCGAACATGGGGCTTTTCAGAAATAAAATGCAACTGATCATCATAATCTTGTAAATGACGGCTTTTTTCATCTATAAGACATATTTTAGTCTGGCTTATTAATATATCTTCGTTTTTTTCCAAAACGTCAACACATAATATTAAATATTCTGGAGAAATCAAATCATCTGCTGCAGCCCATTTAAAATATTTTCCTCTTGCCATATCAACCAATTGATTATAATTTTTGGCAGCGCCTAAGTTTTTTTCATTACGATGATATTTTATACGTTTATCTTTAGATGCATAATATTTACAAATTTTTTCCGTAGTATCTGTTGATGCATTATCCGAAATGATTAATTCAAAATCATCATAAGTCTGGTTAAGTATTGATTTTAAAGTCTCTTCGATAAAATAATCCCCATTGTATACAGGTAACCCGATAGTAACTAGTGGTTCTTTTTTATCACTCATGACTTTCCCACGCTTATATAATATAAACAGATAATAATATTTATTCCTTATAAAAAACTTTTATTATATTTTAAATTTTCTGAAATAATATAACCAGAAAAATACCAAAATAAATACCCTATAACATTATCTAGCACTACGTTTCCATATAATATAAAACCTATCATAAGAAAAGAAACAGTGCTCCAACCATTGGAAAAAGTTCCCAATAAGTTATTATTTTTACTCAACCCCCTAGAACATTTGAAAGAAATAAAAACTAAACAATAATATAAAATTGCACCTAATAAACCTAGTTCCCATAATATAATAGTCAAAGAAGTAACTTTAACATTGTACGTACTATACTTATAAGCATATTCACCAGATAAACTCGGCATGAAAGATTCACTAACATTTCCTATACCAAGACCAAAAAACAAGTTTAGAATGTCTTCATAAAGTGTTTTAAATGCCAAAACCCAGCTATCTACTCGTCCTACTTGCTCAGATTCCTCCCCCTTGTATAAATAACTCTCTGCTCGACCATCCATAGATAAAAAATCTATAATTCCATATCCCCATCTTGCACTAATAAAATAATCATATATAAAAACAAAAACAACACCGGCTGTTATTACCATAGTAATAAGAGGAATAAGTTGTTTAAATTTAATTTCAGATGATGAAAAATAAATAGGTAAAATAAAAGCTATAGGAAAAAATATTATGGTTGATTTTGTTTCATTTAATGTCATAGGTATAAAAAATAAAATAAATATAACTATAAAGGGTTTTATTCTTATCTTTTTTTCTAAAAAAAAAGCCATCAATATGGCAATACCACAGGTAAGAACCATTGTTAATTGCCCCGACCCATCAAAAGTTCCTTTTACTAAATCTCCTGTAAGAGAAAGAGACCCAGTAGAGAGTACTAATCGTTGATATATAGAAATCGGTGCTTGAATAATAAAAAGAAACAGAAGAAGTTTTAATTGCTTATCTAACTTATCCTCAGAAAAGTGATAAATAAAAGGAAGAATAAAAAAAGGGATGAATTTTAAATACATTCTTATTCCTGCTATTAAAGTTCCTGCAGAAACATTATTTATCATGGCACCGATTACTATATTTGAAAACAGTAAGACAAAAAAAGCACTACATGCCAAAGGAAACCCTTTTCCATAGCCGACCGTAATTCGTGCAGCTATGATTATTATAGTAACTATTGAAAGTAATTCAGGAAACCATGTTGCAGAACGACTCAATAAACCTATTTTCGATAAATAATCGAATAAAAATATAGATAGAAAGAGAAGATATATCAATTTATTCATATATAAAACTATCTATATTTCCAAAATAATTGGATTAATTAATATATTTATTTTTAAGTGTCCACTAGTATTCCAATGAACTTCTGTGAAGAATTAGTCAGTTAGAGAATTTTAACACAAGACCAAACCACAGAGGATAAATCCATGTTCCGACCTTATGTTAATTGTAAGAAAGCTGTCACATTCACTATACAGCCCCATATTCAAGTTTTCTATTAGTATTACGCTAGTACTCTATTCTCCTGCTAGCTTTAAAATTTCTGTATTTGTCAAAGGATAACTATATACACGAACATCACCTATATGTCCTTTCCAAGGACGTGATGTCGCACTAGATGGGTTCCCACCAATCCAGACAGGACTTTTATGATTTGTTGTAACACTTCCTTTCTTAGCCTTACTACCCACTTCAATGCCATCTTTATATAAACGCATCGTTTGTCCATCGTATATTGCAGCTACGTGAATCCATTTATTGTTATATACATCCCCAGAAGCAGCAATTAAAGTAGATGTTCTACCATTAGTTTTCAGACGAAAACGTAACCGAGTTTTAGACCCAACTTTAATAGTGCTAACCATAAAATAATGATTCTGCTCAGCACCACCTGTGGCTTTAGAAATAATTCTGCAATCTCGTGCTCTACAATTAGACAGATCATCTGCCCAAAACCATGCTGATAGAGATATTGCTTTACCAGCGACATTCAAATTTCCAACATTTAAATAATCGTTAATCCCATCAAATTTAATGCCTTCACCCGTTATTAAGCGGGCTCCATTCATCAACTTACCTGCATATCCATTACCTGAACTATCTGCTATAGTCAAACCTGTTCTTGTCTCCATCAACCAATGAGCAACAAGACCTTCTTCAGTAGCTGATTCAGTAGTAAATACCAAATCTTCAGTACTCCTGATATTTTTATTACTATCCCTAGAGCCTATTTTATAATGATACTGTTTACCAGCTGCTAGATTTTTTAAAATTACTTTGTGGTTTGTGACTAATAGTTTGTTATTAATGTTTAATCCATAACGATTCGTCAACCCATATTTAACTTGACTGTCAGAAGCCTCATTTGTATTCCAGCTAATTGTTGCAGTCATATCAGTTACTGCAACTTGTACATGACTTATTTTTGGTGCCTCTTTATCAATTTCTAATAGGTTTTCAGAATTAGCTAGCTTTGAAATTTCTGTACTTGTCATTGCATAGCTATAAATACGAACATCACCGATATGTCCTTTCCAGGGGCGTGATACTGCACTTGGCGGATTTCCACCAATCCAGACTGAACTTCTACTGTTTGTTGTAATGCTTCCCTGTTTAGCTTTACTACCCACTTCAACACCATCTTTATATAAACGCATAGTCTTACCATCATATGATGCAGTGATATGAACCCATTCATTTTTAACTATATTTCCAGAAGCAGCAATCAACGTAGATGTTCTACCATTAGTTTTCAAACGAAAACGTAACCGAGTTTTAGATCCAACTTTAATAGTACTAACCATAAAATAATGATTCTGTTCAGCACCCCCTATAGCCT
>VAPK011091100.1_pt1 | contig 11728 bp, 14 predicted proteins | sample 3395031 | NCBI WGS metagenome assembly VAPK01 (sample SAMN08290443, study PRJNA428436) | hydrothermal vent metagenome | isolation source: Deep-sea hydrothermal vent chimney 1 | place: Pacific Ocean: Juan De Fuca Ridge | reverse complement strand
ATCGGGAATCTACTGTGTAGGTCAGATGGATTCCTGCTAAGAGCACGCAGGAATGACAGTTGTTTTTGTTAAATTAATTTTACGTGGGTACTTATCAACAACTTATAAAGTTATCCACAAATTCTGTGGATAACTCTGTTAATAACTATGTGATAAGTCATCAACTTATAGGTAATTTAAGACCTTCAGTTAAATTGTATTCTTTTTATACAGCCTTTATTTTTAAGTTAATATCAATAACTTAGAATATTTCACAGCCTTTAAATAGAATATCAATCACTTAGCTTTTATCTTAGCAACAAAGAAATTAGTTTTGTGTATAAATGCTTTCTCCACATTTAATATCAACATTGCTTTGTAACAAAGTCACTGAAGTATGCTTACTATTCATTTAAAATACTTTTTCTAATTAAATGTCAGGAGATAATGATGAAATCAAATGTTGGTGGAATAGATAAAATACTGAGAATTGTTGTTGGTTTGGCAATTATGGGCTGGGGTTATGCAACTCAAAACTGGTGGGGAGCTGTTGGCCTTGTACCTTTATTAACAGCAACAATTAATTTTTGTCCTATATATCCCCTATTAGGCATTAATACCTGCAAAAAACCATAATATTTTAGTGGCTATAAGTAAACAACTAAAATTTATTTATAGCCACATTAACATTAATGATATTCAGACGAAGGGCCATCTTATAAAATTAAATGGTGGTAGATTAATTCGGCGCAAGTTTTAACCTGCTTTCTTCGCAAGAGCAGGCAAAAGCCTGCACCTCAAGAATGAATAAGTTCTTAAAATAGCTGTATCAACATATTTAACCCACTACCCATTTTTTATCTCTAAAAACTGATTCAAAATATGATAATGGTCTTCAAAAAGTTGCTCTTCCATACTGTTTAATTTTTTAACCGGTATCCATGTTACTAATTCCAAATCATCTGCTGCCTGTATATCAGGAACATCTTCGCAGTTTAACTCAAAAAAATGGGCGTGGGTTATAAAGCGGCCTCGGTATGATCTATTTGGGTGATCAAATACTTTGACTGATTTAAAAGCCTGCAATATTGTTTTATGACTTAAAGCAATTTGAGTTTCTTCTTTTAGCTCTCTTAAAGCTGCATGTAAAACAGTCTCATGCTGTTCAATAAAGCCACCGGGAATTGCCCATAACCCTCTTCCAGGGTGATATTTTCTTTTCCCAAGTAGAATATGGTCATTTATTTTAACAATAGCATCAGCTGTACTAAAAATCACATCATAAGGACTATTCTTCCATAAAGCTTTTTCCTCCTTTAACTTACGGTGCTCTTTAACTAGCTCAGAGTATTCGGGCTTTAGCCACCATGCTTTCAAAAACTGTTTAACCGAAGGTAAAATTAAATCATTCACAGAGGAGAGGGAATCATCTATATCTTTTGCTTCAAAATAAATTTCTCTTATTTGAGAGGCATTTATTTTATAAATAGATTCAATGCCAATATAGGCCCAGTCCTCAAAGTTATCTAAATAATAAGTATCCTTATCAGCAACTTTTTTATGCCCCACCAAGACAATATCTTGTTTTGAATACTCACTAACAATACGCTTAACTTCTGTATTCCACTTCTTATCATTATAGTAATCACGAATAGGGCAACAAAAAACACGCTGTTTTTCATCATCAGTTAAAGTAGAGAGAATCATCTCTCTACGTTCTTGCCAAATAAAAGGATTTTTAGGGCTTCTTGCCTGAAAAGCAGAACCAATAATAATCACAACTTGATCAGCAATTTCTAATGCCCTCCGCTTTAATAATTCATGTCCAGCATGTGAAATTTGATGCCGACCAATAATGACAGCGACTTTATAGTGTTGCATGTTTTTTCCTTTTATTTTGGTAGAAATGCAATCCAATTATACCCACTGAGATCCTGTTACGGCCTTGGTTTTTAGCCTAATATAATGCTTTAGCGGAGCTTCCTTTTTTTGCTTATTCAATCGTTTGTTTTAGCATTCTTTGCTTAAGTTCCGCCCATAAACTTAGTCTACCTGAGCTGCCTACTTTTTTACCACCGCCTCTAGATTTTGCTAACCATAGCCCCGAACCATTAAAACTATAAACGGGTAACAAATCAGTCCGCATGGAAGCCTTTTTTATCTCTGGGTTAATATTATCTAAAACAAGTGGTATGGATTTTGGAGTGGAGAAATATGTTAAAACCATATGTGCCTGGTTCAATTTTAAGGCTTTGACATAGGTTATTCGCATTTTTTTATCAGCAACACCTAGTTCAATTAAGGTAAAATACTTAGCGATAGAGTAGTCTTCACAGTCACCCGCGCCTTGAAATAAAAACTCCATAGGAGTAGCCCAATAATCTTTTACTCCCCATAACCAAATATCATCAACAAAATTTATTCTTTGGTTAAAAAAGTCATTCACTGTTTTTAATTTTTGCTGTTCTGGTAGCCTTTTTGCTGTCTGCATTAGTTTTTGCCATTGCTCTACTCTGCTAGCTGCCTCTGTGCCGTATTTTATCGATATTTTATTTAATAGTTCTGGACTTATATCAAATGCCGCAATAACTGTACACACACTGAAATAGCATATCAATAGAATGCCACTGGCTTTTATAACAAATTTTTGTCTAGCTGTTTGCGTAAGAAATAAGGCCACTTTTAACGACTACCGACTTGCACCTGTGATTCCAACTTTTTTCAGACAGACAAAATCATCTTCGGAATCAATATTTTCAGCTAAAATAGTTATATTTAATAACTCGCCAACATCTTTCATTGCCTCTACAAATTCTTTTTTCTCTGCATCATTAGCAACGCCCTGCCCTAAATCTCTTGCCAGACGGATAAAATTAGGTTTTAACTGTTTTATCGATTCTGCTGATAAAGATTGTGTTTCAAAGCGTTTAATCATAACGCTTAAGTTTAATTGCTGCGCAAACGCTATAAACTCTTTATAAGAATTCATATCTTTGGCTACTGCATAAGCGGAAAGGTTAAAAACTAACTGCTGAGAAAGCCCTTGCTTTTGCTTGACCAAGCGGCTTAACCAAGCACGAAAATCACTGTTTTTTATCGTTCTGGTCGCTACATTTATGGCAATCAAATAATTAATATTTTTTGTTTCAAAATAATTAATAACTTTTAATATAACCCCCTTATCCAGTTCTACTATCTTCTCGAACTTCTCGGCAATAGAAATAAAAGTCCCTATTGGCAACCTATTTCCCTGCTTATCTACCACTTGAGTAAAAGCCTCTTCCATTATTACTTTCTGGCTCTGAAAGTTTTCTATTTTATTTATAAATTGAATATTATATGTTTGTTTATCAATTATATTGAAGACTAAAGTTTTCCATTCCGCAATACCAATCGCAGTATCACTACCTACTCTGACATAGTAACTATTAGCACCAATTAATTGGGCTTGTTCATAAGCTTCTTTAGTAGATAATAGAATATTTTCAGTCGTATCAACCGGATTAAAGGGAACGATACCTATATGAGCAATATCAGGCTTATTATATTTACCCCCTAATTCAGCAAAAGCTGTCATTAATTTTTCAGCAAACTGTTTTACTCGCGGTAAATTTATATGTTTAATTAATATAACAAACTCTGAACCAACAAACCGATAGGCGGCGGCCTCACCCCACTCATCTTGTACCGCCTGATTTTTCAATATTTGAGCAAAATCTTTTAAAAAAGTATCAATAGCATCTGTTCCAAACTCTTTTACCAAGGCCGTTAAACCATCAATTTTTATCATCATGATATAAGCTTCAACAGCAGTATTAGTCAAAAACAAATGCTTCATTTCTGTCTGAAAACTACTTTTCTTTTTTAGCCCAGTTAGTTCATCTAACTGAAGCTTCTTACCTGTACTAGCTATCTTATGGTTTAAATTTCTTATCGCAGTTTCAATCTTTTTGGACATTATATTCATTGCTAATGTGACATTTTTAACTTCTGTCGTCCAAGGTAGTTGTTCTATTGTTTCAAATTTACCATCAGCTAGGCTCATAGCCATTTTTTCAATTGTTTTTAACGGTGACAAAGCCACTCGTAAAACAAATAGCAATAAGCCTATTGCAAAAACAAAGCTTATTAATGAGTAATAAAAACTGCTCTTTGCTTGCTCATACAGTTTAAGGTATCCATTCCCAGGGTTAAGTGTGACATAAACAGTTCCACTAATATTCCAACCAGAATTTATTTCACTTTTTGCACTGGCTGTTTTCATCGGTATCATTTTGATAAACCAATTGGGTACGCCTTCAAGCTCTACTTTATTAGATAAAGTAACCAGTACTTGTTGATCGACACTGAGTAATTTAATTTCCTGATAATACCCCATATCAAAAATAGCATTCATCATCGTTTCGATAACAGGGTCAGTCTCATTCACCATATAGGGACTTAGAGATAAGCCCAGTGAAGTTGCTGTATCTTGAGCATGTATTTCTGCTTCACTTTCTAAGTAAGATTTAATGTTATTTATACTTGATACAAAATTAATACTAAATATCATTAAAAATAGTGCGGAAATAAGTAATAATAGCTGCTTGGATAGAGACATATTCAAGATATCCTTATTGATTCATCATATGGTGAGCTAACTGATCTAAAGATTCTAATAAAGCTTTTTTCAAATTTTCATCTATTTCGAGTTCTGCCATCGCCTTATTCATACAAATCATCCATTGATCACTTTCTGATTGCCCTATCGCAAAAGGTAGATGACGCCTTCTTAACATCGGATGTCCAAACTCCTGAATAAATAAGTCAGGACCACCTAACCAGCCAGACAAGAATTTAAACAGTTTACTTTTTGCATTTTCCAAGCTTTCAGCATGAATTTTTCTGATGCCTTGAGTTTCTGGCAGGCTATCCATATAAAAATAAAACCTATCTACCAAGCTTAAAATAGTGGCTTCTCCACCCATTAATTCATACGGTGTGGTGATTGTGTTTTCTGTCATATTCTATATTTATTACGGTTATTGAAAAACGCTTACAAAACAAATGAAACTCTTGTAAGATTACAATGTCATATCTAGCATAATCATCAACACCAGATTACTTCGGTGATTTTTTAATAATAGCCTATAATCAAATTCAATTTTTTAGACAACTAGCCGAAAATAACAACTGATATAAGAGTATATCCTTTTGCATCAGCTTTTATTACAGCTTAGTTATAGTATTAATTAACAAAAGGAAAAACACTATGAGATTACAAACTGCTACTACACGCCCACAGGCGAGTATTTTATCAACCAATAAAATGCTAAGAAATACTTACATGTTATTATCCATGACATTACTTTTTAGTGCTGCAACAGCAGCCTTGGCAATGGTTTTTAACCTTCCACCCCTAGGTATGATTATTACTATGGTTGGTTATTTTGGTTTGTTGTTTTTGACCAGTAAATTTAGTAATAGTTCTTTAGGCTTGGTTTTTGTTTTTGCTTTAACTGGCTTTATGGGACTAACTTTAGGACCTATTTTAAATATGTACCTTAATGCCTTTAGTAATGGTAACGAGTTAATTATTACTGCATTAGGTGGAACAGGTGTTATTTTTCTTGGGCTCTCAGGATATGCCTTAACAACACGTAAAGATTTTAGTTTTCTGGGTGGCTTCTTAATGGTAGGTATTTTAGTTGCCTTTTTAGCCGGCCTTGGTGCAATATTCTTCACCATACCTGCGCTTTCACTTGCAGTATCAGCAATGTTCATTTTATTGATGTCTGCATTGATTTTATATCAAACGAGTGCAATTATTCATGGCGGTGAAACAAATTACATTATGGCGACAGTATCGCTATATATTTCAATCTATAATTTATTCTTAAGCTTATTACAACTGCTAGCTGCATTTAGTGGTGATGATTAATCTTAAATAAGAATTGCCTGATTGATTTAACAATCAGGCAGTTTTAATCTTTAAACTAACTTGCTTCCGCCATGCAACCTTACCAACAATACTGCTTCATCCTGACTTAAGCCACATTGCTTAGTGAGTTCTTCTACATCAGCACCCTTTCGAATACGTTGAATAGCATCTTGATATGGTTGCTCTGTCTGCTGTTCATACTGTTTAAAATCAGCCACTTTATTTACAATTTCTTTTAGTTGGTCACGACTATCAATCAACCTATTATCCACGGAAACAGCAGCTGAGCATAAACCTGCAATATCCTTATTATTGCGCTCTACTTCTTCACTAAGGGTAGTAATCTGTAGTTTAAGCTTTTTATTTTCAATAATTAACCAGATAAGAGCTACCGCCACACAAGCAATTATTATAATAAAGATAATTAATAAAGCTTCATTCATTAAACAATTTCATCAATATGTTGTTGCTCTTGATCATCTGAACCATCATCTTTACTATTATTTTTCTGTTGTGATTGTTTTTGACCTGCTGGTTTCCGACCGTCTCGAATCACTTTTTTTATTTTCGGAATAGGGTGGGTAGTGATTATTGGTGCTATTTCAATCATATCTGCTCCCGTATTTTAAAATAAAATAGCTCTTAACAAACTACAGCTTATGAGTTGCATGGCTTGTCTCCACGAAATCGTGTAGAGTGCAATTAGCAATTAGCTATTACCTACAAGTAATCTGGAAAGTTAAAAAAGTTATAGTTAAAACATATCCATCTCTTGTTTTTCTTCATCACTCAGAAACTTATTCAAATCTACTAAAATAAGTAACTCATTATCACGGCTAGTTACACCTTGAATATATTTTGAAGTTTCATCATTACCCACATTAGGTGCAGTCTCTATTTCTGATGCTCTTAATTCAACGACTTCAGCAACACTATCAACTAAAATACCAATAATATGCTCTTCCGTTTCAATAATAACGACTCTTGAGGAGTCATCAGTCTCTTTAGACATTAAACCAAACCGATTTCGGGTATCAATAACAGTAACAACATTACCTCGCAAGTTGATGATACCTAGTACATACGAGGGAGCACCTGGTACTGGGGCAATTTCAGTAATCCTTAAAACTTCTTGTACCTGCATAACATTAATGCCGTATTTTTCGTCGCCTAGACGAAATGTAACCCACTGCATAATAGGGTCATTTTGTTTATTATCTTCACTCATTATTACTCACCACGAATTAAATATATGCTACTAAGCTTAGTTGAAATCTGGAGTTTAATTTTTCTTTCTATGAGGTACTAAATGATTTACATCAATAACTGCTGTTAACTCTTCAATCACCGTACCAATTAACCAAGGTTTTTTCTGTCGCAATGTGCGCCACCGTACTTTATCCGGCTCCAGCTTGCCTATTGATAGTATTTCATCACAGGCTAACCCCCATTTACCATCAGCAGTAATTAAGATACGCTGGAAAGGTTTTTTTTGCAGGTCCCTCTGTTGCCCTATTGCCTTACCAAAAATAAGCTGCCCTGTATCCAGAACACCAATTCTTTGTTCATGAGTATCTAATAAGCCCATAAACCATGATGGCTGCCCAGGAATTTTCGTAGGAGCCTTATCGATACAAATTGTTCTTAATAACTCCGTCAGTGGCGTCGCTAAAATTAATTTGTCTACTTTAAAAAATAAAGCCTGAAATTCATTTCTAGCCCAATCGGGCATAACAGCTAAAGGTTTAAGTGTTTTAGTAACTTCACTCTCTTTACTAACAACCTTAATAGCAACCTTATCCTTAATTTGAGAGCTGGTTTTGAGCTGTTTGATTTTTTGCGGCTTAGTCTCAACTTTGGTTTCTTGTATATCAAGCTCAGCATCACTTGGAATGTCATTAAGCAAAGTACTTAAATAACTATCTAAAGCTATTTCTTGTTGAACAACTTGCTGACCCATTTTTTCTGATTGCATTAACTCACTGCCATTTTATTGTCTACCTGCTTATTTTCTTGCAATAATAGTTCCAATAATGCTGTATATGCTTCAACAGATTTAGATTTTGGCGCATAAAGTGAGACAGGAATACCTTCTATACTTGCATCTCTTATTCTTGTATCAATTGGAATAACTGAATTCCAAATATTATCAGGATAAGTTTGCCTTAATTTAATTAAACTATCTTTAGCCGCTTTAGTTCTTTTATCAAACATAGTGGGAATAATAGTATATTTAGGTTGGTTTTTACGTGATTTAAAAACCATTTGTACAGTATGAATCATTCTCTCCAAGCCTTTTAAAGCTAAATATTCAGATATTGAAGGAATAATAATATGCTGGCAAGCTGCCAAGGCATTAATCATTAATATACCCAGCATCGGGGGACTATCTATGATGACATAATCATATTCATTGGATACTTTTTTCAAAGCATTACTAATAACCAGGCCCATCCCCCCTAATGCTGCAACCTGCCTATCAAGTGTAGCGATAGCTGTTGATGCAGGCAAAATGGATAAACCATCAAATTCAGTAGCTTGTATATATGCTTTAGGGTTAATGTTAGTTTTTTTTTGTCCAGTATCATGAAATAAATTATAAACACTCAATTCTATTTTATCTGGATTCAATTTAAAATAACTGGTTAATGAACCATGTGGGTCTAAATCTACCACTAATGTTCTAAACCCCCAGGAAGACAACAGGCCTGCAAGAGAAACAACCGTTGTTGTTTTTCCTACGCCTCCTTTTTGATTTGATACCGTCCATACTTTCATTATCAGCCTACACAGTTAATTTTTTATTATCATAGCTTTTACTGCGATGAATCAGTAGAGCTTTTAATATTTAACAGCTCGGCTCTTTGTTGATCATTCATGCCATATCTAGCAAAAGCTTGGGACATTAAAACCAAAACTACTCGCCGGTTTTTAAATCGCCCCTCCACAGTATTGTTATCGGCAATAGGGTGAAATTCTCCATAGCCAATTGCAGATAATCGTTGTGGACTAATTTTATCACTCTGTAACGCCCTCACAACCGAGGTTGCTCTTGCCGATGATAAATCCCAGTTTGATGGAAATTCAACTGTATCTATTGGTATATTATCCGTGTGACCTTCAACATTGACAACATTAGGAATAATTCTTATAACTTCCGCTACTTTTTTAAGTACAGGAGTTGCTTTTTTTGATAATTCGGCTTCACCACTTAAAAAAAGTAGCTCGCTATTCATTTCAAGCTCAATCCAAAAATCATTTTTTTTAACCTCAATCAAATTATTTTCAATATAAGGTTGTAATACATCTTCAAATTGTTCTGATATAAGCTGTAATACTCGTCTTTCTTTTAAAATCTCTTCACTTAATTCTATTTTTTTTTGTAACTCTTCAGTACTAGGGTTTTCTAATATAATAGGTTTAATTGTGGTTAATTTTTCTTCCACCTCAATAGGGTCTTTAATTTTTTGAACTTTATGCCCTCCTAAAAAGGCCCCCTCTAAAGCATCAGATAACATTTCATATTTTTTATTATTAACGGATGAAATAGAATACATCACTACAAAAAAGGCAAAAAGCAAGGTGACAAAATCGGCATAAGAAATTAGCCAACGTTCATGGTTATCGCTGCGATCAAGAGGGTTTCTTCTTCTTCGTTTTCGAGCCATTAGCTAATACCCAAAAGGCTAAATATGATGCTCATGAAATATAACCTAATAACTTTAATTCTATATTACGTGGGTTCTCACCTTCCGCTATCGCTGTAATTCCTTCAAGCATCATTTCCTTGGATTGTATCAAGGCATAAGCTTCTAGCTTTAGCTTATTTGATATAGGTAAAAATAACAAATTAGCAAAACCGACCCCATATATAGTCGCCACAAAAGCGGTTGCAATACCGGCCCCCAACAATTCTGGGTTTGCCAAATTCTGCATAACTTGTATAAGACCGACTACCGCTCCAATAATACCTAATGTGGGAGAATAACCACCCATTGCCTCGTAGACCTTAGCAGCTTGCATTTCATTATGCTCAATAGTATTAAGCTCAACCTCTAAGCAATCTCTAATAACCTCAGGCTCATTACCATCAACCAAAAGTTGCAAGCCTTTTTTGGCAAACGAATCATGCTCTCTATCTACTACAACTTCTAGCCCCAACAAACCTTCTTTTCGAGCTAAAGCACTCCACACGCCAATTTTATCTATCTGCTCATTCAATAACAGTTTTCGAGGCCTGATAACCAACAACAAAACCTTAACACTATGAAAAATTATTTTAGTTGGGAAATGTAAAAATATTGCACCTATGGTGCCACCGAACACCACTATTAATGCAGGTATATTGATTAATACAGATGAATCTCCCCCTTCTAAAAAATTTGCCCCTACAATAGCAAAAAAACCTAGAATAAGACCTAAAACACTTAAAATATCCATTATCTCAATTTGTTAAATTCATTAGCAATCTCATTAAGACTATAAACCTTATCAGCAAGGTTCGCATCGACAATAGCTTTCGGCATTCCATAAATAGTACAGCTTGCTTCATCCTGAGCCCAAATTGGAAACCCTTTTTGTTTTAGTTTTTCAGCACCCTTCTTACCATCAGAACCCATACCCGTTAAAACAACTGTTAGTACATTTGCAGAATAAACTTGAGCAACAGATGATAAAGTTAAATCAGCACATGGGCTATATATTTCACTCTCTTGTTTTGCCATTATTTGAACTGTTTTTTTTGCTGACTTTAGAGTAACTTCCATTTGCATGCCCCCTGGAGCTAACAAAGCTTCACCTGGTTTTAGCAAATCACCATCAACCGCCTCTTTAACCTTTACCTGGCACAACTGATTTAATCTTTCTGCAAAACTTTTGGTAAAGTTATGCGGCATATGCTGAACAATAAGGATAGGAAATAAACAATGTGCAGGGAGTTGAGTCATTACCTTTTGAATGGCAACAGGACCACCCGTTGAGGCAACAACTACCAATAACTCAATATTCCTATTCATTGCTCGTACTGAAGAGCGGTTTCGGTTTTTTGGTATTTGAGGGCGAGAATCAGTAGTCGCAAAAGTAGTTTTTGTTTTTGTTATATCAAAAACAGGTTTTTGCTTAACTCTGTTTACCTGCAAAGCAACCGTGCGTACTCTACGCCTTATCATTCTTTTGGCAACCTCCCTGTCACCATCGATCTCATCTAATTTCTTAGGTAAAAAGTCTATTGCTCCAGCACTTAAGGCATCTAAAGTTGCTTTAGCTCCTGCATGAGTCGCAGCCGAAAACATTAAAATAGCCGTTGGGCATTCTGCCATAATTGCTTTGACAGCAGAAATACCATCCATAACAGGCATTTCAATATCCATAGTAATGACATCTGGCTCTAATTGAGCAGCCATTAATAATGCTTGTTTTCCATTTAAGGCACTACCTACTACTTTAAAAATAGAATCTTCTTGTAGAATTTCAGCAATTCTTTTACAAATAAACCTAGAATCATCAACAATGAGCACCCGAATTGTCATATAAATATTTATTCCATAAAACTTTATTCTGTTTAGGTATAAAAAAACGACATACCTACTTAGGAACGTGCGTTCCTTAACTTATCACAGGTTAATTTGACTTAGTCAATTGCAAGGCGGACTTTAGTCCACAATACCTCAAAAATACTGATTCAATAGCGGACTAAAGTCCGCTCTACAATTTAAAAGCTGCAGTTTATTAATACCTGAATCCGTGACTTCACTACGGCACAGAACACAAGCTATTGATTCCACAGCGGTTAAAAAAATACCCGCTTAACCTATGGGTGAAGCTAAGATT
>VAPK010402115.1_pt1 | contig 11728 bp, 9 predicted proteins | sample 3395031 | NCBI WGS metagenome assembly VAPK01 (sample SAMN08290443, study PRJNA428436) | hydrothermal vent metagenome | isolation source: Deep-sea hydrothermal vent chimney 1 | place: Pacific Ocean: Juan De Fuca Ridge | reverse complement strand
ATGAGTAAATATTTTTAAAAAATGAATACCGATATAATTTCAACAGTTGAATCCCAATTTCTTTCCAGACAGGGGGCTATTCTCCAAAACACCAAAATCCCTTATTTGTTAGTAGACAATTTTCCACATTTAGGAATGATAACGGCGTTACGCTTTTTAGAATGGGTTCAGAAAAACCCGAATGGTGTTATCAGTCTTCCTACAGGAAAAACCCCCGAATATTTCATCAAATGGACTCAGTTTTTTTTTCAAAACTGGGATAGTGAAAAGGCTTCTAATATCCTTAATAAATATGGATTAAATCAGAATAAAAAGCCTGAGATGAAAGGGCTTCAATTCGTCCAGATAGATGAATTTTATCCCATAGATCCGGCACAAAGAAATAGTTTTTACAACTATGTCAATGAATTCTACATCAAAGGTTTTAGGCTCAATCCATCTTCTGCATTACTTATCAATTCCGAACAAATACCTTTATCCGGAAACAAAAGCTATCAAGAGATATTTCCCGATTTAAAAATCGATTTAAGTCTCAGGTATCGTGAGGCTAAAACCAACCAGGAGCGTTGTCAAAAGGATTCTATTTTCAGAATTGACGACTGGTGTGCCAGCTATGAATCTAAGATCCGGGAAAAGGGTGGAATAGGATTTTTTCTTGGAGGAATCGGACCCGACGGCCATATTGCATTCAATATTAAAGGTTCTGATCATTTTTCCACAACCCGGTTAATGGAAACCAATTTTGAAACCCAGGCTGTTGCCGCGGGCGATTTGGGAGGCATTGAAATCTCTAAGAACAGATTAGTTATTACAATTGGATTGGAAACAATTACTTATAATCCGGATGCTGTGGCAATTATTTTTGCTGCTGGAGAAGCGAAAGCTGAGGTTGTGAAAAATGCACTGGAAAGTGAACCATCCAACAAATATCCGGCTACAGCCCTCCAAAAACTTAAAAACAGCCGGTTTTATCTCACCCGTGGCGCATCAGTATCGCTGAAAGACAGCATAGAAAATTATTATTCTGGTCCATGGTCACATGAGAAAACAGAAAGGGCTGTTTTGGATCTGGTTAAAAAGCTTGACAAATACGGGCATCACCTAACTCCAGAAGATTTGGAGAATGACCCCTATTGTAAAAGAATACCGGATCTAAGTCCAAAAACTGTTCCGATGGTTGTTGATTCTGTTATAAGGAAAATTAAACTGGGGATGCAATCAGAAAAAGAGCAACATTTTTATCATACCGGTCCGCATCATGATGACATCATGCTTGGCCTTTTCCCGTACATATCACATCAGCTTCGGCAGGAAAGCAACTCCTTTGATTTCAGCATACTCACTTCAGGTTTTACCGCAGTAACCAATCTTTTTATAATCAAAGGGCTAAATGACATCTTGTATTTTCTCAGTAAGAATGAGATTCAAATGGTTCATTATCCAGATTTCTTTCAATCAGGTTACAAATTAAAATGGGATAAGGACGTACACCATTATCTTGAAAAGATTGCCTCAGGAGAAGAAATTGAGCGCCGCAGAGGGTTAAGTCACCGTCTTGTACGAGCCATGCTTGAAGTATATAAGATTGAGAATATTCATCAACTCACAAGGCAAGTCATAAAAACAATTGAAGTTCTAGATCATTCTTATGACGGCGAACAAAATACGCCAGATATTCAGAAATTAAAAGGAATGTTACGGGAATTTGAAGAAGAGCTCGTTTGGGCTCATTTTGGCGTTAAGGTGAAAAATATACACCATCTACGTCTGGGATTTTATACTGGTGATATTTTTACAGAGCAACCAGAACGTTCGCGAGATGTCATGCCCATTCTGAAACAATTGTGCAAAATCAGGCCCACAGTGATCAGTCTTGCATTGGACCCCGAAGGGAGCGGTCCGGACACACATTATAAAGTATTACAAGCCATTGCTGAAGCCATTAGGTTGTGGCGTAAAGAGGAAGATCTTTCAAAGCTGAGAATCGTCGGTTATCGCAACGTTTGGTATCGTTTTCATCCTGCAGAAGCAGACGTAATAGTTCCTGTTTCACTCAATTCCTTAGCCACTTTAGAAGAGGGTTTCAGCAATTGTTATTTAAGTCAGGTTAATGCTTCTTTCCCCAGCTATCAGCTGGACGGGAAATTCAGCACACTGTCTCAGATAATCTGGATTGACCAGATGAAACGAATAGAACTATTGCTGGGGAAAAACTTTTTCTATGAAAATCCTTCCCCACGGCTGCGAGCTGCTCATGGGATGCTTTTCTTTAAAAGTATGGATGTTGACACGTTCCTTAAGCAGGCAAGAGAACTGGAAAAATCAATGGAAGGCTTTTGACTTAAAAGTGATAAGTTTACTTGAATTGTTTTAAAGTATGTTTACAATCGAACTAGAAACCGTATTTTTTAAATATATAATAGTCAATTAACCTAATTAAAATTGAGAACATTTTGTTCTGCGTCATTAAATTATGAATGAAAAAAAATTAACCATAAAAGAAATAAAAGTAGTCGGAGTTGATATTGGCGGGACTAAAATTTCCGCCGGTCTTGTTGGTAATGGGAAAATATATAAATCCCAAACAATTCACACCCCTGCCAATGGGAAAGAAGATGATGTTATTGATGTAATCATTGAAGCAATTAACAGTGTCATAACTGAAGAAGTGGATGGAATCGGAATAGGAATTCCGGGGATCGTTGATACTAAATCAGGCATTGTGTTTAATGTTCAAAATATTCCTTCATTTAAAAGTGTCCGGCTCAAAGAAATTTTGGAATGCAGGTTGGGCAGAACTGTGTTCATTAACAATGATGCCAATTGTTTTGCCCTGGGAACAAAAAACTTTGGCGAAGGCAAACAGTTTCATTCTTTAGTCGGGCTGACGCTTGGTACCGGTTTAGGTAGTGGCATTATCATAAACGACAAATTGTATGAAGGAGTTGGCAACGGAGCAGGTGAGTTTGGGTTTATTCCATATAAGGACAGTATCTTAGAACAATATTGCAGCGGACATTTCTTTCTTAAACAATACAACTTAACCGGAGAAGAAGCACAAAATCTTGCAATGCGAGGAGATAAACGGGCAATCCATATGTTTAAAGATTTTGGCTATCAACTGGGGGAAGCTATAAAAATGATTGTTTATACCCTATCTCCTGAAGCCGTAATGCTCGGGGGATCAATAAGCAAAAATTTTGATCTCTTTAAACAAAGCATGTGGGCTAACATAAGGCAATTCCCATATAAAAACGTTATTGACGATCTGACCATTTTGCCAGTTCTTAACCCGGAGATAGCGATCATCGGGGCGGCTTACCTCAATGAAAAACTTAATTAAATTTGAATAATACTTAATTACATGGAGAATCGAACCCTAAATAAAAAGTTAAAGGAAAATAGTCCCATCATCACAATTGGATTATTATTTTTCATCTTCGGATTTTTCACATGGCTTAATGCCACACTAATACCTTTTTTAAGAACGGCTTGTGAATTAAGCTCATTTGAAGCGTATCTGGTGACATTTGCTTTTTACATATCCTATTTTGTTATGGCACTCCCATCATCAAAATTATTGGAAAAAGTAGGTTTCAAAAGAGGCATGTCATTAGGATTAATAGTTATGGCTATCGGTACCATAATATTTGTTCCTGCTGCTTTAACACGCATTTATTTTTGGTTTTTAACGGGGCTGTTTATTCAGGGAACCGGGCTTGCTGTCCTGCAAACAGCGGCAAACCCTTATGTAACTATTTTAGGGCCTATTGAAAGTGCAGCCAAACGAATAAGTATCATGGGCGTTGCCAATAAGCTTGCCGGCATTTTGAGTCCAATAATACTGGGAACACTTATTCTTAAAGGAATAGGAAAATTTGGTAAGGATCTTGAAAAAATGACAGGACCCCAAAAAACAGAAGCTTTAAATACGCTGGCCCATAAGGTAATGCTTCCTTATATCATAATGGCAGTAGTGTTGGTTATAATGGCAATAGCAATAATCGTTTCAAATTTGCCTGAAATCGAAGCTGAAGAAGATGCAACGGACAACACTGCTTCGGAAAGGCACAGCCTATTTCAGTTTCCTTATTTCTGGTTTGGAGTAATAGCCTTGTTTTTTTACACCGGGGCTGAAGTTGTCTCTGTAGATACGCTTATTAATTACGGGCTTTCTCTTGGATTTAACATAAATGTAGCACGGTTTTTTTCTTCATTCACTCTGATAGCCATGATTGTAGGCTACTTGGTAGGTATCATAAGCATCCCAAAATATATTACACAACAAAAGGCGCTACAGATTTTTGCTGTGCTTGGCGTTATTTTTACCATAATTGCGGTATCCACTCACGGATATACATCGGTTCTTTTAGTAGCTTCACTGGGTTTTGTAAATTCTATCATGTGGCCGGCCATCTGGCCCCTTGCTATTGACGGTTTAGGAAAATTTACAAAGCGCGGATCGGCTTTTTTAATCATGGCCATCGCTGGCGGTGCAACTATCCCACTTTTGTATGGCTATCTATCAGGACTTAAATCTGTAGGAAGTACCCACGCATATTCTATCCTCATTATCTGCTATCTGATTATTTTTTATTTCGCCGCTCATGGATGTAAAATAGGAAAGCGACATTCATAGCAAAATAACCTAATGATTGAATACTGGTTCTGTATCTAAATTTAAGAGAAATGATAACACGACGTGATTTTCTGTTAAAAAGTACCCTGGTAGTGGCCGGAACAGCGGTAAGCAAATCGATGCTTGGTAATTTGGTTTTTCCGAAAGCAATGAATTACCAGTCGAAACGGCCTCCTTTGGTTCAGCGAAATTTTACATCCGAAGCCGTTGAAGCAAATTTGCAGCGTGTAAAAGCGCAGATTAAAGACCCCAAGCTGGCCTGGATGTTTGAAAATTGCTATCCCAACACGCTGGATACCACGGTTGAATTTTCCATGAAAAACGGAAAGCCCGACACCTTTGTGATTACCGGTGATATTGACGCTATGTGGTTACGCGATTCTTCTGCCCAGGTATTTCCTTATTTACCATTAGCCAAAGATGATAAGCAACTCAGCCTGTTACTGGAAGGTGTGATTAGGCGTCAGACATATTGTATTAGTTTAGATCCTTATGCCAATTCCTTTAACAAAGGAGCAACGGGCAGCGAATGGGATACAGACCATACAAAAATGATTCCTGAACTGCATGAGCGCAAATGGGAAATCGATTCACTTTGTCATCCGGTTCGTTTGGCCTATCATTATTGGAAAGAAACTGGAAATACATCCGTTTTTGATAAAAAATGGCGTTATGCCATGTCACGCGTATATGAAACTTTTGTGCAGCAACAGCGCAAAAAAGGTACCCTGTCCACGCCTTATACCTTTACCCGGGTCACTGACAAACAAAGTGATACGGTGTTAAATAAAGGCTATGGCAGCCCTATAAAGCCTGTTGGTTTGATCTGCTCAACCTTTCGGCCTTCCGATGATGCCACCATCTTCAGTTTTTTGATCCCTTCCAATCTTTTTGCGGTTGAATCGCTCGGTCAACTGGCGGAAATATCTGACCAGGTTACAGGAGATCATGCTTTTGCACAGCAATGTAAACAATTGGCACATGAAGTAAAAACTGCCATAGAACAATATGGCAAGGCACATCATGATAGATTTGGAGGGATTTATGCCTACGAAGTAGACGGATTTGGTAACCAGATTTTTATGGATGACGCAAATGTGCCCAGTTTACTTTCATTACCTTATCTGTGCGCTTTTATTCCACGCAACGATCCGGTTTATCAAAACACAAGGCGTTTTGTATGGAGCGAAAGCAATCCTTATTTTTTCAAAGGGATGGCAGCCGAAGGTATCGGAGGCCCGCATGTTGGGATTGGTTGGATTTGGCCCATGAGCCTTCTTATGCGCGGGCTGACCACAAAAAATAAAGAAGAGATGGCTTATTGTTTGAAAATTTTACGCAACACAGATGCCAACACCGGATTCATGCACGAATCTTTTTGGGAAGATAATCCATTCCGTTTTACACGTAAATGGTTTGCCTGGGCAAATACCTTGTTTGGTGAGTTTATTTTGACAATTGACCGCGAACATCCTGAACTGTTGGAAAAGAGCTATTGAAAAACATAGCAGATTTAATTGATCCGGTTTTAAAAATTGAATGAGAAGATATCTGAAAACAGAAAAACACAAGATCTATTTATTCAAGATGTTACTACAGTATATCTTTCAGATGTTGGCAAATTATTCACTGATGGAATTACAGGGTGCAGGGGTGCGTCTATGAATTGTTCTTGTTATCACCAAATGAATAAATTATTAAATTATAAATGACCATGAAAACTCATTTTTTGATTCTTGTTTTTTGCAGTTGGTTTCTGCACGTGTCTGCACATCAGGAGCATGAACTTAATAAGGGATGGCAATGCCGGAATATTCGTAAAGTGGAGGTATCAGGCACGAGGCTTAGCAAAATTTCCTATCGTCTTTCGGGATGGTTACCTGCTACTGTTCCGGGAACAGTACTGACAACCCTGCTCAACGACAAGCTGATACCCGATCCGTTTTATGGCATGAACAATAAAAAGATTCCCGATATTTATAATGTGGGTCGTGATTATTATACCTATTGGTTTGTAAATAATTTTACCGAACCCCATCCTCATCGAGATGAACAGGTATATTTAAATTTTCGCGGCGTTAATTATTCCTGCGATATCTGTCTGAATGGTCATAAATTGAATGCCCGCAGGCACTACGGAATGTTTTTAAGGCAATCTTACAATATCACATCGTTACTTGCTAAAAACGGGAAAAACCGCCTTGCTGTTATCGTTTTTCCTCCCGATCCTGTTGGCAATCCAAACGGTGGCCAGGGTGGAGACGGAACGATTGCCAGGAAGTAGCCATTCAATATCCTGCCGGATGGGACTGGATTGAGCCTATACACGATCGCAACACCGGAATCTGGGATAAAGTGACTATTGTCAGGACGAAAGGTGTCTTACTTAAATATCCACATATCATAACATTAGTTCCGGGGAAACGGCTTCCCGATGCTAAATTCCAGACACCTGCTACTATTAAAGCATCTGTTGTCGTATCCAATCCCACCAAAGAAGAAATTAAGGGAGCTGTTCAGTACACGATAGATAATCACGTGATTAAACAATATGTCGACCTTCAGCCGGAAAGTTCTCAATCAATTCATTTTCATGATTATTTGTTACGAAATCCCCGCTTGTGGTGGCCGAATGGATATGGAAATCAGGCTTTATATGATATCCGTTTTCAATTTATCTCAAATCATGATCAAATCCTGGATGAGACATCACAAAAAATCGGAATAAGGCAAATTGAAACATCCTGGAACAGCCACACAAGAAGCAGACAAGTCTACGTAAATGGACAAAAGATTTTTATCAAAGGCGGAAATTGGATTGTCTCGGACGCCATGTTACGTCTCAGTCCTGAAAGATATGACGACGAAGTCCGTTTTCATCGCGACATGAATTTAAATCTGATTCGCGTTTGGGGTGGTGCACTGACAGAAAGGCCCGAATTTTATAATGCGTGTGATAAATACGGATTACTGGTTTTTCAGGATTTCTGGTTCTCAGGTGATTGCAATGGAAGATGGCTGGATCCGAAAAAGAAAGACGATCAATGGACCCGTCGGAGATATCCTGACGATCATGCGTTGGTTCTTGCTTCGATGAGAGATCAGATACGCATGCTTCGCAACCATCCTTCCCTTGCATTTTGGTGCGGAGGCAACGAGATAACTCCCCCAAAAGACATCTTACATCGTCTGGAAGATTCTATTTTACCAAAATTGGATGGCACACGCTACTTTTTTGAATATTCCAATTCGGACAGTATGTCTTATAATTCGTTAGGGGGAAATGGTGATGGCCCCTATGGCATTCAGAATCCGAAACATTTCTGGAGTTTTCACACCTTTCCTTTTAATTCTGAAGTAGGTTCTGTAGGACTAGGCGATTATAAGTCACTTCAACGGTTTATACCTAAAGCGGACATGATTATACCGCATGGCGATACCATCGATTCCGTGTGGACCTATCACAAATATATTGGTTATGGCGGACAAATTTCACTGTATGGCAAGCCAACTAATGTGAAAGTATTTTGTAAAATCGCCCAGTTGGTTAATTACAACCAATATCGTGCACTTGCAGAAGGATTCAGCGCCCATAGCTGGGATTGGTACACCGGTTTTATTATTTGGAAAACACAAAATCCATGGACTGCCATGCGTGGTCAGATGTATGACTATTATCTCGATCCTAATGCCTGTCTTTACGGACTGCGTAAAGGGGCAGAGCCTTTACATGTGATGTGTAATCCAAATAATGGGATGGTGATGATTGTGAATAACACATTCTACGCTCGTCATGATTTGATGTTGAAAACACGAACAATCGATATGGAAGGGAGAATAACATCAACAAATCAACTGTTGGTTTATTTAAGCCCCACATCTGTTCAGCCCTTCTTCTCAGTCAACGGGCAACTGGATTGTTTACGAAAACATCATGGAGGCTTCCTTCAACTGCAATTGGTGAATGACAAGCAAACCGTTTTAAGCGAAAATCTTTACTGGATTCCTGATTCAACAGGACATTATTCAGGATTGCAGTCTATGCCACCGGCAAAGATTCATGCAACAGCTCAAAAAACCACAGATAAAACAATAGCTGTTACTATAAAGAATCCTTCGAAAAATCCGATTGCATTTTTTATTCGCGTCTCACTCATCAATCCGAAGACTGGAAAACGCATTCTGCCGGTATTTTATGATAATAACTACATTTCCGTACTACCCGGGACTGCTAAAGTAGTGCACATTTTCTTAGATCAATCAGATCAAGATACGAAAAATATCAAGGTTTCTCTGAGTGGCTGGAATGTGAAACTGCGTAGATTAGATGTGGGCTCCTGAATTATCTCACTGAAAAAGAATGCCTTAAATGGGCAGCAAAATAAAATTAAAATTATTTCGGTGGACAATTGTCCTGAAACTGGTTAAGAAAAAGCGATAAAGGAAACCAAAATTAATTTATAAAAATATGAAGCGTTATGCAATAGGTACGGATATTGGCGGAAGTCACATAACCTGTGCAGTTGTAGATTTGGAAAATCATACTATTTTGCCGGATACCGTGTTCCATCAAACATTAAACAATCAGGATTCCAAACAGGTAATTCTGAACGTCTGGCGACAGAGTCTTCGGGCTTCTCTTTCGAAAGTCGACATGCATGAACTGGCAGGGATCGGTTTTGCGATACCGGGACCTTTTGATTATGAAAACGGGATCGCCTTGTTTACCCATGAAGTATCCAAATATGAAAATCTCTTTGGGACGAACGTAGCAAAAGAGATAAAGGAGCTTTTGGGTATTGATAGCGGATGCGATGTCCGTTTTATGAATGATGCTACTTCCTTTGCTGTGGGAGAAGCCTGGGCTGGTGGATTTAGCCGGCAACATTTAATTTCGGTTACGCTGGGAACGGGTTTTGGTTCTGCTTTTCTCGAAAACGGATTCCCCGTTGTTACACGGGCTGATGTACCAAAGCTCGGCTGTCTTTGGCATCTGCCGTTTAAAGACGACATTGCCGATGATTATTTTTCCACCCGTTGGTATGTTCACCGTTATGAGGAGTTAAGTGGCGAGCTATTACCCGGAGTAAAGGAGATTGCCGAAAGGGTAGGTCATGATGTTCAGGCTGAATCCCTGTTCGGGGAATTCGGAGCCAATCTCGGTGAATTTCTGGCTCCCTGGATAAAGAAATTTGCAGCAGGTAATATTGTAATTGGCGGAAATATCAGTAAGGAGTGGAGCTTATTAGAGAAGCCCTTCACAGAAACCCTGGAACGCTTGCATGTAAATGTTTCCATCCACATCTCAGAATTGGGTGAAATGGCAGCAATAATCGGGAGCGCACGCCTGTTGGATGAACTCTTTTGGGAACGCGTAAAACCCTTATTGTCGAAAATGTAACAACATGATAACAAAATTATAAATGAAAAATAAAACTTCTTATTCAAAACTTCTTCCTGTATTATTTGGTTTTTTTATCATGGGTTTTGTGGATGTGGTAGGCATCTCCACAAGTTATGTCAAACAGGATTTTAAATTGGACGATGCCGTGGCAAACCTGTTGCCCATGATGGTTTTTTTATGGTTCGCAGTGCTGTCAACCCCGACTGGTTTAATGATGAACAGGCTGGGAAGGAAGAAAACAGTACTTATCAGCATGGTTTTTACATTTGCGGCAATGCTGATTCCGCTTGTGGCGTATAAGTTCACAACCGTACTCATTGCTTTTGCTTTACTGGGGATTGGAAATACGATCCTTCAAGTGTCTCTGAACCCTTTGCTGACCAATGTAATCCGGAGTGATATGCTTACGAGTAGTTTGACATTAGGGCAGTTTATCAAGGCAATTGCATCGTTCCTTGGACCGATTATTGCCGGCGTGGCAGCAGCAACATTGGGTAACTGGAAATATATTTTTCCGATATTTGCCTTTGTCACCCTGGTGTCATCCCTTTGGCTTCTGTTGACCCCGATCCCCGAAGAAGAGACCTATACATCTACTTCATCTTTTAGCGAATGTTTTGGATTGCTTAAAGATAGAACTATATTAATGCTTTTTCTCGGGATTCTTTTTGTGGTAGGGGTTGATGTTGGGTTAAATACAACGGTACCTAAATTTCTGATGGAACGTTGTCTTATCCCGTTGGATAAAGCAGGCCTGGGTACTAGCCTTTACTTTGCCGCCCGAACTCTTGGTACTTTTGGTGGTGCCATTCTCCTTATAAAATTATCATCCCGGAAGTTTTTCATTGTTAGTATGGGCATAGGAATAGTGGCAATGGTAGTGATGCTGTTGATAAGCAATCTTTGGGGAATTCTGACGATGATTTTTGTACTGGGGCTCACGGTAGCCAGTGTGTTTTCGATCATTTTTTCGATGGCTTTACAACGGAAGCCCGACCGGGCTAATGAAATATCGGGGCTGATGATCATGGGAGTGGCAGGTGGAGCTATTTTCCCTGTATTGATGGGCCTGGCTTCAGATTCGACAGGCACACAGGCCAGTGGGCTTTTGATTTTACTTTTTGCTCTGGTATACTTACTGTTTACGGCTGTAAAGGTAAAACAAGCTGGATGAATAAATCAAAATGCAGGGAACATGTTAAGGTTTTGTTACGAAATAGTATTACTATTATTGAGGAATAACCGTATAATTCCATTCTCCATGAAATGAATTCCGTACCATGTTAATTTCCTGCGTTTTCTTTTCACTGATTTTAATTCCTGTTTTGTAATCATTTTTATCAATTTGGCTTTCTGCCTCCGCCTTTCTTTCTTAACCCAGACGTTATTGACAATTTCTTACCTGATTTCAATTCTTTTATACCTGAGTTTATTGTATTATGTGATACCCCATCTTTTTCCAAAAGGGTCTTCCCTCCCCGTTCCATATAAAAAGCTTCTGATGCTATATAAATACGCTTTTGTGTCTCGTTCAAATGAGGCAAACCAATTTTATCTTCTCATTTCTTTGCATGCTGCAAAGAGAATAAAAAATTATTTGACCGTCAATTTATTTCGTAATAATTACATAATCAGAGTATTAGAAGTTGTAACAAAAATAGTATGTATTTGTTACAATATGAACT
>VAPK010030276.1_pt1 | contig 11732 bp, 12 predicted proteins | sample 3395031 | NCBI WGS metagenome assembly VAPK01 (sample SAMN08290443, study PRJNA428436) | hydrothermal vent metagenome | isolation source: Deep-sea hydrothermal vent chimney 1 | place: Pacific Ocean: Juan De Fuca Ridge | reverse complement strand
TCCTCAAAAAGTTAAAAACTTTTTAGTAAAAGATTAACAGTACATTATGGCGGGAGTAATGAAGCAATGAGGTAACGTTCCGGACTAAGCCTATTTGGCGTGCACTACCCATTTCCCATTTTTCGATTCGCCGAGGACAATGACCTCTTTCGTCTTTGAGTAGTCCTTTATGGCTTTCAACATCTCTTCTTTGCTGTTCCTGACGATTTTAATACCCGTTTTAGAACCTTTATTTCTCACTTCTATATAAAATCCGTCCCTTAATTTCTTCGGTCTCGTTGGCGGTCTTCCCATGTAAATTAAATTTTCAAAAGTTAAAAGAATAGCTGCCCCACGGGTAGCATTTTTTTGATTCTCAACAAACATACAAAATAATGTTTAATATTTCACAAAAATGGGGAAGTAGTTTCATAAAAATATTTAAAAAAAAGCCAAACCAGCGGGAAAGAGGGTAAAGCAGGCGAAATTGTTGGCATAACCTCAGTGGTGCCATTTTAATATCTCTTTATCCTGGTTAAAGAATAAGAAAATAAGGAATGTTCTCAACACGCCTCATGGGTCTATAAACGCAAGCAGATAAAGCATTCCTGACATTAATTGATCTCAAGCACAACATTGTCCGTTTTCTTACAAATTTATGCTACATAAAAAGTTGGCCAAAAAGTCACCAACTTAATTATCATTAACAAAAAACCCTCTTGTCAGAACCACACCCATAATCATATCATAACCATCCAACTGACCTTTTACGGTAACCACGTCCCCCAGCTTCAGCCTCTTTGCGAATGGCACATTTTTAATAATCGACAAGCTGTCAATAACAATGCTTACCGGTGCCATGGCTTCGTTAAGAGTAATGTTTATGTGATAAATATCTCCTGTGAGTTCAACGATTTTCCCTGATACCTGTACCACTTTGTTGTTATATTTCTTTGATGCAGCAGCTTCGTCCCGGGAAAAGAGACGATAAAGTGCGGGAGCAGTCGTAATCCACGCAGGCTTTTCATTTTCAACATCACGGTGAGGCATATTGAACACATAGTAAACGCCCCCGGCTCCGACAACAACACCAGTCACTGCAAGAATCAGTAGAATTTTCATCCATTTTTTCATCATGGTGATTGTTTATAGGGTTTATACGCAAAGTCAACCCGAAGTTTAATCTCGTCCTTAATGGCTTTCTTATAAGTCTTTTCAACACGGATATTGAAAGCACTTAAAGAGACATCGAAAGTTAACTCACCTCGTATTTTTTTGTCCTTGACGATTATTTTGGCATTGTCCTCAATTTTATTCGTGGTACCATGGATGGTTAACTTTCCCACGACAACAGCCTTGTATTCACCATCTTTAGAAAAATCTATGGTATGGTAGTTGACTATTTTCCCCACAAAAACAGCTTTAGGATATTTCTCGGAGTCCATATAGTTTTCATTGAAATGTTCCTCAACAAGGGCTTCTCTGAATTTAAAAGAACGGACTAATGTTGAAACAACTATGTCGCCGGTTTGCGTGTTCAGGATACTTGCCACTTTATTATTAACAGCCTCGATAGTAAAGAGAGGTGTTTGTGAAAAGATTTTAATCTTTCCCTCTTTAGTGATCAGTTTCTGGGCATAGATTCCCGAACTAAAGGAAAAAATCAGCAAGACAATAAATATTTTAATTTTCATGATATTGAATTGTAAAATTATTTAAAATGCAAAAACTCTTGAAATGTTAAATCCGAAATGGATACCTCCATCTAACCAATTCCCTTTTGTTTCAGGAATAAATACAGACTCCAGCATGGCAGTCGAATTGGTCAGGAAAAGTTGAAAGACATGGCCACCCGTTTCAATATCAACGCCGATGGATGCCGAGTTATGGAAGTCCTTATTTCCGGCAGTATTACTGGCCAGGAAATACTCAAAAGAGATACCTACTCTCCTTGTAATTTTATATCTCCCGCCAAAGCCAATGGCATAGGTGTTATTTTCCTCATTTGAACTTACCAGATTACGGTGAACAAAAGAAGGTGACAACTGCAACGACAACCGTTCATTAAATTTTCTTGCAATCAGCAGCTGATGGGTATATGAGAGCCTGTTTATCAAAGTATTTTCAATATCCGGATTGGTAATTTTCAATGTATTTACTGCTATATCAGCAAAATACGAAATGGACACGGGCACTACTTTTTTTCCGGTAGATTGCCTAAGCAGTCTCAGTTTTACAGAGCCATCATAAGTTTTTCTGTATGTTCCCCTTCTTAATCCAATCTGCAACCAATCGGTAATACCGTATTCAAAACTGAGGTTAACAAATGCCTGATCCAGTCCAAAGAGGGTATAGATGCCCCCGTTAACTATGCCGAAGCGGTGGTTTACCCGAAAATCAAGCTGACGTGTTTTCATTTGCTCAATACTGTTGCCATTAATGACACGGGTAGATTTAAAGGTAGCAAAAGAATAATCGGTTTGTTCTCCAACCGCCGTATTAAGCTCATTAAGCAGGTCTTCCTGAGCAAGCAAAGGTGCAGAGCTCAAAAGGAAAAAAATGATTAACAGGAGAGAATATGAATAATGTTTAAGCTGTTTCATAACGATATAATTAAAACTATGATTAATTGTCTTTTGCCCCTTCCTGAATCCAGACCAACACCATTGAGGCTTCATAGGTTAACACCCCTGCAGGTGGCATAGGCTGTGCTTTGTCAACCATCCTTTTATAAAGCACACTGTTTTCAGGAACCTGGGTATCAATAAGATTATATTTTAACAAATCGGCATAAGCGTTTGGTGATGTTAGATCAGGTGCGGTGTAACCAGGTGCATGGCAGCCTGCAGCATTACAACTTTGGTTAAAAACGGGCATAATATCCGTACTAAAACTTACGTTAACCGGGACAGGTACTGTTATTTTCTTATTTTGACAGGATAACAAAGTTGCCAGAATGGTCAAAATGATAATTCCTTTTAATTTGTACATAATCTATTTCTTAAAAAAACGGACAAATGGATTTTTATCTTTAAAAAAAGTTGTTGATAAAGGCAAGAGTTGCCTTTATCAACAACCACAAAAAATTAACGTTACTTAAATTTGAGAATAAGGTTGGTCTTTATCATATGCCCGATGGCAGCATTGTTAAAGATTGAAAAGCCGAAGAAGATTTCCTTGGCAGGGTCGAACTGTACATCCTGAGTTGTATTTTCGTTAGTCAGGGCACGTTTTATTTCGAGCGTCCAGGTCCCATTATTCCATTCACCATAAGCGGTAACATCACCTCTTGGCCCGACAAAAGGGGCTATAGTAACCGAAGGTGCTCTTTTGTTTCCGGTGTTCTTTTCAAAACCACCCTTAGTAGGATCAATAGTTCCTCCGGTGTAGCTTAAAATACCATTGGCATCCACACCTGTAATCAGCTTAGCGATTTTGTTGTCAATTTGTTGTTGGGTTATCCAGTAGTAATCAGTTTTTTCGGGAATAATATATTTAGGAACAATAACATCAGTAGTGCCATTGCTAAGTGTCTGTATATTTGCAGCATACCCTCCGGATATTTTGGTGTCTCCCTGACGGCCATGGCCGGTAAGGTCATGAATCATATGTTTGTCATCAAGTTGATGATCTACATTGGTACGCACGCGTTTCCAATGCCAAATATCAGCTAATTCACCGGCATTCAGCGTATAATGCCTTGCCGAATGACCTTGTACGGAAGGATCCAACCCTGTATGGCATGTTGCATAACAAGTGGCGGTATTCCAACCGGCAATCTGGTTAATGTTCCACATGAAAGCTGCTTTGTCTTCGTACCATTTATCGGTTGGACTGTCTGGAAACTTGTTTTGCTGTGCCCACAATTTAGTATTGGGGTCAAAATACCAGGCCATCCTGTCCTTGCTGTCTTTGTCATCTTTCCATTGCAAAAGGATGTAGATGTTGGAATTGTCGTATAATGACCTCATGGTGAATGTGGTGGACTCCCCAACATAAAACTGAAAGACATCCTGTCCAGGTTTCTGGGCATTAGGGCCTGCAGAAGGGACAGTGGCTGTTCCTTCCAACAACTGAGCGTTAGCCCATACATTATCTACAATCCCATCAATGGTGGGAGCCGTAGTGGTTTTTAACGAAAGTAATTCTGTTTTACTGGTTCCGGGTCCGGGAGGCGGTGTTGGAGCAGGGTCCTTTGCACAACCACTAAATGTGAATGCCGTGCCAATAAATACAATTGCAGCGAAATAATAAATAATCCTTTTCATAATTTAAATATTTAAAAGTTTGTTAAAAATTTGTTATTATCCCATTAGCAAAGGAGGTACCAGATTGAGCATCCGGAATAGATTACCTTTTCCATATTTCATAAAAGCAAGGCAGACAACAAGATGGTATTGAATAAAAATTAAATAGCGGGAATACTCTTCAGAAAAGAAGAAGAAAAGCAAACGAAATTTCGCCCATTTAGACGAAATCCTAACGAAGTGTACGTCTCAGCCTCTAACCGAGACCGTATTTATAGATTTTTGATTTTAAGGTAGAAGCCGGAATTCCAAGTCGGACAGCTGCTTTTGCCTTATTGCCACCACTTTTTTCCATGGCCTGGAGGATGGCGCTCTTTTCAATTTCTTCAACAATCTCATTTAATGACCTGTTTTCAAAGTTGGCACAAAGGATATTCCGGTCGGGATACTTAATCTCAATGGGGAGGTTTTCAACATCAATGGTAGATTCCGGTGTCATCAGAACCAGCCTTTCTGAAAGGTTTCTGAGCTCTCTGGCATTCCCGGGGAAATCGTAGTTCAATATTATTTCGTAAGCTTTCTCGGTGATAAAATATTCAGTGTTGTTAGAAAATCTTGATAAAAAGGACTTAAATAACAAAAGGACGTCTTGTTTGCGGTCTCGTAACGGAGGAATAGTGAGAGGGAACACACTTAACCTGTAATAAAGGTCTTCCCGGAATTTTCCTTCGCTTACCAATTGTTTCAGGTCTTTTTTTGTCGAGGCGATGACCCGGATATCAATTTTAATAGTTTCCTTCCCTCCTACGCGCTCGATTTCTCTTTCTTCAATGGCTCTTAAAAGTTTTACCTGTAAATCGAGAGGAATATCATCAATTTCGTCCAGATATATACTACCGCCATCGGCTTGTTCAAACCGGCCAATTTTCTGATAGTCGGCACCCGTAAAAGCCCCTTTTTCATGGCCAAAAATCTCGCTTTCAAACAATTCGCGACTCAGCACCGCACAGCTCACCTTCACAAAAGGGCCGCTTTGCCTGTCACTGTTGTAATGAATAATGTTAGCCAGCAGCTCCTTACCCGTCCCTGTTTCCCCATTGATCAGAACAGAAGTGTTTGAGTGTAAGACCATTTTAATAAGCGCAAAGAGCTGTTTTATTTCGGGGCTATCGCCAACAAAAGATGAGAAAGTAAACTTTGTTTTAATTTGGTTTGTCAGGAACTGATTTTGCCTTCTAAGCTTTTTAAGCTCTTTTACCCGCTCCACAATCATGATCATTTCCTCCATCTCAAAAGGCTTCGAGAGATACTCGTAGGCACCGATTTTCATCGCCTCTACCGCGGTGGAAACTTCAGAATAAGCAGTTATCATAACAACAGATATCCCTTCATCAAATTGCCTGAGTTTTTTCAAAAAATTAATACCATTCATTTCAGGCATTTTAAGATCGGTGATTACAAGGTCAGGCGGATCCTCCCTAAGCGTCGCCAATGCAGGCAGAGGGCTTGCAAATTCATATACCTCATTGCCAAGGTCCCTGAATTCATCTACCAGCGACTTTCTTATAATCATTTCATCATCAACAATATAAATCTTAAATTTTCCCATTTAATTTTGGCATTTGAATGATAAATTTCGTGCTCTCTTTCGGATTACTTTCACACGTAACAGTTCCCCCGTGATCCTGTATGATGTGGTAGGATACGTACAGACCTAAGCCACTGCCTTTCCCAACCTCTTTGGTTGTAAAAAACGGATCGTAGATGTTAGGGATGATCTCTTTGGCCAGGCCAACTCCATTGTCTTCAATTTCAATTTTCAACTTTTCACGGCTATCGGTAAGAGTGACTTTAATATATCCGTCTATATCAGGCTCAGCCATTTTTCGTTCTGAAATAGCATCAATACTGTTCAATAAAAGATTCAGAAATACCTGTTCAAGGTTTGCCTTTTTGCCCGCTAAATAAATCTCCTCTTTGTCATAATCCAAATGAAAAGCTATGTTGTTCCTCTCCATTTGGTAAGCCGTGATCATTTTTGCATTTTTGAGTATCTCAATAATATTCACTTCGGTCAATCTGGAAGTCTGCTGGCGGCTATAATCCAGCACGTTTTTACTAATTCCCTGGATTTTCTCTACCGAATGTCTGATCAACTCCAGGTATTCGCTGTTCTGAGCAATGTTATCAGGATTTTTTGATATCCGGTAGAGGCAGTTTTTTATTCCCGTTAACGGGTTGTTCACTTCGTGGGCTATGCCTGCCGTAAGAATACCAATGGAAACAAGCTTTTCTGTTTGGATAAGAGATTTCTGCATTTCCTCTTTTTCAACCTTATTACGGTGCAGCCGTCTCAGCATTTCATAAAACTTCTTTTGCAACACATCAATCTCATCCGTAAAACGGATTCGGAAAAAGCTCCTTTTCAGAAGTGACTGTTTTGTCATGTAAAAAGAGGAGATATTATCCAGGCTGGCTTTTTGAGCCTCATTACTAATTAGCTTTATGGGTTTTGTGAGGTAATAGGAAAATAAAAAAGCACCGAAGATGCCAATACACAGGAAAATAAATATCATCAACAACAATCTTTGGGTTGCAGACTTTAAAGTACTGACTATATTATCTTCTACAAGACCTATTCTAATGGTACCAATGAGTCCGTTGTAAACGGGATAGGCAATATCGCGAATTAGCTTGTATTTATAATGTTCCGATTTAATTAACCTGACATGGTATGTCCCTTTGTTGATTTTGTTGGCATAAATAAGTGAGGTAGGTATTTTGAGGTTGGAGGTGTGCGCAATAATTTTATCATTCTTGTCCAGAAAAAAAATATAAGCAATATTGCTGTCCAGGCTGTATAAATTATTTAACTCATTGTTCAGGCCAATGTCATCTCCATAGGCAATGAAGGGAAGCGCTTCTTCCGAAATTATTCTGGCCATCAGCACACCCTTAGATTCCAGCTCTTTACCAAATGATTTATTGACGCTGTTCCATAACACATAGACGTTAATAGCACCATAGATAAAGACAGTTATTGCCAAAAGTATGGTAAATTTCCAGAAGATGGGAAGTCTGATTTGATGAATTCGTCTCATAAGCCTTTCAGTTTCCGTACACTCTTATATATGGTATCGGATACATTAACAAATTTATCAATTTTGAGTTTTTTCAAAATGGCCCGGCCAATACTGTCCTTGTCTATGTTGAGGAATACGGCCTGATATTTATCATATTTTTCTTTTGATAAGGAAACCGGTGTCACCACCGGCGGCATTCCGAAGTTTTGGGAGGTATCGATAATCTTGATATTTTTCACCTCTTCCGGTTCAAAAGCAGCAATATAATTATAAATAAGGCTGTGTACGGAAGCACCGTCAACAATTCCACGGTTTACCATTTGAATGGACTCGTCATGAGCATAAGTATAAACTGTTTTTGAAAAGAAATGCTTATTAGCAAAGCCCAACTTTTTCAGTAGCCATGCGGGATATAATTTCCCTGTATTTGAGAGTGGATCAGTATAAGCGAAGCTTTTCCCTTTTAAATCCAAAAACGAATGAATGTTGTTATTCTTTTGGGTAATGATAAAAGCATTATAAGTTGTTTTTCCATCAATAACCGGAACAGCAAGTAAATATACAAGATTCTTCTTCTTTATGTTTATGTAAGCCCCTGAGCAGATAAAAGCGAAGTCAACACTGCCATCTTTCAATAATTTGTTAACTTCTTCATACGTTCTTTTTTGTTTTACCAATATCGGCCTGTTTATCTTCCGGGAAATGTAATGCACCAAATCGCTATAATATTTGTAAGTTACCTTCGGAGAAGTCATTGATGCAATGGCAACATATACCGGCTCAGAGCCGGGCTTTGAGGGAGGGTTACTTTTCTTTTGCTCTTTGAAATCAACCGTAACAGCTTTGTTGTTATAATATGAACAAGAACTAATAGTTATCACGAACAACAGGGGTAACAAAATTAGATTCTTACGCATTATTAAATATTTGAAGAGGTTAGCTGAACATTACTTTGCAAATATAGTCAATAAAGCAATGCTATTGTTAAATGATTAACTAAAGTTTTGTGTTTGAATGAGGGATTGAAATTTGATACTAACAAGTTTGGTTTCAAAATATGGGGCTCAAAAGCCATGTGGAAAAATTTGCCAAATTTGAAGATTAGACGCTAATCAAATTTACGGCAAACCGGTGACAGCCGTTCACTCTTATCTGTGATCTCAGGCGGGATTATTGCATGATCCCTATGGCTCCATCTTGAAATAATGCAAGCTTTGCGGAATGAATTCCGCAGCCTTTTTTTTATTCCCGGATAGTCTCAAACAAGTTTGTGCTATCCGGGAATAAAAAAAAAGGCTTGCCCTCCGGGCAAACCTTTCACTCTTATCTGTGATCCAGGCGGGATTCGAACCCACGACCCGCAGCTTAGAAGGCTGCTGCTCTATCCAACTGAGCTACTGGACCAAAACGCTATAAATCAGGGATGAAACCATTACCTGCCTTTTTTTACTCTGTGTGGTAAACCCACAATTTTTATGAATAGGGCAACTGATAAATTAGCAGCGCAAAAATATAAAATATCTGCAATATAAGAAATGAAAATTTCTATCATATCATAATTATTCCTGAACACCATCAATTATAAAATAAGACAGAATATCCGGTTGGCATGAGAATTACGTCTTTAATGAGCTTCCCGCAGCCTTATGCGGTGAGGAGGCAGAGTTTTCACTACTGCTTCGGCTCATGGAAACGAAGAAGCCACCTCCATGTCCCCGGCAACTGCAAGAAAGTAAAATAATAAAAGACCTTAAACTCTTTTGTTGGGAGATTTTATTTATTTTTGCAGCGTATCAATAAAACCAGGAGAGAATGATTATCACGGCAAATACAAAGATTTCAAAAATCATAAAATATGATAAGAAAGTCATCGATGTGATTGCTTCTATCAACAGGCATTTTAGGAAATTGAAAAATCCGATTTTAGCCAAAGTATTGGCCTCACGGGTAAACGTTGCTGATGCAGCCAGAATTGGTGGTATCAGTACGGAAGAATTTCTGAAAAAACTTCAGGAAAATGGTTATGAAGTAGAATTTAATCAGGAAGAAAAAAAAGTTTCACAAAAAAACAAAACAAACACTATCATGGATAAAAAAAATATTGTCACTTTGGATGTACGTCCCATTCTATCGGGAGGTGTGGATCCTTTTGATGAAATAATGAAAACAATCAAGGGAATGAAAGAGGAGGACACGCTGCTAATTATCAACACCTTCGAGCCCGTACCACTTTTAAATATTTTACAAAAACGTGGTTATGTTTACCATACCGAAAGGCCGGAACCCGGTGTCGTTCACTGTTACCTGCAAAAAGTAGAATCAGCCACTTCTTCAACCAATGAAATAACGGAAGTCAAAAGAGATGAAACCGATGACTTTGGTAGTATTGAAGCCCGTTTTAAAGGGAAACTGACAGAAATTGACGTCCGCGAGTTGGAAATGCCCATGCCCATGGTTGCCACTCTGGAGGCTCTTGAAAAGTTGAAGGAAGGAGAAGCCCTCTACGTGCATCACAAGCGGCTACCGCGATATTTGCTTCCCGAGTTAGAAAACAGGGGTTATAAGCTCGTGAAAAAGCCCATTGATGAACATAATCTGAAACTAATAATTTTTAAATAATGGCAACCGGACTGAGTACAAAAAATGCCCCCTCCCCTTCGGTGGTATTGCCACATTTTACCTTTGCCGCCCTCATGTTTCTGGCATCTTCGGTGGTTATGTTATTGGCGGCTCCCAAGCTTCTTCTTCCTTATCATCTCAACCCGGAGATGCTTGCTCTGACACATTTAATGGTATTGGGATTTATCACTATGATCATCTTCGGTTCGTTATATCAGTTGATCCCGGTGGTGATGGAGGTTAAACTATTCAGCGAGGTGCTGGCAAGGATTACTTTTTATCTTTTTGGAACCGGAGTGATAATTTTGGTTGTCTCATTCTGGGAAGCCACGTTTGGCAATCACCAAAACTGGCTATGGTTCGAGGTGTCAGGTACTCTCATTCTGGCAGCAGTCATACTTTTTGCCATCAACACGCTGAAAAGTGCTGCCAGATCGGAAAGAATGGATATGGGAAATATCTTTATTATCACAGCTATCATTTACCTTTTACTTACCGTCTCACTCGCTATTATCCTTATCATTAATTTTGCCAGGCCATTCATCCCCGTAAGTGCAATTGACTTACTTAAAATGCACATTAACCTGGGTCTGCTGGGGTGGTTTTTGTTTCTCGTCATCGGCGTATCGAGCAAACTCATGCCCATGTTTCTCATCATACACAAGCTACCCGATTATCTTCTAAAATATACCTATTATTTACTCAATGCCGGTATAGTTTTGCTGGTGAGTGTTTTTTATTTCTACCCTCATTCCTGGGCTATTATTGTTTCAGCCATACCGATCTTCGCCGGGATAGGCCTGTATTTACGATTTAATTTTTATGCCTTTAAGCATCGCTTTCGCAAAAACTTAGATGTGGGTATGAAGCTCTCCGGAGCAGCTTTTATCATTTTAGCTTTCATCTTGCTGTTGGCTCTCTTTGCAGTGATAAGCCCCCGGTTTGCCAGTGCTTTTCAATACCGCATTGATATCGCCTTTGTCATGAGTATTATCTTCGGATTTCTGAGTGCGCTCATCCTGGGGCAAACCTATAAAACCCTGCCATTTATTGTGTGGCTTCAAAAATACCAGACCAAAGTGGGAAAGCAGAAAGTCCCTTTGCCTCAGGAGTTATATTCGGATCGGGTCGCAAAGATTCACAATCAAACCTTTCTTGTGGCTTTTGTATTCTTAATTGCAGGAGAGCTGGCAGACCAGGTATGGTTAATTCGGTCGGCGGCGGCCCTGTTTATTATCACAGCCGTTCTTTATAATTATAATGTTTTTAAAATAGTGTTTCACAAAGAAAAAATCATAGAAAATGAGTGACATACATCATCTTTCCGATAAGGAAAAGGAAATTGCTCAATTGCTTAAAACAGTGGTTGACCCCGAAGTAGCAGTCAACATTATCGACCTGGGACTGGTTTATGAAATTGATTTTAATGAAGACGAACAATCTATCGGAATTGTCATGACACTTTCCACGCGGGGTTGTCCGCTCGGTGACACCATCATCCAGAATGTGGAAGTTGTATTGGAAGCTAATTATCCGGGTTATAAAGTTGATGCAGAGGTAGTCTGGGAGCCCATGTGGTCGCCCGAAATGATAACCGAGGAAGGAAGAAATGCACTTGAAAATCTGTAGTGTTTATACAAGGAGTAATTTTGAGATAATTTCATTAAACTTGCGACAAAATTGTAATAATTAAGATTGGCAAATAATAATTTAACTACAAGCACTTATGTTTTTTTCAAGATCAACCGAATACGCCATCAGGGCTGTGGCCTATTTATCAGTACATGCCCCGGAAGAAAAAAAG
>VAPK010425158.1_pt1 | contig 11735 bp, 8 predicted proteins | sample 3395031 | NCBI WGS metagenome assembly VAPK01 (sample SAMN08290443, study PRJNA428436) | hydrothermal vent metagenome | isolation source: Deep-sea hydrothermal vent chimney 1 | place: Pacific Ocean: Juan De Fuca Ridge | reverse complement strand
GTTGTGCAAAGGGAACAGCCTTATGTAAATTTTTTGAAATTTGCAGCCTAAAATTGTTAATAACTTTTGCGTATTTAGTGGATTTTATTCATAGAATACGCTTGAAGCGGGACTAATGATGATTGTGGATCAAATCCTTATCATCCTGATTGCCAAATTCAGGCTGGATAGTAACATGTTCAATCCCCATGTTATGAGCAATTTCCTTAATCTGTTCAAGCTGCGATTCGAAAACAGAAATAGACTGGTCTTTTTTTAAATCGATGTGCGCTTCCATGTTGACTTTGTTGTCCGTCAGCTGCCATAAATGCAGGTGATGCAGATTTTTGATGCCTTCAATGGCTTCAATCCTTTCGGCCAATTGTTCACAATCGATGTCGCCGGGAGAAAATAGCATGATGATATTAATGGATTCAATAAAGAGATTCCAGCTGGAATAGATAAGATAAAGGGCAATCAGCAGCGTCACCAGGCCATCAATCCAATATAAACCAAAGTATTTCATAAGTAAGCCTCCCACAAGTACAGCCGCAGAGGTGAGCATATCGGTAAAAAGATGCAGGTAAGCCGACTTGATGTTGATACTCTCTTTGGCTCCCGACTTAATGAGTAAAACACTGGAACCATTGACAACAATAGAAGCGATGGCGAGCCAGATAACAATCATGGAATTAATGGTGTGAGGATGGATTATCCGGTTTACGGCCTCGAATCCCAGGAAAGCGGCAATAATAAGAAGTGTGACTGAGTTCACAAAAGCAGCAAGAATTTCTCCTCGCTGATATCCGAAAGTGTGTTTCGTAGTATACTTCCTCGCTGATAATTTATAAGTGATATAAGTGATAAGCAGCGAAAGCACATCGCTGAAGTTGTGTAAAGCATCCGAAATTAGCGCCATACTTCCCGACAAAATGCCGCCAATGATCTGAGCTATTGTAATTCCAAGGTTTAAAGCTACGGAGATGAACAGGTTCTTTCCCTTCAATTTTCCGTGATCGTGATGATGATGTTCGCCCATTCGAATAATTTTCTGCAAAATTAGTAAAAAAACCTCCCAGCCGAACCTTTTGTCGCTTGGGCTATGTGAGGTGCTGAATTTGATACCACCTGTCTTTCAAGTTACTACTCAATTTTATAACTTGCAGAGCCCTTAAATTTTCCGCCAGGTTATTAACACTGTATTTAATATCTCATCAATTTATATCCCAATTAAATTTCATTGTTTTTCTTAGGGTACCCAATCCACCTTGCGGTTCTCAATTTAAACAAACGGTAATCCTCCCCATATAGGCTCTCAAGGTAAGGCTCTGCCAAAAAGATGGTATAAAGATAAATCACAATAACGAACACACCTGTAAGTAGAAATGCAAATCCTGATCGTCCGGCGAGGGATATTCCCAAAAGCATCAAAAACCACCCGACAAACTGTGGGTTTCTGCTCCATCTGTAAATTCCTGTGGTAATCAGTTTTGAAATATCCTGTCCGGTTGACCTACGCAACGAACGAAACTCAATCATCCCCATTGGCAATATAATTACCCCAATGACAAATAAAATTGAACCGCCTGCCAGAGCAACTGTTTTATCCATCGTTATTGACCACACGCCATAGTATGATGCCAACATCAATGGTACGTGGTGGAATGCCCACATAGTGTACCAAAGCGAAAGAAGCTTGTTGGAATAGGTTCCTTTTTTGTCATACGTCTTTTTAATTTCAGAAAAAACATAGATACCCAGTAGAACCGAGATGCCTGTTGAAATGTATAAAACCATTAAATCCATAATATTTCTTACCTCCGTTTAGTTATGATATTTTGTTTGATGTTATTATGTTGCTTATTAACCTGAGCCTGCCTACTTATTTGTTGCGAATTGTTTTAATAAGTCTGTGATGAAATACACGGCTGTTTTTTCAGTATTTAGGTTGCAAGGTTTAGCCTGCGATTAATAAGGCAATTTATCTTTAAAATTCAAAACTAAGCATTATTCTTCATATCTATTGCGACGGTAACAGGGGAGAAATAATCTAAATCAATTTTAATTAGCGATTTTTTCAACGCTTTATTGCAATCATCAAATAGTTTTCTGTCCTTTGCACTGCCAAAAAAAGTATGTACCAAAAATCTCAGACTTATGATTAATACAGAGATTTTCCCGGACATCGAACAGATGCTCGATAAAAAAGATTGGGATAGCCTCAAAAGTTCGTGGGCAGAATTGAAGGCAGAAGATATTGCCGAGCTTTTAAAAACTCTACATCAAAAGTATGTGGTTGTTGCCTTTCGGCTAATATCGAAAGAGAAAGCAGCCGATGTTTTTGCTGAATTAGACCCCTCGCAGCAGGAGTTTATCCTTACCCATATTGTGGACAGGCGGATTAAAGAGTTGCTGGAAGAGCTTCCTCCTGACGACAGGACTTCTGTTTTTGAAGATCTGCCCGGACAGCTGACACAGAAGCTTCTGAACCTGCTGCCTGCCGAAGATCGCAAAGAAGCCATGGGGCTGCTGGGATACCCTGAGAACAGCGTGGGTAGGATTATGACTCCTGATTACGTGGTAGTTAAGCCCGATTGGACAATAGAAAGAGCAATAAAACATATAAAAAAGATAGGCGAAGACGCGGAAACCATCAACATGATCTATGTGGAAGACGACCGCCTGAAGTTGGTTGACGACATTCCTATTCGCCGGTTTCTCCTTGCTGAACCAAAACAAAAAGTATCCGATTTTATGGATCACAAATTTGTTTGTATCCATGCGCTTGAAGACCAGGAGGAAGCCTACAAAACGATTAAGAAATATGACATGAATGTGTTGCCCGTCGTAGGAGAAGAGGGCGTCCTTATCGGGATTGTTACCGTTGACGATATTTTGGATGTGATAGAAGAAGAAACCACCGAGGACTTCCAGAAATCTTCAGCTATTGTTCCCGTGGAGGAAAAATATTATACGGCTACTGCTCTTACTTTGTATAAAAAGAGAATCGGCTGGCTGTTTATTCTCCTGCTCACCGACTTTTTTTCTTCCACCATTATAGCCCATTTTCAGGATTCTCTGAAGACTGTGATTGCTCTGGCATTTTTTATCCCCATTTTGATAGACAGTGGTGGAAACATTGCTGCGCAATCTTCAACGTTGATTATCAGGGCACTGGCTACCGGCTCGTTGTCTGGAAAAAAGTGGTTCTCCGTGATGAAAAAAGAGTTGCTGGTGGGAATATTTATCGGGCTTACGCTGGGCATAACGCTATATGTGAGGGGCTTTTTCTGGCGTGGCGGTCCCATTGTCGGAATGGTCGTGGCCATCTCAATGGTAGCCATAACGCTTTGGGCGAACCTGCTGGGAAGCCTGTTGCCTATTGTACTGACAAGATTCAAAATGGACCCCGCGGTGATTAGCAGCCCTTTGCTGACCACCGTAATAGATTCAACAGGTCTTCTTATCTATTTCACACTCGCTGATTATATTTTTCATATGTAACACGAGCGTCAGGCAATCCATACCGTTTTCTGGTTTACAAACTCACGAATTCCAGGATAGGCGAGTTCCCGTCCGTAACCCGAGCGTTTGGTGCCACCGAATGGTAACCGGGGGTCTGATTTGGTCATGCCGTTGATGAAAACGGCACCTGCTTCAATTTTGGCAGCCAATTTCTCAGCAAGTTCCAGATTCTGTGTCCATAAGCTGGCACCCAGTCCGTAAGGGGTGTCGTTAGCAATACGTACGGCATCTTCCGCATCTTTGGCAGGAATCACTACCGAAACCGGTCCGAAAGTCTCTTCATCAAAAACCGGCATGCCCTTCTTAACCTTTGTGATAAGAGTAGGTTCGTAAAACAGGGATTTGTCATTGCGCCGTTTACCACCGGAAAGAATTTCAGCACCTTTTTCAACTGAACGGTTCACCTGTTCTTCGATATTTTTCAATAAATCAAGTCGTGCCAAAGGCCCCATGTCCGTATGCTCATCCATTGGGTCGCCCAAAACCATACTTTCCAAAAGGACTTTTTGCTCTGCAACAAATTGATTCAGAATATCTTCTTCCACGATAAAGCGCTTGGCAGAAATACAGACCTGACCGGCATTTAAAAAGCGTGAGCAGACGCCGGTTTTACAGCTTTCGTTGAGTTTGGCGTCTTTCAGCACTATGTAGGGGTCGGAGCCACCCAGTTCAAGAACTGATTTTTTCAGATACTTCCCGGCCTGTGCTGCCACCGTTCTCCCGGCACGCTGGCTTCCTGTTAAGGTAACACCTTCCACAAAAGGGTGTGCCACTACTTTTCCCGAAAGTTCCACCGGAATAATGAGGTTCGTAAAAGTATTTTCCGGGAAGCCGGCTTCCAGAAATAACTGCTCAATGGCTTTGGCCGTGCCGATGACATTGGGGGCATGTTTCAAAATGAAGGTATTTCCTGCCATCATGGTAGGAACAGCTGCCCGTAATACCTGCCAGAAAGGAAAATTCCACGGCATGATACCGTAAATAATACCCACCGGGTCAAAACGCAGATAGCTTTTCCCGGCATCGGTTTCGAAGATTTCGGATTTCAGCATAGACTCTGCATTTTCTGCATAATGATCGCACAGCCAGGCGCATTTTTCTATTTCTGCCCGCGATTCTCTGATAATTTTGCCCATTTCGGTGGTAACCAGCGTGGCAAAGGTCTCTTTGTTTTTGCGCAGTAGCACAGCCAGCTTCCGGAACAGGTCTCCTCTTTGCTGAAAGTTAAATGTTTTCCATTGCAAATAGGTGTTATGGGTTTTGACAATAAGGTCTTCAGCTTCCTTCGACGTGTGCTCAGTGTGTTCGAAGATTACTGCTCCTGAATAAGGATTTATACTTTGAAACATGGTGCTTGTTTTTTCTCACAAATTTAGGGAAATCCTGTTGTCCTGTCTTCATTTTTTTCAAAATGATAAAGCCCTATCTTTGCCCTCCCAAAATATAATTATGGCCAGACGTAAAAGACCACTTCCATTACTCGAAAATGTGGAGATTATTGACGCAGGAGCAGAAGGAAAAGCCGTTGCCCGTGTGGATGAAAAAGTGCTCTTTGTGCCTTTTGCTGCACCCGGCGATGTGGTGGATGTACAGGTATATAAGAAAAAACGTCATTTTCTCGAAGGGCGTATTACCGAACTGAAAAAGGCCTCCGAATACCGTGTTTCTCCCAAATGTGCCCATTTCGGCCTTTGTGGAGGTTGTAAATGGCAGCATCTGGACTACGCCTGTCAAAAAACTTTCAAACAAAAACAGGTCAAAGACAGTCTTGACCGTATCGCCAAAGTTCCTTATCCCGAAATCAATGAGATTATCGGGACGGAAAATATATATTTCTACCGTAACAAGTTAGAATTCACCTTCTCCAACAGGCGGTGGCTGACAACGCTCGACCCGGTGGCTGCCAAAGGCGAAACACTGGAGACCCGGGGACTGGGTTTCCACCTGCCGGGGATGTTTGATAAGATACTGGACATTGAGAAGTGTTATCTCCAAAAAGAACCTTCCAACGACATTCGGCTGGCCGCGAAAGCCTTCGCCATTGAAAAAGATTTCAGTTTCTACAATGCCCGCGAACAGCAGGGTTTTCTGCGAAATATGATTGTACGCACCTCCACCACCGGTGATTTAATGGTAGTGATGATTTTCGGGGAGGAAAATGAAGAGGCTATCCGGATGATGATGGGGCATCTGGCTGAAAAGTTTCCTCAAATCACTTCCCTGATGTACGTGGTGAATACCAAGAAAAACGATACTATTTACGATTTGGAAGTACAACTTTTTAAAGGGAAAGACCATAACCTGGAGGTGATGCAGCCCGCACGTAAAGAGAGAAAACCGCTCTATTTCAAGGTCGGCCCAAAATCGTTTTACCAAACCAATCCGGAGCAGGCGCAAAAGCTCTACCAGGCAGCACACGATTTTGCCGGCTTCAGGGGCGATGAGCTGGTTTACGATCTTTATACCGGAACCGGAACCATTGCGCTGTTTATTGCACCCTCAGTAAAAAAGGTGGTCGGTATCGAATCGGTAGAAGAGGCGGTGGAAGATGCCCGGAATAATGCTGTGGAAAACGGTATCGACAACGTGGAGTTTTATGCGGGCGACATGGTGATGCTTCTGAATGAAGATTTTATTACCGAACACGGCACACCCGATGTGCTGCTTACCGATCCGCCACGTGCCGGAATGCATCCGAAAGTAATTAAACAGATTTTGCAAACAGCGCCCGAAAAGATTGTTTATGTCAGCTGCAATCCGGCTACTCAGGCACGTGACATTGCCCTGCTCGACGAAAAATACCAGATTATGAAGGTGCAGCCGGTGGACATGTTTCCGCAAACACATCACGTGGAAAACGTGGCTCTTCTTGTAAGAAAATAGAATCCGTATTTTTGGCTTTAAAATAAATGTAGATGAAAATTATCATAGCCCCTGATTCATTCAAAGATGCGCTCTCCGCAAGAGATGTTGCTGAAGCTATTCAGCACGGTATCAAAGTGGCTTCGTCAATGGATGAAACTGTTGTTTTCCCATTGGGCGATGGTGGTGAAGGTAGTTCGGAGATTTTGGGAGACCATTTAAAGGCTGTGAAAAAAGTTGTAGCGGTTGAAGATGCTTTGGGGCGACCTGTTGAGGCTTACTATTATTTCTCAGAAGAAAAACGTACTGCGCTTATCGAAATGGCACAGGCATCTGGTTTACAACGGATTAGCTTTAATGAACGAAATTGTATGGAGGCTTCCTCTTTTGGTACCGGTCAGCTGGTGCTGGATGCTATCCGGTCGGGGGCCGCAGAAATAGTACTTGCCATTGGTGGAAGCGCCACCAACGATGCGGGAATGGGTTTGGCTACTGCACTTGGTGTAAAATTTTACGATAAGGACAACCGGTTGTTAAAGGGTAGGGGACGCGAGCTTCAACAAGTGCACCATTATGATAAAAGCCGGTTGCTGGTGCCGGAGAGCCTTACGATAGATGTGCTGTGTGACGTGGAAAATCCGCTTTTTGGAGAAAAGGGAGCAGCTCATGTTTACGCGCGACAGAAAGGTGCCGGGGATAAGGAAATAGAGTTGCTGGACAGCGGACTTCGTCATTTTTCGACAGTTGTCCGGAAGCAGGAAGAAAAAGATTTTTCTGAAATCACAGGATCTGGTGCCGCCGGTGGTCTTGGCTTTGGAGCTATGGCCTTTCTAAATGCAAAACTTCAAAAAGGTATTGACCTGATGCTGGAGCTAACCGGTTTTGATACACAAATAGAAGGGGCCGATTATATTATCACAGGCGAGGGTAAAATTGATAGCCAGACTGTTCACGGGAAATTAATTAGTGGCATTGTTCAACATGCGCAAAGACAAAATATACCTGTCATAGCGCTGTGTGGGGCATTGGATTCCGATGCGGAGAGTATTCGAAAATTAGGACTATATGCGGTCTTTTCTATCCAGTCACGGTCAGGTACGCTTGAAGATGCACTGAAAAGGACGTCCCGCGATTTGTCACTTACTGCCTTTAACGTAAGACGTTTGTTGCAAGAGTAGCCTTTCCTGCCTTTCAGATGTTTAGCTTTTTTACAATTGTTTGCGAATACTGGATTCCCGTATCAGCAACTTAGCCTCAAAAACTTTTTGCCTGATTTTATCCATCTCATCCAATGCGCTTTGCAAAAACTCATAAGCAGTTTCTCCCATTCGGAAGCCAGGCTGGTCAATAGTGCTCAGCTTGGGGCAGATATAATTGGAAATCATAGAGTTGCTGTAGCCCATCACGCCAACATCAACGGGGATGTTTAAGCCAAGCTCACCCAGCGCTTTATAAACGCCCAGTGCCACCTCATCTGTCACGGTAAATATAGCATCAGGTTTGTCGTCTGATAACAAAAGTTCTTTGGTAAAATAATAGCCTTCCTCTTTGTTGACAAACTCGCAGGTTTTCACCATTGTCGGATTGTATTCTACATTGTTCAGCTTCAAAGCGTGGCAGTATCCCTGATAACGGTCTTCGGCAATAGATGAATACTCATGTCCTCTTATGTGTGCAATTTTTTTATAGCCCTGTTGCATTAAATGCTTTACGGCAATTTCGGCGCCATGAAAGTCATTCAATTTTACAAAATGCCCCTGGTAGTTTTTTGGTGTCCGGTCTATCAACACCAGCGGAATGTTATTCTTTTCCATGATTTTTATATAAGAATTATCGATTTCGTTCCGGCAGGGAGCCAAAATGATACCCGATACATTCATACCGATTAAGCGGCCAATCAGTTCCGATTCTTTTTGGGGAATGTGGGACGATTCGCTCAAAATGACTGCAAAGTTGTCTTTTTGAGCCGAGCTGACAATCCCTTTTAAAATAGTGGAGAAAAAATAATGTTCCACACGCGGAAGTACCAGCCCAATCACATTTGATTTACGTTTCCTTAACGAGGCAGCCATCTCGTTCGGCATATACTCAAGCTCTTGTGCAAGATCCATAACAGCTTTTCGTGTTTCTTTCCCAACGTCAGCCTTATTATTTAATGCCCTGGAAACAGTAGTTATAGAGATATTTAGCTTTTTGGCTATTTCTTTCATTGTCATTTTATTGCGCATAAGTTTATCTTTTATTGATGTTTTACCAAAACGTTTGCGGCAAATTTACGTAAATAAATTGTAATTTCACAAATATTTACGTTAATTTAACAGAAAAGGAATACATTTGTGGAGAATTTAAATATTCATTAAAAAACATATTCAATGAAAAATTTATTAACTAATGCATTTTTGGCTTTTGCTTTACTCTTTTCTACGGGGGGATTTGCACAGGCTATTATAAGAGGTAGGGTAGTTGACAAAACTAATTCGCCACTGGCGGGTGCCAGTGTGGTAATAAAAGGTACTACGGAAGGGACAACTACTGATGCCAATGGCACATTCTCTTTTCAGACAGCGAAAACGGGGAGTGTGGATTTGGTATTTTCTTTTGTGGGTTTTCAAACCCAAACTATTCCCGCAACCATAAAAAAAGGCAAAAATAGTTTTACTGTTGTATTGCAAGGAACCAGCAGTGGCTTGAATGAGGTAGTAGTTACGGCAACCAACACAAGGAGAACGCAGTTTCAGTCTCCACTTTCCATTACCATGTTTAAACCCAAAACGCTGGAACGCTTGAGCGCCAGTAGTGAAGCTGATATTTTAAGAGCCGTCCCTGGTATTACGGCAGAAGGTGGGGGTGGAGAAGTTGCCTCAAATATTTTTGTGAGAGGTTTGCCTTCCGGTGGACAATATCAGTTTACACCTATTCTTATTGACGGAATGCCGGTCATCAGTACATTCGGCATGAACTCGTCAGCGCAAGATGTTTATTTTCGCCCCGATATGGGTTTCAGATCTTTGGAATTTGTACGAGGGGGTGTATCTACGCTTTATGGCGTAGGCTCTGTTGCCGGTATTATTAGTTATACAAGTAAAACAGGCTCTCCCACACCACAACGGACATTTAATCTGGAGTGGGCAGACAAAGGGAGATACAAAGCAGACTTTTTTGCTTCCGGCCCTGTTGGCGGAAAGAAATCCAATCTCTTTTATGCATTTACCGGCACTTACCGGTATGACAACGGCCCTTTGGTTACAGGCTTACCTACCGAAGGCGTACAATTCAGAGGAAACCTGAAAAAGGTGACAAAACATGGCGTATTGACTTTATTTGCTCAGTACATAAACGATAAAGTTCAGTTCTTTCTTCCCCTGCCCCTAAATGGCTCCGACCGTTCAAGAGCTACGGGCAACGATGGCAAACCGGTTTATACAACGCAAACTGCCGCTGCTGCTGACTTTGCTTATCCTACCCCGGGCGGTTATTACCAGTCTCCTATTCGGAACGGCGTTTACACAAACGGTGGTTTCTTAATGCTAAATTATAATCAAAACTTAGGAAACAACTGGAGATTTGATTCAAAACTGAAATATGCAAAATACAAACATCAGTTTAACCTGTTCTTAGATGGTGGCGGTGTAGGTGGTGCTGCCCCTGTTGAAACCCTGCAAGGATATGTTACTACAAGATTACCAGGCGTTTCGCAATATTCGTTTACCTATGACAAGACGGGAAAAGCTTTGAATGCGGGAGATAAACTATTTGAAAACAGGATATTGGATAGAACACGTCCCATGACCGATATGACCGGGGAATTTAAATTTATCAAGGTTATCAATGGCAATAAAGTAAAGCAAACAATTACGATGGGAACATTCCTCGCCAGAGCTGAAGCAGGTGATTTCAATGTGATTACACGTTATCTCGGTACTTTCAATAATGAACCTCAGCTGGTAAATCTGACCTATACATCTCAATCTGGTAAGACAATGAATTATACCGCCAATGGTATTTCCGGGAGGGGTATTTATTATGCAAACAAAATTTTCGGTAGTAGCAAACAGGCTGTATATTTTACAGACGAAATGGTTATGGGAAATTTAAGAATTGATGCCGGTTTACGTGTAGGACATACTGTTGGTGACATAAATATTGAAGGAAGTAAGATTTACACCATGAGCACCGACTCAACACAAGGAAGTAACCTGAATACGGTGAAATGGGGAGATGGTACCTGGACAAGAGGGACGGTTAGCGCTACAGATTATGCCGTGGCTCTGGCAGGATTATATACCGTTTCGGAGCATTCATCTGTCTATTTAAACCTGTCAAAAGGCTTTTTCTTTCCCATGTTGCGTGCAGTTAAATTCCACGATGGTTCACCACAGACTTATTCCACTGAGAAAATATACCAGGCTGAAGGTGGCTGGAAATACAACTCCCGAAAATTAACAGCAACTGTAGCACTTTATTATGTTGCGTTAAGAAACAGGCGGCAGGTGGATTGGATAAATGCACCCGGTGGCGGCATAGTGGAAGATGTTAACCTTGTGGGAACTTCTACATTCGGAACGGAAATTACCTGGAACTGGAATCTTGTAAAAGACCTGAGCTTTTATGGCAATTTCACCTATCAGAAACATCGTTATGATCTATATGAAGGCCATCCTGAATATGTAGGAAACTGGCTGAGAAGACAGCCACGGCTTTTGTCAATGTTGGGAATTTCCTACAGCAATGGAAAATGGGATGCCAATCTGTCCAATAATTATATGGGTAAAAAATATACGAGTGACAACAACGCCATCTTGCTGGATCCCATCAATATTGTACGGATTGATGCCGGATATACTTTTCCTTTAGGAAAAAATACGACCAAAACCTGGCGTCTGGGTCTCTCCGTCTTTAACTTGCTCAACAATGCAGGTGTTACGGAAGGATCTCCCCGCCTGGGAAACAATCAAACTGTTGCCGAGTATTTCGTGGGTCGCCCAATTCTGCCAAGACGAATTTTTTTAAGGGCAACATTTAACTTATAAGAAGATGTTTTCATTTCTCATAGAATGATAATTTTGGTTCCTGAATGTAAATGTGCCCAGCCGATTTGTTGGGCACATTTGTTACAGAGTGAGATGAAATAAGTAAAGAAAGAATAGTTTATGAATAAAGTTCCGATGGCAAAGCATGCTCAGCAAATATTGCTGGCAAACAGAAGGTCAGGTTATACTATTCCGGGGGCAGGGATCTATCCGTTCCAGTGGAAGTGGGACTCCGGTTTCATTGCCTTGGGATACAGTCATTTTGATCTCCAAAAAGCCATGATGGAAATGGAGACACTATTCGATGCCCAATGGCTAAACGGACTTGTTCCGCACATT
>VAPK010523647.1_pt1 | contig 11744 bp, 13 predicted proteins | sample 3395031 | NCBI WGS metagenome assembly VAPK01 (sample SAMN08290443, study PRJNA428436) | hydrothermal vent metagenome | isolation source: Deep-sea hydrothermal vent chimney 1 | place: Pacific Ocean: Juan De Fuca Ridge | reverse complement strand
ATGTTGTTAGTAACGATAGTGTTCAGGCTTGTAAGGTCCTTCTACTGGAAGACCCAAATATTTTGCTTGTTCTTCAGTAAGCGTAGTCAACTGTACACCTAATTGACTTAAATGTGATCTAGCCACTTTTTCATCCAGTTTTTTTGGTAAAACATACACTTTGTTCGCGTATTGGTCGGCGCTATTCCATAGTTCCATCTGCGCTAATACTTGGTTACAGAATGAATTGGACATTACAAAACTGGGGTGCCCTGTAGCACAACCCAAATTGACCAGTCTTCCCTCTGCCAGCACTATGATCCTCTTACCATCAGGAAAAATAACATGATCGACCTGAGGTTTGATATTTTCCCATTCATATTGCTTCAAAGAGGAAATTTCAATTTCAGAGTCAAAATGACCAATATTACACACGATGGCCTGATTCTTCATGGCTGCCATGTGGTCATGAGTAATAACATTGAAATTACCTGTAGCTGTTACAAAAATATTTGCAATCGGCGCAGCTTCTTCCATTGTTACTACGCGGTATCCCTCCATTGAAGCCTGTAATGCACAAATAGGATCAATCTCAGTTATCAATACCGTAGCACCTTGCCCCCGTAAAGATTGAGCACAGCCTTTGCCAACATCGCCATAGCCACAGACCACTGCAATTTTACCGGCAATCATTACGTCTGTGGCTCTTTTAATGCCATCAAGCAAAGACTCACGACAACCGTATAGATTATCAAATTTGGATTTGGTCACTGAATCATTAACGTTAAAAGCCGGAACCTTTAACCGCCCTTCTTTAACCATTTCGTACAAGCGCATGACGCCCGTTGTCGTTTCCTCAGAAAGACCTCTGACATCATCCATCCAGTCTGGGTATTTCTCGTGCATCATTATAGTGAGGTCACCACCATCATCCAAAATCATATTGGGCCGCCAGCCATCAGTACCATCAATGGTCTGCTCTATACACCATTCTGCTTCTGCTTCTGTTTCCCCTTTCCAGGCAAAAACAGGTACCCCCGCCGCCGCAATGGCTGCTGCTGCGTGATCTTGTGTAGAAAAAATATTACAAGATGACCAACGCACTTCTGCACCCAGGGCGGTTAATGTTTCAATTAACACTGCCGTCTGGATAGTCATATGCAAACATCCAGCAATTCGTGCACCTTTTAGAGGTTGCTGGTCACCATATTCCTCCCGTAAAGCCATCAAGCCTGGCATTTCGGTTTCTGCGATATTAATTTCTTTGCGTCCCCATTCAGCCAGGGAAATATCCGCAATTTTATAATCTTGAAAACTTGACGAAATATCCTGTTTAGTTGCACTCATCGTAAACTCCTGTCTATTTTGTTAATTACAAACCTGCAGCATCTTTTAATGCCTCAACCTTATCGGTCTTTTCCCAACTGAAAGTATCTTCAGTACGGCCGAAATGGCCATAAGCAGCGGTTGCCGTATAAATAGGTCTAAGCAAATCAAGCATGGTTATCAAGCCTTTTGGTCTCAGATCAAAATGTTCTCGAACAATTATGGCCATCCGGTCTTCGCTGATTTTTCCAGTACCAAAGGTATCGATACTAACTGAGGTTGGCTCAGCAACACCTATCGCATAAGAAACCTGAATTTCACAGCGCTCTGCTAGGCCTGCTGCTACAATATTTTTAGCGACATAACGACACATATACGTTGCCGAGCGATCAACCTTGGAAGGGTCTTTTCCAGAAAAAGCACCGCCACCATGACGTGCCATACCGCCATAGGTATCAACAATAATTTTTCGACCTGTCAAACCACAGTCGCCGACCGGGCCGCCTATAATAAATTGACCCGTTGGGTTAATAAGATATTTAGTATCTTTATGTAGCCATTCTTTGGGAAGTACCGGGAGAATAATTTCATCCATCACGGCTTCATGCAGTTGCTTGGTTTGAATATCCGGTGAGTGCTGAGTAGAGAGTACTACAGCATCAATAGCAACCGGTTTATGATTTTCATAGCGGAATGTGATCTGGCTTTTTGCATCAGGGCGCAGCCAAGGTAGGGTATTATTTTTCCGTACTTCCGCTTGGCGCTTCACCAAACGATGAGAATACGTTATCGGGGCTGGCATTAATACATCTGTTTCATTGCTGGCGTAACCAAACATTAACCCTTGGTCACCCGCTCCTTGCTCATGATCCTCCGCTTCATCAACACCCATGGCAATATCCGCGGATTGTTTACCAATAGCATTAAGAACAGCACAACTTTCCCAGTCAAAGCCAATTTCAGAACTGTTATAACCGATTTCTTTTACAATATCTCTTACCACTGCCTCAGTATCTACCCAGGCATCGGTGGTAATTTCTCCGGCAATAATGACCATGCCCGTTTTAACCATAGTCTCGCAGGCAACTCTTGACCGGGGGTCTTTTTCAAGCAAAGCATCCAGAATTGCATCTGAAACCTGATCTGCTACTTTGTCTGGATGTCCCTCCGAAACTGATTCGGACGTAAAAATAAAATCATTGCTCACAATGTACCTTCCATTTGTTGCTGTCTAAAGAAACAAGCCGCTGTTGCGACTGTATTGATGAGAAAATGGTGGGCCCTGAAGGACTTGAACCTTCGACCTGCCGATTATGAGTCGGATGCTCTAACCAACTGAGCTAAGGGCCCTTATTTGATAGCTTTGCACGAGCCATCCATGGCTCGACAAAGCATCGAAATGGGAAAATTCGATTTTCCCATTTCTCACAAAATAAAATACTGCTCGTATTTTATTTTGACGGCACATCCATGTGCCGTGTGCCGTACAATTTTGTCCTTCCTTGCAAATGAATCAACATAACTAGGCGGCACTAGTGAAATTCTAATCAGATTCAAGAAAGCATCTTAATTGTTCTGATCGTGTAGGATGTCGCAATTTACGTAATGCCTTGGCTTCAATCTGGCGAATTCTTTCCCGAGTAACATCAAATTGTTTGCCAACTTCTTCCAGAGTATGATCAGTATTCATATTAATACCAAACCGCATTCGTAACACCTTTGCTTCCCGAACAGTTAAACCAGCCAGCACATCCTGCGTGGACTCACGCAAGCCTGCAAAAGTTGCCGATTCTACAGGTGATAAAATTTTAGAATCCTCAATAAAATCGCCTAAATGCGAATCTTCATCATCACCAATCGGTGTTTCCATTGATATAGGTTCTTTAGCTATTTTCAAAACCTTGCGTACTTTGTCTTCAGGTAACTCCATATACTCAGAAAGCTCTTCGGGTGTCGCTTCCCGTCCTTTTTCCTGCAAAATCTGCCTGGAAACGCGATTCAGTTTATTAATGGTTTCGATCATATGCACAGGAATTCGAATGGTTCTTGCCTGATCTGCTATGGACCGTGTAATAGCCTGTCGTATCCACCAGGTTGCATAGGTAGAAAATTTGTACCCACGACGATATTCGAACTTATCGACTGCCTTCATTAAACCGATATTGCCCTCCTGAATCAAATCCAAAAATTGCAAACCCCGATTAGTATATTTTTTTGCTATGGAAATAACCAAACGTAAATTCGCTTCAATCATTTCTTTTTTTGCACATCTTGCTTTTGCTTCTCCAATTGAGATTCGTCGATTAATATCTTTACAAATAGCAATTGATGCCCCTGCATTCTCCTCCAAAGAAGACAAGCGACGTTGTGCTTTTCTTATTTGCTCTTCGTGTTCCTCAAGTACTTCTGCGCTAGTGTCTTTAGTTGCCAAATATTGGTCGAGCCAAGCCGTCTCGGTTTCATTACCTACAAATGACTCAATAAATTTTTTGCGAGGAATTTTTGCCTTCTTCACGCAAATATCCAAAACCACCTTTTCCTGTTCTCGAATTTGTTCGGTAACATTTTTTACAATGGGAGTGAAGTCTTTAAAGTACTTTGGGGCGAATTTAAACTCTAATAAATTATTAGCTATTTTCTCAAATGCAATTTCAGTCTTTTCATGTTCATATCCATATTTTTTAACGGCTTTATTGACTGCAGTCAAGTTCTTTTTAAGCTGCTCAATCTTTCCCTTAAATTCTTCAAAATCAAGACCCTTGTCTTCTTCTTCTTCAGTAGCCTCAGGTATAGCCTGGCCAACTTCATAGTCTGGTTCATTCAAATCGATAAAACCAGCAATCATATCTGAAACACGCAAACCACCCTCATCGCCAATAGCATCAAAGTCATCAACAAACTTATTAATGACATTTTCTGATCGCGACAAAGCCTTAATGACCTGCCTTAATCCTTCCTCAATGCGTTTGGCAATTTTTAGCTCTTCCTTTCTGGACAACAATTCTACTGAACCCATTTCCCGCATATACATCCTTACCGGGTCTGTGGTTCGGCCAAACTCACTGTCAACTGAGGCCAATGCAGCAACTTCGGCAGCATCAACTTCATCAGCATCTACAGCCGCCGCATTTGTTATCAACGTATCTTCATCAGGTGCTTGCTCATGCACCTGGATCCCCATATCATTGATCATACTAATGATATCTTCAATTTGTTCGGGGTCAACAATATCACTTGGCAAATGGTCATTTACCTCGGCATAAGTTAAGTAGCCCTGGGCTTTGCCTTTTGCTATCAGTTGTTTAAGCTGGGATTGTTGTTGATCTTTTTGATTCATTAATTACCCTTGAAAACAAGACAAATAAAACAGAACCGATTATTATATCAAACTTAAAAAACAAGCTCTATTATTTTTTTTTCAGCATCTTTAAAAACAACTGCTTTTCCTGCGGATCAAGCCCCTCGCTTTTCTCCTTAGCAATTAATTTTTCAAGCATATTTTCTCGCGCCTGCCCAATCATTCTCCGCATAGCATCAGAAAATTCACTCTCAATACCTTCTTCCGGCACCAACGTTGCCTGAAAACTCAATTGCTTAATATGCTTTTCTTCAGGAGAACCCCGGAAACTCTCAATCAAGCTCGCCAGAGAAGGCTGCCTGCTGTCTAAAATTGCGCGAACAATTTTTCCGAACAAATTAACACCCGGCGAAACCAGCCCTTCTAAATCTACTCCTTGCTGCTCGACCACTTTAACAAGCTCCGGGTTTTGCAATAACAGAGCAATTGCCGTTCTTGCTGGAGAGTTTTGTTTTTGCTTTGCTGATAATCTGGATTTATTGGCACGCTTGAGCTTAAGCGATTCATCATAAATATCCAGATCACTAACCTGAGTAATTTCTTTCAGCTTAGCCATCATTAACCCCTGAAAGATGCCATTAGGTATTTTTTGCAGATAGTTTTTTGCATTTTTTGCCACGCTCACTCGCCCTTCAAGCGTTGATAAATCTGAATCTTGAGACAGTTTTTCAAAAAAATAATCTGAAAGCGGCTGCGCCTGATCTTGCATCTTGGAAAATTCATTAGCGCCTTTGCTTCGTATTAGCGAATCGGGATCTTCGCCCTGAGGCAGCATCATAAATTTCATTTGCCTACCATCCCTCATGCAACTCAATACTGCTTCTACCGCCCGCCACGCAGCCTTCTTGCCGGCCTCATCCCCGTCAAAACAAATCACCAACTCCGAGGTAAACCGAAACAGCAAATCCAAATGCGCTGTTGAAATAGCTGTACCCAGCACCGCCACTACATAATCAATGCCATACTGATGCAAGGCTATGACATCCATATACCCCTCCACGACCAAAATGCGCTTGGGCTTGGCGTTTTTTTCTAACGACTCATACAAACCATACACTTCTCTGTTTTTCTGAAAAACAGGGGTTTCAGGTGAATTAAGATATTTTGGTAGGGAATCATCCAGCACCCGCCCACCAAATCCGACAACCCTTCCTCTTCGGTCTCGTATCGGGAACATGACCCGCCCTCGGAAGCGATCATAAATTTTGCCTTTCTCTGTCTTGACCAGCAAACCAGCCCTAAGCAAAGCTTCTCGATCAAACTGAGCTTCCAAAACATGCCACTGATCTGAGGCGTACCCCAACAGAAAACCTTTTGCAACCTCGCCCCCAACACCTCTGGATTTAAAGTAGTCAATTGCCTTTTGAGCTTCAGGATTATTTCGAAATTGCCCGTAATAAAATGCAGCAACCTGACCCAGCAATTCATAGCTTTCTTCTACATTAACCCGCTTGCTTTGGGTTCTGGGAATACTAGCCTGCTCCCGAGGAACATCCACGCCCAGAAATGCAGCTAAATCTTCTACTGCCTCGACAAAATCCAGATGATTGAAATCCATCAAAAAGCTAATGGCATTACCACTGACTCCGCAGCCAAAGCAATGGAAAAACTGCTTATTTCGATTGACAGAAAAACTAGGGGTTTTTTCGGTATGAAAAGGACAGCGGGCCATGAAGTTACTGCCCGATTTCTTTAAAGGAACAAGCGAATCGACGAGATCAACAATATCGATTCGTGCTAGAAGATCATCTATAAACTCTCGAGGTATTCTACCCGCCATAAGCTGTCTCGCCAGCTAGCGACCATTCAAAAGGAACCGCAAGTAGAAAAGTTAATGGGCAAGAGCGGTTTTGATTTTGCCACTAACAGCTGACATGTCCGCACGTCCTTGCATTTTGGGCTTTAAAATTGCCATCACTTTCCCCATATCTCTAATTGAGGCAGCACCCGTTTCAGCGACAGCTTCTCCCACCATAACATCAACCTCTGCTTCAGTTAATGGTTGCGGCAAATAATCTTGAATAACAATGATCTCTGCTTCTTCCACCTCCGACAGATCGGTTCGCCCCGCCCCCTGGTAATGCTTGATTGATTCTCGGCGCTGCTTAAGCATTTTATCGAGAACAATAATGACTTGCTCATCATCCAGCTCTATCCGCTCATCAACTTCCCTTTGTTTTATAGCGGCCAAGATCAACCGGATTACGCCTAGCCGATCTTTATCGCCCGATTTCATGGCGACTTTCATTTCTTCTTTGATGCGCCCCGTTAGTGACTGCACGACAGCCTAGACTTGCGGACGGCCGCGGCGTAAATTCTTCAATGCATAACGCTCACGCGATAATTTCTTTAGATGCCGTTTAACAGCAGCAGCAGCTTTACGCTTACGCTCTGACGTTGGCTTCTCATAAAACTCACGACGACGCACTTCAGACAAAACCCCCGCTCTTTCACATGCACGCTTAAAGCGTCTAATTGCAATTTCAAAGGGCTCGTTTTCTTTTAATTTTATTGCCGGCATTAATTCTCTCAGTTTGTTAAAATTTTACCTTTACGCCGTTGTAAATTTTGATTTTATAGCGGCGCGAACGTATTTTATAAAAATCCGCAGCAGCAGATTAAGAATGAACTCTTTATTATACTGTCTATTATTTTTTTAGCAAAACTTCTTAATGAATATTCTAGGCATCGAAACCTCCTGTGATGAAACAGGCGTGGCAATTTACAATTCAAAAGAGGGCCTGATTGGGCATCTTCTTCACAGTCAAGTTGCTTTACATAGTGAATATGGGGGCGTTGTGCCGGAACTTGCTTCCCGAGACCACATCCGAAAACTCATTCCGCTTGTCCAGCAAATTTTGCGCGACAATCAACTCATAGCCTCAGATATAAATGGCATCGCTTATACAGCAGGCCCCGGCCTTGCTGGTGCCTTATTGGTAGGCGCGACCACAGCAAGAAGTATAGCATGGACATGGAAAATCCCAGCTATTGCCGTCCATCACATGGAAGGGCACTTACTTGCTCCGATGCTTGAATCTGACCCGCCTGAATTTCCTTTTATTGCACTACTAGTCTCTGGCGGCCATACCCTATTAATACAGGTTGAAGGGTTAGGACAATACCAATTACTTGGAGAATCTTTAGATGATGCAGCGGGCGAAGCGTTTGATAAAACTGCCAAAATGCTCAACTTGGCCTACCCGGGTGGACCACTACTATCCAAACTGGCAACTAAAGGAACCCAAGGGCGGTTCAAATTCCCCCGCCCCATGACGAATAGACCCGGACTTGATTTCAGTTTTAGTGGTCTAAAAACCTTCACGATGAACACTCTGCAGAATACTGACCAAACCCCACAAGATAGAGCGGATATCGCCTACGCCTTTCAGGAAGCAGTAGCGGATACATTGACCATCAAGTGCCGGAGAGCGTTGCAACAAAGCAAATTAAAACGGCTCGTAGTTTCTGGCGGAGTCAGTGCCAACACTCAAATTCGCCAGTCCCTCGCCAAAATGGCCAAACAAGAAAATGCCCGTACTTACTTTCCCAGGCTGGAGTTTTGCACTGATAATGGCGCGATGATTGCCTATGCCGGCTGTCAACGCTTGTTAGCAGGCCAGCATGAGAACCTGGAAGTCCATGTCAAACCCCGTTGGCCGGTTAGTGATCTAAATTAGATCTCTGTTCCTTTAATAAGCTGCTGAATATTTTTCTTATGGCGCCAGATTAAAATACTTGAGATTAAAATAGCTGCGATCACTAACTCAACACGTCCAGAGACAAGCCAAACGTATATTGGCGTTAACGCCGCTGCAACCAAAGCAGATAGAGAAGAAATTTTGGATATTTTATAAACAAGCACCCAAGTCCCGATTACTAACCCACCAATCCCCCAGGAAAACCCCAACAAAATCCCGCAAGACGTAGCTACGCCTTTACCGCCCTTAAATCCAAAGAATACTGGAAAAAGGTGTCCAAAAAATGCGGCTAAACCCACTAAGGCCAATAATGTCGAGTCGACCCCCATCAATTTCGCAAATAATACGGGAATCAAACCTTTCAGCATATCGCCGAGCAAGGTGATCGCTGCTGCCTTTTTACCCGCTATGCGCATTACATTAGTCGCTCCAGGATTTTTTGAACCCAGCTCCCTGGGGTCTTGCAAACCCATAAGCTTGCAAACAATTATTGCACTGGAAACCGAGCCCAACAAATAGGCAACTGGAATTAACAGCCATTCAAACATCACTTTACCTTAAATTACTTGTGCGATAATATACTTCGCACGGCCACAGACACGGTTTTCTATCGAGTTGATTTTTGCCGATAGGCTGCGTTGCTGAAATAGTTGCGAGCTTACTACGCGCCCATTTCAGCGCCTTGCTATCGACAAAAATCAACTCGCTATAAAATCCGCAGCCGTGACCGTACAAAGTATAATTACAAATTAGCATAATAACCGGAATTAAAAATGGATATCATTTTTTTAGGTGGTCTTGAAATAGAAACCATTATAGGTATTTTCGATTGGGAAAGAGAAACCAAGCAGAAAATTATACTGGATATTGAAATGGCTTTCGACATTAAAAAGCCCGCACAGAGCGATAACATTGAGGATACCCTTGATTACAAGGCAGTCTCTAAAAACGTTATCAAGATGGTAGAAAATAGTAGTTTTTTTCTGGTTGAAAAACTTGCTGAGGAAATTACTCAACTTATTCTGAACGACTTTAATGTTCCCTGGGTCAAACTGACATTAAATAAAAAAGGCGCAATTCGTGGCGCCAGCGATGTGGGAATCATTATTGAAAGAGGGAGTAAGTAAGCTATGCCTCGGGGTTATATCAGTCTTGGCAGTAACATTGATAAAGAAAAAAATGTTATTTCTGCGCTGGATAGTTTAGAGACACAATTCGGCAAACTGATTGTCTCCAGTACATTTGAAAGTGAAGCTATCGGCTTTTCTGGCGAGCCTTTCTATAATCTCATTATCGGCTTTGACTCTGATCTGGAAGTTAAAAAAGTTGCCAAAATGCTCAGGCAAATCGAAGAAGATCATGGCCGCACCCGGAGCTGCAAAAAATTTTCTTCGCGCACCCTAGATCTTGACCTCGTTTTGTACGGCCAGCTAGTATTAGCTGATGGCCGATTACAAATCCCCCGCAACGAAATAGAGCGCTACGCCTTTGTATTAGAGCCTTTAGCAGAAATAGCCCCAAATGAAAAACATCCCGTCGATCATAAACGCTACGCCGATCTTTGGCGCGATTTCGATAAATCTAACTTAACGCAATATCGCGTAGACACACTTCAAACCCTAACAAAATAAGCTCCTCCCACCATCAACACTAATAATCTGACCGGTTACATAACCGGCATCTCGAATTAAAAAACTAACCGCCTTGGCAATATCATCACTTGCCCCCTGATGCTGCAAGGCAACCCGTTCAAGTATTTTTACTTTTTCCGCATCGGTCAAATCATTTTCAGGCCACAGAATCGCGCCTGGTGCTACCGCGTTTACTCTGATATCAGGAGCTAATTCTTTGGCTAATATTTTAGTCAGAGCTGCAAGCCCCGCTTTTGCGATGCTATAAACCGGGTAAGATTTCAGACCACGCTCAGCATGGATGTCGGTAATATTGACGATACATCCACTTCGCGCCTTCAAGGAACCCGATAGGTATTTGGCAAGAAAAAAAGGTGCTTTTAAGTTACTACCCAATAAATCATGCCATTGCTGCTCTGTCACTTCAGCCATTGGTGTTGCATAGAATGCAGAGGCATTATTTACCAATACATCAACGCCTCCCCATGCAAAAACAGCATCTTCAGCTAATGATTTCAAATCTTCATCATTCAATAAATCTGCCTGCAGCAACCTTGCCGAGTCTGGTCGTTTTCGGTTTAGCTGTTCATTGAGTAACGCGGCATCATGCTTTGAGCTTCGATAATGAATAAGAATATTACAACCTTCATCATGCAACATTCGCGCACAAGCTGCACCGATACGTTTGCCAGCCCCGGTAATTAAAACATTTTTTTGCACTATACTTTTACCCGTAACTATTAAGAAATCGCCTGATTCCTGATCATAATGAAAAAAACCATTCTAGTATACTTATCTCTGGTCGTTTTGGGCTGCACCGAACCCAATATAAATTTAAACGAACTATCCAGCAATGCGGTTATATTAGCTTTCGGCGACAGCTTAACTTATGGTACAGGTGCTTCCGATGAAGAAGCTTATCCAAGCATATTAGCCAGACTCACTTCCCTCGAAGTTGCTAATGAAGGTATACCTGGAGAAATCAGCCGCGACGGCGCCAACAGGCTGCCCGGCTTACTTGATGAAATTCGGCCTGAATTGTTGATCCTGATCCATGGGGGCAATGATATTCTGCAAAAGATTCCCCGCTCAGAAACAGCTGCAAATCTTGTCAAGATGATAGCCGAAGCCAGGCAACGCAATATTTCTGTATTATTACTAGGCGTTCCGGAACCGAAGCTATTTATCACATCCAGTGCTGAAATATACCAGACTATCGCCAAACAATACGATATTGCTACTGATCTTTATACTTTGCCGGAAATTTTGAGTGACCGGGACCTAAAGTCTGATATGGTTCACCCCAATGCCAAAGGCTATTCTCAGATGGCTGAAAATATTTATAGTCTTTTGAAACGAACAGGTGCTTTATAGGGAACGCGTTAAGTGCTCACAAAAATGGCAACTATACTTAAAATCATAGGGCTATCAATCTTTTTAGTTGCACTAATGATATTTGGGACTGGTTACTATTTTCTTTCCGATATGTGTGCGAATACTGTAATTAGTTCTAATCCATCACCAAATATCAAATGGAAAGCAGTATTATTTGAACGTAATTGTGGCGCAACTACGGGGTTTTCATCTCAAATATCACTTCTTGAAAAAAATGAAGAATTACAAAATGAAGCAGGAAATATATACATAGCACATGAGTGTTCCCTTTAAAACATAAGGTTGTAAGGAAACATCCAGCAAACTAGCCCTCTAAAGCCCACCAAGACGCGTTTCCTCGTATTTTAAAAATGT
>VAPK010405075.1_pt1 | contig 11748 bp, 9 predicted proteins | sample 3395031 | NCBI WGS metagenome assembly VAPK01 (sample SAMN08290443, study PRJNA428436) | hydrothermal vent metagenome | isolation source: Deep-sea hydrothermal vent chimney 1 | place: Pacific Ocean: Juan De Fuca Ridge | reverse complement strand
TTTTACGAGACCATCATTGTTGGGTTTCGCTTAATTAGGGGATAAGCTGAATGTTATGATATCTACAACGAAAAAAGCGAAATCCAACATTAAGGGCATAACCGCTCAACACCAACCTACACCTTGAAATCATTTTAAAAATGCAGCAAAAAAATCTTGTTTTTTTATGATATAAGTTCAGGAGTAAGGCACTAATTGCTTCTATACCAAACTCAGCTTGACGAGCTGGATCCCCGCCTGAGCGGGGATGACGGATTGTTTGCGGGCCGATACCGGTATGAGCCGCTTTGTTTTTCAAGGCCGGACCTAATCCACCCGCAACAGGGTCAACCGTTCCGGGGCCAGAAAGAAATCGAGCAGGATCTCGCCGTTGAGGCAGCCGATAGTGGATACCCGGGATGACAGCAATTTACCGTACACCTTCATTAATTTTCTGCCGTAGGCCTGAAGGCTGTACTTCTCCTGGAGGATCCGGCGGTTCGGTTCGATATCTTCCGTACAGCGGGCCGGATCGGGCAGGGAGCATGGAACCAGCGACCGGGCCTCGGCCGGACTTTCGACAACCCGGCGCAGCACGATTTCCTGCAGCTCTTCATCGAGCCGGCCGAAATCAACACGGCCGGCAGTGATCCAGGCGGCAAGGACCCGGTCAGGGTCGTCCCGGCCCGGCTTGCGTCCATAGGCGGCGAGACTCCGGCGCAACCCGGCCCGCGCCTTGGCGGCGATTCTCTCCCGGCCAAGCCATTGCACCGGAATATTCAATCGTTCATAGAGATGCGGCAGACAAAGGCCCTCTTCCCGGAACTCCTTCGTGATCTCAGGCAGGTCCCGGCCGCAGACCGGCCGGCCGGCCAGCCAGGGTTCCAGAAAGGCCATGCCGAATCCTTCGGCCATACTCGTCGTCAGCAGAACCTGCGCCTCCCTGAGCAGCCCCTCGAAGCAGCAGCCCGGCCGGTTGGCCAATTCGAACTCAACCGGCAGCTGCAACTGCCGGGCAAGACGCTGCCAGGCCTCGTAGCGGGGCCGTTCCCTGGGATTCAAGGGCCCCGAGGTCGTGGCAAAAAGTTTCTCCCCGGACGAAACGGCCGACCAGAGGAGAAACTCGCCGATATTCTTTCTCCGAATGGCCCGGGTCGGATAGAGCCAGATATTGCCGTGACCATGCCCATGGTCACCATGCGCCACCGCCGAAACCTCGGCCAGCTTGGCAAGATTCGGCAGCCGGTGCAGACAGGCGGGCTCGGCCCCGGCCCGGCGCAGGATTCCAAAGTCCCGGCCGGTGAGAACCGCATAGTGAATATGCTCCCCGCCCGGATAGAGCAGGCGGGACATTGTTTCCGGCTTGCCGCAGGCCAGTTTATCAAGCATCCGGCGATAGTTATCCGGCCTGCCGTCCTCGGCAAAATCATGGATATGGAGGAGCAGGCGATGGCCTTTTTCCGCCAGCAGGCAAAGCGCTTGCGGCAGGGCCAGGTTCTTGCCCAGGCTGTGATTATGCACATGCCAGATATCAGGCAGCCCGCCAAGCGCTTCCCGGGCCGACTGTTCCAGCTGTGTGGCCAGCTCGACGGACGAAATCCGCGGCCGGACTTCTTCATAGCGCAGGCCGGGAATGACCCGGTACTCACTCGGCCAGTCCCCGCAGGGCGGTTCCCCGGTCAGGACAACCGTTTCGGCATCATGTCCCTTGAGGGCCTCCAGCCCGTGCTGAATAACCCTGGTGACCCCGCCGGGTTGCAGATGATAATGGATGAAGGCCAAGCGCATGGGATAATAAAAAATCAGCGCGTCAGGCTGATTTTCTTCCTGTAGGCCTCGATTTCGATCATGGGGGGCCGTTCTTCTTCAGAAATTTCATGGATGACCTGGCGGCAGCGTTTGCCCCGGGCCTCGAACTGGCGGAGATCGGCGGGCAGGTCAGGCAGGCCGCTGACGATCCCCCCGGCCTTGAGCCGTTCAAGAAAGGTTCGCAGGATGCCGAAGGACATCTTGCCCAGGTCCCGTATATCCTGGTGACGGTGCAGCCGTTCCACCAGATCGGTCTGGGCAAAGGCCTCCAGCCCATACTCCAGGTAGACATCAATGAGGTGCGAGGTCTCGACACCGTAGCCGACAGGGAAGGAAAGCCGTTCAAGGACTTCCCGCCGGACCGCGTATTCCCCTGACAACGGCTGAATCATGGCGGTCAGTTCCGGAAAAAAAAGTGAGAAAAACGGCCGGACAAGGAGTTCGGTCACCCGTCCCCCGCCCGGGGGCCGGCTGCCGTCGGCCGGGTCTGCCGACCGGTCATAGAAGGCCTTGACGTACTTGATTTCAGGCCTGAAGATAAGGGGGGCCGCCAGGCCATAGACAAAACGGCGGCGGATATTCCTGATATCCGCATCAACATAGACAATGATATCGCCCCGCAACTGATAGACGGCCTTCCACAGGTTTTCACCCTTGCCTTGCCTGGACCCCATTTCCGGGAGGATGTCCGCGGCCAGATAGACATCGGCCCCGGCGGCGGCGGCCGTTGCCAGGGTCCGGTCGGTCGAGCCGGAATCAATCACGGCGATTTCGTCGAGCAGGGGATAGCGGTCCTGGAGTTCGGACCTGAACAGCGTCACCTCCCTGCCGATCGTCTTTTCCTCATTCAGTGTCGGAATACAGAGCGAGACGGTCAAGCCCTGCCTGTTTTTTTCCCTGATCAGGGCGGGCAGATCGCTGAACTGGCTGTAATGAAAAGTATTCGACTGCAGCCAGCCATCCATGTCGACGCGGCCGCCGCCGACAACGGCCGGCAGGCAGCAGTCGATCTCTTCCGTTACTCCATTTACAGCCGGTCCGATTTCCACAGACTTCCCCTGACCATTTCCGTTCTCTCTGTTGACTTCCCGGCAAAACTGCCGGATCGGCCGGCTTCCGCCGACCCAAAAATGATGGCCGAACCAGTAACAGAATGATGGCCGAACCAGTAACAGCCATGAACATCAAACAAATATCATTTGTTATTTCCATAATATATGTATCAAACTCTCCCTGTCAACCCGGAACGGCTCAGGAAAAAACATGTCCGGGTTCCGGATAACAACAACGGATCGTCAGAGTTCAGCAGGGGCGGTAATGCTGCAAGGTAAGGGATACCGGGAGAAGAATCACATGCGGCCATGTCGAATAATGGAGATCAGTAGCCAGAAGCCCATTATCCCGGCGAAGAGAAATCCGAACAGGCCGACAATCGGGATGCCGTTCCATTTCGGTGGAATACCGGACAGAACGATAAGGGAAGAACCGATAATGAGCGAGGCCAGGACAATGGCAAAGGCGATACGGTTGGAGACCTGGTCCAGAGCGGACCGCAGCAGGTCAAGGCCGCTGTGCTCAATTGCGATCTTCAGGCGGCCGCCCCGCAGTTGACTCATAATCAAGCGCAGCTCTTCAGGAAAACCCCGAATCAACTTCAGATATTCAGAGCTGGTGATGCCGGTCTCTTCCGCCAGCCGCCTCGGCCGCATCCTGTTTGACTTGACCTTGCTCATGAACGGTTCGGCGAGGCTGATCAGTTCAAGGTCGGGGTCCATCATCAGCCCGACCCCTTCAACCGTGGCCAGCGCCTTCATCATCAGGTACAGATCGGGTTTAAAATAGAGTTTATGGTGGGCGACCAGGTGCATGAGGTCCTGAAGTATTTTTCCGGCCTCCAGTTGTTTCAGCGGCAGATAGACATAACGGTCCAACAGCTCTGCGAGATCGCGGGCCAGGGCGTCACGATCCACTTCATCATACTGAATGGTCAGTTTAAGCACGCTCTCCGTCACCCGCCGTTCATGGCGGGCCACAATATAAAACACCAGGTCGGTAAAATCCTCGCAGTCCTTGCGGCTGAGACGGCCCATCATCCCGAAATCCAAGAAACAGACCACATTGTCGGGCAGGATGGTGATATTCCCGGGATGGGGATCGGCATGAAAAAAACCATGCACAAAAATCTGTTCCATGATCAGGTTGGCGCCTCGTTCGGCAAGCAGGCGCAGATCAGCGCCCTGCTGTCGCAGGGTCTCAATATGCGAAATCTTGACGCCCTTGACATATTCCATAACCAGGATTCGTTCAGTACACAGGTCGCTGTAAATCGCCGGAACATAAATGGCCGGGTTTCCCTTGAACTGCCTGGCAAAACGCAGGGCGTTGAAAGACTCGACAGTATAATCGATCTCCCGGGCCAGGCTGCGGGCGAATTCCTCGACAATGACCGTTGGCCGATGTCCCTGAACCTCTTCCAGGTACTGCTCCATCAGCGAGGCAATGTGCGCGAGAATCTCCAGGTCGACGGCAATGACCTCTTCAATATCCGGCCGCTGCACCTTGACCACGACCTCGCTCCCGTCAAGCAGGGTGGCCCGGTGCACCTGGCCGATAGAGGCCGCGGCCATGGGCTGTTTTTCAAAACTTTGAAACAGATCACCGATTTTTTTGCCGGTCTCGGCGAAAAAAATATCATCCACCGCCTCTGCCGGGAAAGGCGCGACATCATCCTGCAGCTTGGCCAGTTCGCTCAGATAGGCGGGAGGAACAAAATCAGGACGGGTTGAAAGCAGCTGGCCCAGCTTGATGAAAGTCGGTCCCAGTTCCTCCATAGCCATCCGCAGCCGTTCTGGGCGGGATTTTTTTTCGATCTGGTCGCGCGGCTTCCTGTTGATCATCTGCAGACCGGTTTCAAGGTACTGATCAATATGCAGCCCCTTGACCAGATCGGCAAAGCCGTACTTGAACAGGACACGCAAAATCCGGCGATACCGGTTAAGATGCCGGTATGTGCGGCCTATGGCGCCAAGTTTCCTGATACTGAACATGCTTCCCCCGGCAGAACGTCAGTTCATTCCGCGGATTGCCCTTTTCCAACAACCTTCGCCAGCTCTTCGATCCGGACGTTCAAGGCGGCGATATCATCGTGGGTGGCGACATTCATCTTTTTGAGCTGCTCCGCAACCACCTGCTGGATCCGTTCTTCGAGCTGCTCCTTTATGGATGCGGATTTTTTGACCAGTTCATCGACAAACTGTTTCCCCTCCTCCTGGGTCATTTTTCCTTTGCCGATCAATTCGCCTTTTAACGCTTCGATCTTGTCCTTGGTCAAGAAAACGGCCCCGGCGCTGAGGTATAAAACATTCTTGAGCAATTCATTCATAACAATCCTCCATGGTTGAATATGATATTTATTATTGACCGGCCATCGCCGCTACACTTTAAAGCGTCACGCTGCCATCATTCCCGAATGGTTAAAATTTAAGTCTTTTGCATCTATTTGACGGACTCGTAAAAACCCTGAATCTTCATCACACCGTCATTCCCGCGTAGGATGGAATCCATTAATATCAACGAATTATGGATCCCCGCCTACGCGAGGATGACGAATAAAATGACTTTTTACGAGACCATCATCTATTTGAATAGTTAAAAACTATTACTCCTTGCCGATATCACGGTGAAAAACATCCACGGTAAACGGTTGACCATCTAAAAATCGCCGCAAAGACTCTGTCACGGCTACGGAACGGTGCCTGCCGCCGGTACAGCCAACGGCCAGGCGGATCTCTTCCCGGCCTGCCTCTTTATGAACGGCAAGAAAAAATTCAAGAAAAGCTTCCACCAATATTAAAAACTCTTGACCGGTGGCATTATGCAAAACGTATTGAGCAACAGGTTGATGCAGTCCGGTAAAAGGTTTCAACTCCGAGACCCAATACGGATTGGGCAGGAAGCGCACATCAAAAACCGTGTCCGCCTCAGGCGGACCATATTTGAAACCAAATGAAAAAAGTATGATATGCACCGGATCTACTTGGGATTCCTCTCTAGATAAAAAATATTCGTAACTATTCAGGTATAAGCGAAAAACTACCATCACCTTGGTATGCAACTGTTCAGATACAAAAAATCTATCCGGACGGCGTCGAACCCGTGGCCGGGAACACGACCTGCCATTTCCTCATATTATAGTGCAGCTGCCATGCAAATACCAGGATTGAATATCAAAAGAACGAATTGCCGCCGAACGTTTGTTCGCCGCAGTCCAATAAAATGTCATCGTAATCCGCAAAAAAACGACTTGAGATGAGAGGAGAAACACTATAAGTAGTATATACATAAGTTACCATAAAAGGTTAAGTCAATTGCTGGCCTGGCGGCCGCAAACGTTTTCCATTTTTAAAACCAGCCTTCAAAGGCGGATGTTCGTGTTGCCCCGCATCAACATCTCACATCACCTCAGGTTGTAATTTGTCAAAACATATTTCACTACACCTTGTTATTTATTTAACCAAAGGAGAAAACTTATGAAACAGCTCGTTGTGTACTCATCACGGAGTGGTAATACAAAAAAACTGGCGGAATTCATTTTCTCCCGGCTGGCCGGAGAAAAAGAGATCACATCGGTCGCAGAAGCCCCGGATCCGTCCGGGTATGATGAGGTGGCAGTCGGATTCTGGGTCAAGGCTGGTCAGCCTGACCCCGACAGTCAGGCGTACCTGAAAAAGTGTACGGCCGTCGGCAGGCTCTTTCTCTTTGCGACCCACGGCTCGGCCGCCAACTCCAATTATGCCGCAATCGGCATAAACCGGGCACGCGAGCTGGCCGCAGGAGCTCAAATTGTCGGCTGTTTCGACTGCCCCGGAGAAGTATCGGCAAAGACCCTGGAAAATGCCGCCAACAAGGACCCGCAGCCGGCCTGGCTTAAAGACGCGCCGACCGCCAAGGGGCACCCGAACAGCGATGATTTCTATAAACTGGCCGAGGCGCTGGAAGAAGCTGGCCTGGTTGAAAAACGGCTGCCGCCGGAAAAAGGTATGTTTGTCTGAACTGAACCGATTCAATCAGCAACTCTGATGCGGAAAGCCGCTCTCCGGTTCAAATACAAAGGGCGGTTTCCGTACCTGCCTGCGAATCCAATTTAAACTCCGGATGATCCCGGGTCGGTGGATCAGGGACTCCAGCAGCCGGTGTTTCCCTGGGAAATCCATCAGGGTAATGCCCAGCAGAATAGTCAGCATCCCCTGCCCCGGCAGAACGAGCATCGCCACACCGGCCAGCAGAAAAAGGATCCCGATTCCATTCCTGAGCACAAATAGAATCCGGCTTATGAGCGGATGACGCCGGTGACGTTCTTCGACCCGGCACCGGTGCCTGATGAAATAATCAGCCGGCAACCTGGCAATAAGCCAGGGCACAACGACCAGGCTCCCGGCAAAGGTCAGGATCGACAGGATGCCGAGTCCCTCCAGAACAGAAGTGTAAACTTCGATGTTGATCACAAGGTATATCCATTCTCATCTTTTTCAGGCAAACCGGCCATCGCCCCCTACGCTCCGCGTGGCCATGGACGGAGCAGTTATTGAGTGCCGTACATTGCGACGGAGAAAATCAATCCGTTGAACGGGATCCAGGGGCGATGATAATATCGGCCAGGGCCCGCTTGGGCACATGATGCACCTGCTGCTGATCACACCAGTAACGGATGTTGCCGTCCGGCCCTGCTTCTTCCAGGACGACCTCTTCCGCGGCCCGGCCAAGGGCGAGAACAAGGAGCAGCTTGTACCTGCCGTCACTCTGCAGCAACCCGCTGATATCCGGTGCGAATGAACCGATACGGCAGCCGTGGATATGCCGTTCGGCCGCCCCGGGAAGCAGGTTCTGGGGGCGATCCCCAGGTCGATCAGTTCGCGCAAAACGGTTTCATCAAGACGTTCATCTTCTTTAAAACGACGAATTGTCCGTGTCTGGACGATTAATTCACGTATCATGCAGCACCCTTTTTTACTTTTTCCGGTTGAAATCAGGCTGCAGGGCGATGCTGACCTTGGCTCCGTCCCGGTTCACCTTTTCCCTGGCCAATATTTTTTGTTTCGCCAGGGCCGGGTTGCGGAGCAGGTACCCTCGAACGGCGGCAAGCCGCTGCCGGGCGAGCTTTTGCAGCATTGCCGAACTCACCCGAACCTGCACCGGCGGCAGGGGCCGGAGATCTCCATCCAGCTCGCCGGGGCTGATTTTCTCGCTCACCACCTGGTTCGATCCGGCAGGGATGGCGCTCAGACGCGCCTTTTCCCTGGCCGCTATTTTCCGCCGCTGTTCGGCCCGCCGCCGGTTTTCCGCACTGCGCTGCCGGTCCGCCGTGGCCTGCAGAACACCCTGCAGGACGGCCCGGTCCCGGACCGGGTCATAGCTGCCGGTCAGGACCAGGCGCAGATATGGTCTTTTCTGCAACAACATGTCATAACCGGCCAGGGTTTCCGGTTTGGACAACTCAGCCCTGCCGGGAGCAAAGAGGACCTGCGCCGGGAGATCGAGTTGCGGCAGCGCCTTCTTCAAGATCAGCTCAGGCGCCAGGGTCGCCTTCACCCGCTCATATTGCAAACGTTCGAACACCGACTCCATGAGTAAAGGCGGCTTCGAGTCCGGGGCACGTTCTCCGGTCGTTTGCAGTTCAATGGTATCATTTTCATCAGTGAGCAAAGAGAGGACACCTGAGAATTCGGAACCAGGGTCCGGGCGCAGGCCGCGAATTTGCACCCGGCCGGTCACTGTTGCAGCGGTTGCCGTCCGGGTAAAAACCTGCTGCCATTGCCCGGTGGCGGACCGGACATCCGCGTGGATCCTGCGGCTGAATTCCGCCTGCATGGGAGACAGGGGCAGACCGCTGACCGCAAGCGTATATTTGTCAACCTGCTGAAATCCCGTCGTTCCATTGATGACGAAATCACCCTTGGAGCCGATTTTGCCGTGGAAATCAAAAGCCATGGGACCAGCCGGCCGGACAGACAAGATCGTCCCGTCGATTGCGTTTAATGCCGGCCGGTAGCCGGGCAGGACCACCGGCCGCGACAAGACAACGCGTCCGTTGCTGAGATGAATCCTGTTGATCGAAAAAATCTGCCCGGCACCACCGTGGTCCGATTGCCGCCAACGGCGGAAAAAACGGCCGGCGCTGTTTTTCACCTGCTCCCCGCCAGCCGCAACCAGCGGCTGTTCGATCGTAATCTCATCCACGTCCAGGTGAAAGGGCCGGAGAGACAGCGACACACCGGAGGCCATGGCCTGCTGCCAACTGACAAGCGGTTTCTTTGCCGGCCCGGCCGCGACATCGTCCAGCCACACCAAGCCGGCAAAATTACGCGCCGGCATGGTGACGATACCCCGGGCATGAACCACCCCCTGCCGGATCCTGGGAACAAACCACGAGGACATGAGGGGGGCAAAAGTTCGCAGCGCCAGGTTACTGATTGCCACCTGCAATTTCCCTTTCCGGCTGACCAGGCTGTAGATGCCGTTGACCCTGAGCCGTCCTTTTTTGCCGATCCGGGCCGTTGCCGCGATATTGTCCTTTTTATGATTCTTCAGTTGCAGGCCGTCGGCCTGCAGGGAAAAGTCGACAAGGGTAAGCGGCAGACCCCGGCGATCGGGATGGACCGGCCTGGGGACAACCACATGCAGGACGGAATGTTGCACCTCAAGACTCTGAATGGCTATCCGCCAGGAGCCGCGGACCACGGCCCGGCCGGCCGGGCCGCCGGAAAAAATCTCATCCTTACGCAGACGCAACTGTTGACAGGAAAGACGGCGGCCGGCGAAATCCGCCTGTAAACCGCGGCAGGACAACTCCTGCCCGGAAAGTATTTTCCGGCCCTGTTCGGCCATCGAGAAATCCCTGACCAGCAGACTACCGTCATGCAGGCGAAAACCCTGGTCACTCACGGCCGGCCCCTTGCCGCCGGGCCGGAACCTGAAGGTAAAGGCGCTGTCAAGATCAGCCCGCCCCCGGGACAGCCCGACGCCGGCGGTTGGCAGCAAAGAGCGATAGACGGCCAGGTCGATATTGCTTAAGGTTACGCGGCCATCAACACTGAGACCGGTGCCGACCCGGCCATGCACAACAGCCTTCATTGTTTTTCCCCGGGCAATGCTCCGACCACTCAGGATATAGGAGGCAGGTGGCCGGAGGTCTTTCTGTTTTCCATCGTAACCGGGAGAGATAAGGCCGGTGAGCGCCAGATGCACATCATCCCAGAGAATATCGCGCCCGGACCTGGTGCCAAGACGCAGGTTGACCCGGCCCTTATCAACCTGGAGCCGGTCGACCCTCAGACCGAAGGCTGATTCCTGAAACAGACCGGCAAAACTTGCAAAATCCCCTTGTAAATCCCCCTCCTTCCCCGCACCCCTCTTTTTTTGCTTAAGTGTCAAGGTCAGCTCCGGCCGGCTCAGGACGATCTCCTTGAAGCGGTACTGCTGCGCCAGCGGTTTTATCTGAACGTTCATCCTGGCAGCGGGAATTTTCAGGCTTGCCAGCCCGTCCCGACTCTGCAGACGCAACGCCTTGAAGATGACATCACCACGCAGAGAAAGACCTTTCAGACCGACTGAGGCCTGGGGCAGGACTAGTTCCATATCAATATCGGCAAGGCCATCACTGAGCTTGATTTTGCCCTGCATGTGCGGCAGGTAAGCGAGATAATCCTTCAGGTTAATCCGCTCCAGGTGGAGGCTGGCCCTGGCCTCAAGCGAGCCGTCCGCGGCCCGGCTGGTTACGCCCTTAATCCGTACCGGGCTGCCATTGATAACCGCGTTGAGTTGGGGCGTCACATCTTGCCGGCCTTTAAATCCGGCAAATGAAGGTACGGACAGATTAATTTTTTCAATAAGATGCTGCTTCCCGGAAACCAGGTCAGCAAAAAGTATCCGGCTGTCAGTCACCCTGATACCGTTTAAAACAAGCCAGGGCGGCCAGACCGGCAGCCGCCGTCCTCCGGTTTCCGGAAAAAGCAGCCGATACGCCGCTGACAGGTTATATGATGAATCCGGGAATCGCACCAGGTTCAGAGCAAGACGATCAACAACCAGTTGCCGCAAGATAAGCTGCCGTCTGAACAGCGAGGCAATGCTCAGATCGCACTCCAGGCTGCCGCAATCGAGAAGCTCCCGGCTGTTATGGTCGCCCGCGACAGCGCCGATGGTTATGCCACGGAAAAAAAACCGCAGGGTAAAAGGGGAAAAGAGGACCCGCCTGATCCGGACCGGCCGGTCGATGCGGGCCGAGATGCTGCTCGCCAGGGGACCCTTGACCAGGGCCGGGACCAGGAAAAAGCTTACAATCCCGTACAGGGCCGCAAGGGCGAAGGGCAGCATGATCCAGAAAAAAACCCGGCCCGGCCGGACACGGCAGGGCCGGCCGGCCGGGACTTGCCGCTGCGCCGGAGACGGCCGGTCGGCATAAGGGGCGGCAGACGCGGCCGGATGATGCGGGGAACCGGCAGGGACAATCGCATCAGGTCCGTTTCGTCCCTGCCGCTGATCATTGTCAGCGGCTTCGGGCACTTCTTCTTCCGGACCGGGATTGATTGGAATCCTGCCAAATCTGTCAGATAACTCGTCCTGTTTTTTCATAAAACCATGAGCTTCGGGAAGCAAAAACTACATCCTAAATCCGTGACGGCTTTTTACTTTAATATTGCATAACTGATGGAGTCGTAAAAAGTCATTTTATTCGTCATCCTCGCGTAGGCGGGGATCCATAGTTCGTTGATATTAATGGATCCCCGCCTACGCGGGAATGACGGTGTGGTGAAGATTCAGGTTTTTTACGAGTCCATCATAACTGGATTTACGCCGTAAGTTAGTGCCTTACTCCTGAACTTATATCATAAAAAACAGGTAAGCGTAGACTCCGAGATTTTCTTGCTGCATTTTTAAAATGATTTCAAGGTGTAGGTTGGT
>VAPK010214811.1_pt1 | contig 11748 bp, 9 predicted proteins | sample 3395031 | NCBI WGS metagenome assembly VAPK01 (sample SAMN08290443, study PRJNA428436) | hydrothermal vent metagenome | isolation source: Deep-sea hydrothermal vent chimney 1 | place: Pacific Ocean: Juan De Fuca Ridge | reverse complement strand
TTAGATGTGCCCGAGATGTGGTTGATAATGCTGTCCAGCTATACATACGTATGCTGGACGGCATTATCAACCGCAGATTGGGTGCAGCTAAATAGTTACGTAGATTCTATTCCCTCTCTACAATATCTATAACACTCTTAATATCAAGACCAGCAAATTTCCCCATTCGTTCATAGTACATTTTCAAATGTTTTTTATTAATTAGAGGTTCACCAAATCTCTCATGACAAGCGACACAGTAAGGTGCTTTTTGGCCCTCACCAAGCTGAAAAATTTGCCCTCCAGGTCTATTGATTTCCGACGATTCAACAAAACTACGCCGACTATAGCGATAATATTCACTATTAAAGTTGTCGTGCCGGGGATCTGTAATCTCGGAGAATATATAGTTCAACCCCGTCTTACTCCTGGGAGCATAACAACAGGGCAGAAACCGCCCCAATGCATCCATACAAGTTGTGGTATATAACCACCTGCAAGTTTTTCCATCTCTTTTTACAAAATTACTATTATTCTGCTTTTTGAGACGGCCTGCCCATTCCACCGCAAAAATTTCATTAAATCTATTCGACAGTTTTGCAATCGATCTTTCTTCCTGTTTGGTTATTGACTCTGGATTATCGAGAAATCGGTAAACTTGCGGTTCAATCTCAGTTGCAACTTGTATATTTTGATCCCAAGGAACATCGTAAGGATGGACAAACCGTATTTCATCAAGGCCAAGCCTCAACGCCATTTCCCTGGCAGCATCAACTTCATGTTTATTATGTTCAAAAAGTAAAAATTGCCAACTCAATATAGGAGTTGAAACACGATGCTTAATTTTAGCTGATACAAGTCTTTGAATGTTATATACAATCAAGTCTAAATTCCCACCATGACGATATTTCCCGTAAGTTTCAGGAGTGATTCCGTCCAACGATAAAGTCATATGATCCAGGCCCGACAAAACTATGGCATCCGCATCAAATTCAACTGACAGATTAGATGAAATTGAAGTGCGTAACATATAAGATTTAGCCATAGCAATAAACTCAGGAGTTTGTTTGTTGAGTAACGGTTCCCCCCAATTAAAAAACAAGATTATTGAAGCGTAAGGTCCATATTGATCAAGAAACTTTTTATATGTTTCCATATTCAATAATCCAGGAGGCCAGTCCGGATGAATTTTATTTTGGAAAACACGATTATGCAAACAACCTGGGCAGCGAAGAGGGCAACCATTAGACGGATCTACAATTAAACCATACGGAAACGAGATCAGTGACTCATGACGCTGGCGATACTGAAAATTCACTGCAAAAAGATTCGACATTTTTAAAAGCAATGCCTTGGCATACAATTTATTGCAGCCAGTACCAAGCACAACAGGAAAGGCATCTTCCATGAATTTGTCTAAAAAAACAACAAATTCTTCGAGAACAGGGCAAGCCTCGCTGGCATTTTGAACCTCAACTATTAATCTGTGTAAATTATCATTCATCATCAACCATGTTAAAATAACTTGCCAATAGTATGCCGGATGGAACCCAATAGCCCTATTCCCGTATTTGTTCGTATTGTTTCAATAATGGTAAATGGGAATTCGAACAACACGGTTCTGTTATCACTATATGTTATCTTTATCTCCAAGGGATTTTCCCTGATCATTTTACTACCTACTTTCCCCCAAATATTAGTTGTTCCAGTTCCATGAAATGGGTCACCCGTCCAGTGGTGAATGTCAAAACAATAATTGCCACATCGAGCTTCTACCGCAGAAACATTCCCCCCCCACTTCTCATGCGCAATTGTACCCTCAAATATCACATGCCCGCCCTTATCATATTCGGAAAACCTCTCTGACGAAATCATAAATCCTGCCGGGGGATTTTTGCTTAATTTTGTACCTGTAAAATTGTATAGAGAATTTCTAAAATCATAAAAGTTAACGTCCTTCTCTAATAGTATTCTATTCTCAAAATCTCCAATAAGTTCAGCTAAAAAAGAAATTATTTGTTTTTTAACATCAACCTCATTTTTATCAAACCTCAACCATTCAACAAGTGATACCCCAGGTATGATATTAGATAAATATTCATACCTCTCTGAACTTTCTTCATTCTCAGTTTCAGATAAATCACAATAATTAAGCCCGCATAATAAGTCATCATGCACCCTGCGTCCCAAGAAGATACTCAAACAATAAATTATCTGGGCAACTTCTGAAGCCACTGGCAAGACATTGAAATCCAGCAGCAGTAATGCATCATTCCGGTCTAATCTGTCATGATGGCACAATACGCTGTTCAAAATCTGCCGGAGCTGTCTCACAGGGAAAATATTATAGCCATCACGAAGCTCATAATTTACTTCATCAACCTTTTTAATCAAAAAATCATCTGGATTTGAGGACAAAGGAGTTTTTTTAAAGATCCCGCAGGTATTAGAGTAACCAAAGTCAACTTTATCACGATATCTTAGGATAAATGCCATGGAGGTAAGAAAATCTCGAGTGAATTCACCTGGGAATCCATTAATGATGGGCAAAGTAACACTAATCCCATGTAACAGGCACTGGTCAATAGTTTGTTGGGCAACAGACACCTTAAAATTTTTTCCCATTAAATCTGCAACACGTTGGCTGGCAGATTCAAAGCCGAAGAATATATTTTTACAACCTGATTGTTTCATCAGTTCAAAAATATCATCAGACAAAACAATCCTGAACCCCCCTAAACAAAACCACTTAATATTCATGTTATATTGAATAAGAAGTTCACAAATTTTTTTAACGTATTTAGGCGATGCGTTAAAAATTGAATCTCTGAAAACGATGACTGATCTGTCTTTAAATTCTGCGGGAATTTTTTTTAAGTTATCCCTAATATCGCCAATCACCTCCTGAGCTTGGCGCCTTCTATAAGGCTGGTAATTCCTTGACTCGCTACAAAAAGCACATTTATTTATGCATCCCTTACTACAAAAGGTGAAAACTGTATTATCAAGGTCATAACGAGAGCCCAAATAATCAAACACCGAGTAATCGGCAGGAAGATTGTCATCACGCAAGTAGGAGATAACCGGCATACCTGTATCTACAAGCTCACCATCATTATTTCTGTAGATGAATCCTTTTATCCTGGTCTGGACGCTTTGTGTGTACTCATACTCTTGCAAGAACTCTGGCAAGGCAATTTCCGCTTCTCCTTGAAGCATAATATCAGGGACATAAGGCACCTGAAAATACTCCTTGTAATATTCTCTGGGAAAGCAATCCGGCCCGCCATAGATAACTGGAATATCGATTTGCAGATCAGCCAATACTTCTAAAGCTAACTGCCCGTATAAACGATTGGAACTCATCAGGCTGAAACCGATTAAATCAGGTTTATAAGCCTCGATTTCGTTTTTTAAAGCCTTGCGCAGAACCTCATGCCCAATGGCTTTGGTATCTGCATATAACTTGACCTGGTTTGAGACATTCCACCGAGATTTCATTTTACCATCAGAAGAGCATGCCTGAAAGACAAGAATGTTCAAATCGAGAAAACGATACAACCACCCCGCATTTCTAACAATTCCAGCTAAATAAGCCGCAGCAAAGTAGCGATGGTCAATTGTGCAAAACGGCACAGTAATAAGTAAAAAAGTTGGCATTATAAGTTACAAAGTAAACGGCAGGAAGCCAGTCAGAATATTCCCAACCGACATTTTTTGACAGGAAGTGATCGTAAAAAATACAAACATTCGTAATGTCAGCAGTTCATAGGCGCGGTTAAAGCTATTGTACTTTTATGTCAACATCATCTTTCAGGACTAAATAATGTCCTAACCTCGCGGACTCACTAACACTCACAATTTGTATCATATACGCATCATAAACCCAATGATGTTGAATATTGTCCAAATTGGTACCTTCAGCAATGGCAGGAGAAAAAGAATATTTGGCGGCCTTCAAATATGGGAAATGGAACTCAAACTGAACAACTTTAAGCTCACCTTTCTTAAAAGGTTTAATTTTAAAACCATAGGTATAACTATTCAGTCCCAGAATGCCATTCCCTTTGGGATCCGTAAGATGAAAGCCAACTATAGGCTCGTTTATATCTGTCAACACCTCAATTTCAACGGCAAAAACGACTAACTCTCCACCTTCGAAATCTATTAGTTCGTGGCCACTTTTAGCAGACCAGAAAGCTACTCTCTTGATCTTTGCGCCACCTTCACCGAATGACTCACACTCTTCGACTTCATGCCACAACATTTCAGCAGTGGAAGAATATTCTTTTTCAACGTTTAGGATCTTGCATACATTTTTACTATCACGATCATTCTCTTGAGTCAAAAGTCCATGAGACATATAGGACACATATTCTTTACAAATGTCTTTAGGCTTACCGGCAGAATACACAGAACCGTCCATAAGCCAAATAGCCTTAGTGCAAAATTCCGTTACAGAACCAGTGTCATGAGAAACAAATAATATAGTTTTGTTCTGCTCCATTATATCTTTCATACGTCTAATGCATTTCTGCCGAAAGCGAAAATCGCCAACAGACAATGCCTCATCAATAATCAAAACATCTGGATCCACATTTATGGCCACAGAAAAAGCAAGCCGCACAAACATGCCGGACGAATAAGTTTTAACCGGTTGGTGGATGAACTTACCTATATTGGCAAAGGCAAGAATATCATCAAGTTTCTCTTTAGTTTCTTCAGCGGAATATCCCAGAAGCGAGCTTTTAAAATAAACATTCTCTAATCCTGTCAGCTCAGGGTTAAATCCTGCTCCTAACTCTAACAATGCCGAGACCTTGCCGGTAACTGATATACTACCTTTAGTGGGAGTCAAAACGCCTGTAATGATTTGCAATAATGTTGACTTTCCAGCACCGTTTTTACCTATTATTCCAACAATTTCTCCTTTCCCGGCTGAAAAGGAAACATCTCTTAATGCATAGAAATCACGATGGTATTGTTTTTTAAAAGGGTTAAAAGTCTCTTTAAGGCGGTCGATAGGTTTATCATACAATTTGTACATCTTATACAAATTGCTGATTTTTATTACTGACTCGTTGCTCATTATTTTAATGTTATAGAGAAAATATAATTATATTTCAGGGTGAAGCATATAGCTTGGTTGTGCCAACCAAGCTTCAAATGCTTGCCCATTTTCCGCGCTGTCGATATATTTTAATACTTGCAGACCGGCAAGGTCTGCGACCTTGCAAATACTCTTCCTGTTAAAATATTGCAAATGCCCCGGTACATGATTATAGCTCCAATTTTCCCACAATGAGAAAGAAACCTCTTTGTGCCATCCAATCGGCCGATGTGGGGCCGTGACAAAAATTATACCATTTCCAGCTAACAATTTACGACAATATCTCAAATATGCTACTGGATCGACTAAATGCTCGATAACATGAGTCATGGAAATGAGTTGATATGGGCCGTGTTTGTCGATCTTTTCTGAACAGGCAAACAAATCTCCGACAATGTAATGATCAACCCAGGAGCAGACTCTTACACATTCACCGCTTACATCCTGCCCCACCGTCAAAGATGTTGGGAAACATTCTTTCGTTACTCTGGCCATCCAACTTAAACCCGCCCCAATTTCAAGCATTTTGAAATCGCCGCTTTTGCTTTTGCTTTTACTTGTAAGCTTCCTGAAAGAATTTCTAAAAAAGTTTAAAGTAACTTCGGCCTTAACCCCCTCATATTCGTCAGCACCATCAAATTGCCGGGTAAGACTATAAATATAGTTTAAGGCATCACTACAAGGAAGATGATTCTGAAAAATCAGGTCACATTGTTTACACTCCAATAAATTATAAAAAATTTTCCCTAAATTCCTGGTAGGTTGCAATGTGCCCAGAAATGATGATGCTTCAGCGTTGTTTTTGCCACATACAGGACATGGGCGATTATTAGATACAGCCTGAGCCGCAGTACTACCCTTGGCTAAAGGTTTTAAACGTGAATGGCTGTATTTGACTTTCATAATAGGTAATTTGCTCAAAAAAATTTCATCATTCTGTTTGTTGGTCACTTTCATATTTGTAATTCGCGCCGTTATTTTTTTTTCTTTTAGTCCCCACGCAACTAAAGGGGTAGAAAAATAGGCATTACTTTGAAAAGCCACCAAAACCAGATCTCTTGATGATGGAATTTGCAAGCAGACATCATAACTTTGCTCGCACTCGTCAAAATTCACTTTACCAGCCGCAACCCCATCTATTAATATCTCCATGGAAAAAGGGAATATATCATAATGTGAAGCAGGTCCACACGTTAACTCGAAATTCAAGACAATATTTTTGGGACGACTAATTTGTAAAACGGCATAGGTTCCTATCCAATGCCACATAGAGGGAATATGACCGGGAACCCCTTTGAGGTAGATTGTTATGTTGCCACGGCTCAAATAACCTTTAATTTTGTTGTAAAACCAATTTAAGGGATAGATCATTTAATTATCAGCGATATTAATTTTATGTGCGAATACCACTATTTTATTATGGGAAGAATATTTTTTTTTATGCTAAAATCATAATTAATATTTATTCAGGATGATATATATGATCTGTTGATTTAGTATTATTTTTGTTCAAGATCAAGGCATATGAGAGAAAATAGTTGGTATCATGCGGTTTGAGGAATATTATTTCGAATAACGCATAGATTGATCGAAATGCACTAAATAAAAATAATTGCATTTTTAAATTAAAAAATATATTGCAATCTACTTCTATGCATAACAATATTGTTTTTTCTTTAGTTATACCTGTCTACAAAAATGAAGATGGGATTGCATCTTTGTTAGAAAGAACTACTGAGCTGTACAATCGTTTAGGCAAACAACTTGAAGTTATCTTTGTTGTCGACAGAAGCCCAGACAACTCATTCCAGCTGCTCGAAAGGCACATCCCTAATTGTATATTTCCAGCGGAATTAATAAATCTTTCCAGAAATTCAGGCCCATCAGCCGCCTTGAAGATGGGATTGTCTATAGCTAAAGGTAAATATTTTGCCTCAATGTCTGCAGATTTGCAGGAACCAATTGAACTTATTATTAACTTGTTTCAATCTTTAGAGAACGGCAAAATTGATATAGCCGTGGGAAAAAGACTTGGCCGAAATGACCCAGCCTTAAGTAAAATATGGGCAGGATTATTCTGGAAAATTTATCGTAAATTTGTTCAACCAGATATGCCTGCTGGCGGTATAGACACTATTGCGATAAATAAAAAAGTTAGAAGTGTTATTCTAACGATGGAAGAAGCAAATACCTCCCTTGCCGGACAATTCATTTGGCTCGGTTTTCACCGCCAGGAGATACCTTACAAGAGGCAAGCCCGTACAATTGGGAAGAGCAGCTGGTCGTTTAAGCGTAAATTTCGTTATATGTTGGACAGCATGTTCTCTTTTACCGACCTTCCGATCACCCTTATAATAGCTATAGGAACTTTAGGATTGTTTTTTTCCCTTTTACTTGGCATAAACGTCCTTATTGCGTGGTATTTAGGTAATACCCCAACAGGGTACACTACGCTTATTTTAGTAATTTTATTTACTTTTTCCCTTACCCTGATTTCCCTTGGCATCATAGGGAATTATATATGGAGGACTTATGAAAATACAAAAAACAGGCCCTCATTTATTTTAATGGATAGAAAATCTTTCCCTAAAAAATAATCGTTAATGATTGGTACATGAGAAAAAATAATAAATTGATCATTGTTGGTTGTGGAAAAATCGGTGACATGATGTATGAATATTTCACCTACGATTCGCCTTATGAAGTTGTGGCCTTTTGCGCAGAAGAGCAATTCATAAAAAAATCGACAAAACATAATCTGCCAATTATCTCGTTAGAAAAGCTTGAAACCATTTATCCAGTAAATGAGTACAAGGTGTTTGTCGCTTTGTCCTCCAACAAACAAAACAGAATAAGGACTATACTATACCGTAAAATAAAGCAAAAAGGCTATTCCTGCGCGAACTATATCTGCTCTAGTGCTAAACTGTGGCCGAGTGTTCAAATAGGTGAGAACTGTTGTATAATGGATTTTTGCGTAGCTGAACCAAATGCAATAATTGGCAGCAATGTAACATTATTTCATGGAACCTTTATCGGTCATAATTCAAATATCGGTGACAACTGTTGGATCGTATGCAGCGTAATCTCAGGCTTGGTCACAATGGGCAAAAGCTGCTTTGTTGGCGCAAATTCAGCTATTGCAGACTCTATTGTTATAGAAGATGATTGTTTTATCGCAATAGGTTCAGCGGTAAACAAAAACTGTTCAAAGGGCGGAATATACGTAGGTAATCCGGCCAGAAAGCGTAAAGCAAATGTTTACAGGATGTTTAAGATTCCTGAAAAGTCTTAGCAGCTGTTCACAGAAAACTCAACTCGTAGGTATCATAGCAAAGCCCTTTTGCCCCGAATCCCTCCTTCTGGAATATCAAGCTCGTATTCAAATAATGCCCTTTATCTTCAGTAGAAACACCAAAATCAAAATAATTTTTGTTTTTATAGTAATATGTAATTAGCCAATCAAGTAGATAATCTAAGGCTCGTACTGGCTTTCCCGCCGGTGAAACAGCTATATATTGTGTATGTACCATATTAAAATACTCGTAAATAACGGTACCAGCCAGCATGTGATCCCCAATATAAGCGGCATACAATTTTATATTTTCAGGAAAGATAGAGGATAACAATTTAATTTCTTCTATCGAATGTACAGGTTTTTTATGGTGTTTCTCTTGCAGTACTTTAGATAAGATTTGGAAAAATTTTTCATAATCAGTTGTTTTTTTTACAACAACACCATTTTTTATAGCCTTTCTGACTGATCTCTTTTTGCTTTCTCTGTAGCAATATGGCTTAGTTAGGTCAACACAAGAAGATAGATCGCGAGAAACTAATTGCGCTCCATTTGTAAATAATGCATATAAGTCCTCTTCAGCAAAACCTTCGCCGTAGCAAACAGGCGGTGGTTTGTATATTAATTTTTTAATTCCAGCGTGTTGCGCATAGTCTTTTAGACAAGCAAAAAGGCAGGCCATTTTTTCGGCTTTGAGATGTGTTTTGGAAACCAAACCGCCATAAGTCAGCCCTCCATGCGAATATAGAACATCATTTTTTATGTTAGCGGGCAATAAAGCAATAAGCCGGCCTTGATCAAAAAAGAGTAACGAATTATCATTGAATTTATCAGAATGATAATCCATATAATCCCGTAGCAATAAAAACAGCTTACTTGGTGAATTATATACAAGCCCGTTCCATTCTTCTTTATAACCACTATGATATAAAACAATCTCCATTATGGAAGTTACTTCCTCAACGCCAAATTATTAAGCTTCCACTCTCCTTGTACCTCTTTAAATTCCATGTCTATAGTTTTGTTATTTTCTATAACAGAGTTATCTTCCTTCACAAATTTATCAATCCAAGTTACTATGACTTCTTTATTTTTTTCTTCAATTTGCCTTTTCGCAGAAAAAAACCCGGCCTTATATACTTTATCTTCATGTATTAATTTTCTTATGTAACTCAACCTGGAATACATAATTTTTTTGCAAGTATGAGCATATTGACGCGTAGAAATTTCATCACAGAGCTGCTCAATATCCCCATTCTTCGTGTTTGGATTTATTTTAGCTGTATAGACATTATATACAGAATACGAGGCAGACTTCAAAGACGAAAGGTCAATACGGGACAAATCAATTTTTGATTTGGGAATGGAAGTTTTTTTCTCATCAACTCGCTCAGAACCTATATTTAAAGAATCTATTATAGGTGAAGTAAGAGAGATGGGGGAAACTACATTTTTGGTTATCAACTTATGCCTGTTTATTCCCCTTTTTACTACTTTCTGCAATACAAGATCATAAACAAGTACAGAGTAAGGCGGAATTAAAGCTCCATGCCTTTTATAACCATAAGCTAAATGCGCTGGGACAAATAATTTATAGTGTCCCCCTTCCGGCATTAACTGCAGACCTTCTTGTAGTCCGGCAACAAAATCCTTAACTGCTTTAGGCTTGGCATCTTCCGGTTTTACTAAATCAAAGACAGTCCCATCTATCAGTTTACCTTTGTAACTAACAATAACGAAATCATCAATCCTGGGTTTAGGGCCGCTCCCTTTTGAAATGATTGAGAACTGCAACCCATCTTTAGTAACCTTAACACCATTCTTTTGTTTATTCTTGTTCAAGAAGGATATACCCTTTTGAACATTTTCAAAAACAAATTTATCATGTTTAACATTTTCTGCTAACTTTGAGCGATGAGACAACTCTAATTTTAATTGTTTGATTTCGCCAAAGGATAAGCGCAATTTTTTTTGTTCAAAAGCATCTTTTATACCCACAGTAAGAGTGTTGATATCTATATCAGTGGTCATTTTCCTCAACGAAGAACCGATATCAGTGCCAAGGGCATAACCTAACTTTTGTTGCTGGCTAATCAGCTGTGTATTACCATGATTGACTGCTAACGCGGGCCATACCGGCAAGCATAGAAATACTGAAATTGCTATTAAATATTTCATAACTACTCCATCTTTTAAACGTTTGTGATCCCATCGCAAAATGACTTTATTGCCCTTATAATTTCATTAACCTGCAAGTCAGTTATTTGTGGATAAATTGGTAAACTTAATGAATCTTTTGCCCATTTTTTTGCGTTGGTAGAAAATTTAATTTTTTGGGCAGCATAAGCTCCTGAGTTGGCGGGAGTAATAGGATAATGGATCATGGTTTCAATACCTGACGAGAATAAATGGGCTTGCAGCTCATCTCGTTTTTTGTGACGAATAACGAATTGATGCCATACCGGGACGCTCATCTTATCGCAATACGGTAAAACTATATCATTGGTGTGAGTCAATCCATCATGGTACTGTTGTGCGATATCCCTTCTTCTGGCATTCCATTTGTTTAGATATGGAAGTTTTACGTTCAAAACGGCAGCCTGGATTTCATCAAGTCGAGAATTAACCCCTTTAGTAGCATGTTCATACTTTTTAACTGAACCATAATTGGCTAAGCTCTTCACGCGACTTGCTAATAACTCATCATTGGTTGTAACAGCTCCAGCATCGCCAATAGCCCCAAGATTTTTCCCTGGGTAAAAACTAAAGGCAGCTGCTAAGCCTAAACCTCCAACTCGTCGGCCCTTAAACATAGCACCATGCGCCTGAGCAGCATCCTCAATAACGGCAATGTTATGTGGATCGACAATATGCTTTATAGCGTCAATCTCGGCAGGGCAGCCAAAAAGATGCACCGCAATTATAGCTTTAGTTCTGGGTGTTATGGCTTTTTTGAGTAATTCTGGATCAATATTACAAGTAAATGAATTTACATCTACCGGAACTATTTCAGCACCAGTCCGTGAGACAGACAACCAGGTGGCAATAAAGGTTTGAGCCGGGACGATAACCTCATCCCCAAAACCTATATTTAATGCCATCAAAATAAGAAAAAGTGAATCAAGGCCATTACCAGTCCCAATACAGTAATTTACCCCGCAGAAAGAGGCAAAATCTTGTTCAAAATGACTTACCTCCTCCCCTAAAATAAAAGAACCTGAATCAAAAACTCTTTTGATGGATAAATCAAGCTCAGATTGTATCTCTCGATGCTGGGCCTTAATATCTAAAAAAGGAATATCCAAAATCAACTCCGCACAGCCTGCTCAAAGTGTTGTTTATTTCTAAAATAATCTTCTTCATC
>VAPK010118745.1_pt1 | contig 11749 bp, 8 predicted proteins | sample 3395031 | NCBI WGS metagenome assembly VAPK01 (sample SAMN08290443, study PRJNA428436) | hydrothermal vent metagenome | isolation source: Deep-sea hydrothermal vent chimney 1 | place: Pacific Ocean: Juan De Fuca Ridge | reverse complement strand
GATGTCCCTGCTGCGACTGAAACGGTCGCAGCAGACGAGAATGCCGGTGCTGATTCTGATACGGAAACCACCGCGGTAGTTGATGATGTCCCGGCTGATGCACATACCATTTTAATGCCCAAGCTTTCCGATACCATGACCGAAGGTGTAATGGTGAGCTGGGAAAAAGAAATCGGCGACAAGGTCAAACGCGGCGATGTGGTCGCCCAGGTGGAAACCGACAAGGCGATCATGGACGTGGAAGTTTTCCGTGAAGGTTATTTGTCAGGACCGATGGCTGAGGTGGATGCGACGGTGCCGGTGGGCGAGGCAATCGCCTATTTGGTGGCCGAACCCGAGCAGGTTCTGAATACGACAAAATCAGCCAGCAGCGCCGTACCTGCAACAAACAGTCAGGAAAAGGTCAAACCGGTTCCCGCCGGTGCGGCAAAAGCCAAGACCCACATTCCTGCAATGCCACATGGTGCTACTCCAGCACCGCGGCCACAGAAAAAACCGGCCACTCCTTATGCACGGCAATTGGCCGGTGCCCATGGTATCGATCTGAACAGCATTACCGGTAGCGGACCAAATGGTGCGATTATCGCGGCTGATGTACTCAACAGCAATGTCCAAAAGACCTCGACCAAGCGCATTTTCCAGGTGCCGGGCGAAGGTCGAGCGATGACGGCGATGGAAAAAGCTGTAGCGCACAACATGGAATATTCGCTTTCCATGCCGCTGTTTCGGGTTACCGTCAATGTCGATCCCGCCGCCCTAAAAACTGCATCCAAAGCCAAAGGTTTCTCGCTTACCGTGACCCTGGCCAAGGCCGCTGCTCTGGCGATCGAAAAACACCCTATTATAAATGCGGTCTATCAGCATGAAGATCGCATTGTTGAACGCGATCAGATCGATGTTGGTCTGGCGGTGGAAACCGCCGGTATGGGCCTGGTGGTGCCAGTATTGCGCGATGCCGCCAGCCGTTCGCTGGCCGAGCTGGCCGCCGACTGGAAAGATCTGGTGGAACGCGCCCGCGCCCGCCGTTTGAAACCAGAAGAATATTCCAACCCCACCTTTACTATTTCCAACATGGGCATGATGGGTGTGGCCCAGTTTGATGCGATCCCCTCACCGGGCACTTCGGCGATTTTCGCTATTTCAACTCTGGGACCGCAGGGCATGCCGGTGACCATTACCGCCGATCACCGTATAGTCAATGGCGCTGATGCAGCCAAGTTTCTGAATACTTTCCGCGATCTGGTGCAGAACCCGAATTGGTTGGATGGTGCTGCAACTGCAGTTACTTCTGCACCCGTTGCCCCGAAAACTACCAGCTTTGATTTTAAAATACCTGCAGGTGACTGGGACTACGATGTGGTGGTTATTGGCGGCGGCCCCGGTGGCGAAGACTGTGCCCGTGATCTGGTCGAACACGGTTTCAAGGTGGCCATGATCAATGATGCGCCGTTCCCCGGTGGCGAGTGCTTGTGGCGTGGCTGTATTCCATCTAAAGCCTGGCGCGCCGCTGCTGATCGCATCCGTGATCGCGCGCATGACATCCATCTTGGCGTCAAGGGTACAACAAAGCCTGTGCTTGACTGGAAAATAATGGAAAAAACTCGCCGTAGCGTGCTGGAAAAACGCGGCGAAATGGCCTTGAACACCGACAAGGGTGTGAAAATCAATCTCATCCAGGGCTTTGCCCGCTTCATCGACAGCCACCATGTCGAAGTCGATGCCGGTGGTAATCAGAATGATCCTCACAGACGCTCTGTTCCCGGCGACGGTAGCAAGCTCTCAACTCTTAGTTTCGGGGTCGCCGTGATCGCTACTGGTGCACCGCCTTTTGTGCCGCCGATCCCTGGCGCACTCGATGGTGTCGAGACGGGTGGCGTATTGACCTCCGATACCGTCTGGGGACTCAAGGCCGTACCCAAACGTCTGGGCGTGATTGGCGGCGGCGCGATTGGCGTCGAAATGGCGCAAATCTTCCAGGATTTTGGAACCAAAGTGCAGCTATTTGAAGGCCAGGAACGTATTCTGGCCGAAGTCGAACCGGAGATTGCCAAACAGCTGACTGCGGTGTTGAATGACGATCCACGCCTTACCATTGAAACGGCTGCTAAAATTGTAGAGATCACGGGCAAGCCAGGTGAAATGAAACTTGCTTATGATGATAGCGAGGGCAAGAAACACAACTTTAGTTGTGACTACGTGATCATGGCCACCGGCAAGCGTCCGCTACTGGAACCCTTGCAGCTGGACAAAGCCGGTATTGAAACAGAAAATGGTGTGATCAAGGCGGACAATCGTTGCCGTACTTCAGTGCCGCATATTTTTGCTGTTGGTGATGTTATTGGTGGCCTGATGCTTGCGCATACTGCCGGTCAGCAAGGGCGAGTTGCTGCCGCAACGATTTGTGGCGAAGACATGGTTTACGACGAAAGCAAGGATTCAGGGGTTATCTTCACCCGTCCAGAGGCGGCCTTTGTTGGTCTGTCACTGGAGCAGGCCAAAGCCCGCGGCATTGATGCCGCTGAGGTCAAAGTGCCCATGAGTATTGATGCCAAGGCTATGATTACCAACGAAACCCACGGCATGATCAAGATTGTGGCCGATAAGGCCAGTCATCGGGTTATTGGCGTGCATTTCCTCGCCGATCATGCCGATACGCTGATCGGTGAAGGGGTGATGATGGTGGCCGGCGAAATGACTCTGGAACAGGTTGGGCACGCCATTCACCCACATCCGACCCAGACCGAGCTGTTCGGCGAGCTGGCGCGGCGACTGGCTTCACGCCTGCGCCGGGCCGAGAAACGCAGGAAAAAATAATAAAAACAGATACAGGGGAAAAGACACAAGATGCAACCGGGTATCCGGGTATTTGTGTCTTTTCCCTTTTCTCTTGTATCTGCTGCATTCTGGAACGACTCTTGCATTTTTTCGGGCATGTTCGGAAAAACATATTTCTTAATCCCGCTATTGTTTGTGCTGGCGTTTCCTGCTCGCGCCGGTTATCAGTTTTTCAAGGTTTCCGTGGAAGAATCCACTTGGGAGGTAACGACAACGCCGATGATCTGTCGTTTGCGTCATTCGATACCGGACTATGGTTATGTGGAATTTGTCCGCAGAGTGAAGGCTGAGCTAGAATTTTCTGTGCATGTAAAGCAGGCCGCTAATCGACCTGAGTCCGCGCGTCTGTTTTCCCGCGCGCCGGAGTGGAAACATATTGCGATCGCCCGGGACTTTGGCAGTATTCCCGTGGTCAAAGGCAAGGAGCCATTTTATCTGCACAATGGCTGGGCCAAGCGCATGGCCGCAGAGCTGGCAGAAGGCATGGATCTGCAGCTTATTTACCGTGACTGGTCGGATGGCAGTGATGAAATTACGCTGACGATTGTTCCAATCAATTTTCTCGAAGCCTGGGCAAAATTTCAGGCCTGTGAAAAACAACTGCTACACGTTAGCTTTGCGGATGTCAGAAAAACCATTATTCAGTATGGTGTGGGCAAGACTCGACTGGATAGGGCAACGCAGCACCGACTGGATCAAATGATCCATTATATGAAAGTAGATAGCAGCGTGCGTGGTATTCGTATCGATGGCTATACAGATAGCAAGGGTTTGCAACGGATAAATATCGTGGTGGCACGCCGGCGTGCCAATACGGTACGTAATTATTTTATCAAACACGGTATCAGCAAGAACAAAATTTATGTCCATGCCCATAGTGAACTGGACGGAAAATTCAGCAACCGCACCGCCGCCGGACGCAAAAAAAATCGCCGAGTGGAAGTGAAGTTGCTTCGTTGATGGGCCCGTTTTAATCTCTGCGGATTGAATTCCCTCGCTGCTGGCTGCGAATACGGTATAATTCCTCGCTTGCTATTCTGAAATCCAGCTTGAGACCGAGGTTTTTCCATGAGCAAAATCAAAAAAGTAGTGCTGGCCTATTCTGGCGGGCTTGATACATCCATCATTCTTAAATGGCTGCGCGACACTTACGATTGCGAAGTGGTGACCTTTACCGCCGATATCGGTCAGGGTGAGGAAGTGGAACCGGCGCGTGCCAAGGCCGAGGCCATGGGGGTGAAGGAGATTTATGTCGAAGATTTGCGTGAAGATTTTGCCCGCAACTACGTTTTCCCCATGTTTCGCGCCAATACCATCTATGAAGGTGAATACCTGCTGGGTACCTCCATTGCCCGTCCCTTGATTGCCCGGCGACTGGTAGAAATTGCTAATGAAACCGGAGCCGATGCCATCTCTCACGGGGCAACTGGCAAGGGCAACGATCAGGTGCGTTTCGAGCTGGGTGCCTATGCGCTGAAACCCGATGTTCAGGTGATTGCACCCTGGCGTGAATGGGATCTAAATTCCCGTGAAAAACTGATGGCCTATGCGAAACAACACGGGATCCCGGTGGATTTCAACAAGGGCAAAAAATCCCCTTATTCTATGGACGCCAACCTGCTGCATATTTCCTACGAAGGCGGAGTACTGGAAGATCCCTGGTCCGGACCGGAAGACAGCATGTGGCGCTGGAGCGTATCGCCGGAAGCCGCGCCGGATAGTCCGACGGTTATCGAATTAAGCTTCGAGAAGGGCGATGTCGTGGCCATCGACGGCAAGGTGTTGTCACCGGCAACAGTAATGGAAACACTGAATAAACTGGGTGGCGCCAATGGTATCGGTCGTGATGATATTGTCGAGAACCGCTATGTGGGGATGAAGTCTCGCGGCTGTTATGAAACACCGGCGGGCACTATCTTGCTGAAAGCGCACCGAGCTATAGAATCGCTGACCCTGGATCGGGAAGCGGCGCATCTCAAGGATGAACTCATGCCGCGTTATGCCAGTGTTATCTACAATGGTTACTGGTGGTCACCAGAACGGCAGATGTTGCAGCAACTGATTGATGCTAGCCAGGAGCATGTCAACGGCGTGGTGCGGCTCAAGCTTTACAAGGGTAATGTGGTGGTTGAAGGACGGAAGTCAGAAAGTGACACTCTGTTCGATGAAAGCATTGCGACATTTGAAGATGATGCTGGGGCTTATAACCAGCAGGATGCAGAAGGCTTTATCAAACTCAACGCCCTGCGCCTGCGGATTGCAGCAAAAAGGCAGTAAGTCGTGTGCGCAGGTAGTCTGCGCCACGCTCTTTATTTCGTTATTGAATCAGTGCTGATCATGCTCTGCCAGGTTTGCTGCTTTGCGTAGCGCATGAATTCATCAGCCTTAACCGGCTTGCTGAAATAGTAGCCCTGAAAAATATCGCAACCAAATTCCATCAACATAATCAACTGTGAGGCTTCCTCCACACCTTCGGCGATCACCTGGAAGCCGAGAGTATGCGCCATGTCGATGATAGATTTCACCAGCGCCGCATCCGAGACGCCATTTTCCATATTGTTGACGAAGCTGCGATCGATTTTCAGGATATTAACTGGGAAATGCTGTAAACGCGACAGGGATGAATAGCCCGTGCCAAAATCATCGATGGCGATCTTGAAACCCTTGTCTGACAAGGCTTGCAGGTTTTCAATGATATGATCAGAATACTGGGTTATGCCAGTTTCGGTAATTTCCAGTTCGATTGACTCCGGTGAGAAGCCATGGCTGACACAGGCGCGGGCGAATTCCTTGACCACATTTCTGGATAGAATTTGGTGCGGAGAAACATTGATGGCTAGTCGTTGGAAACAACCGGAGTCACACAAGCCCGCTGCATGCCAGTCGGTCATTTGATCTAACGTGCGTTCGAGCACCCAGCGACCGATCTCGATGATATGCCCCCGTTCTTCGGCAATGCCAATAAATATATCGGGTGGAATATTACCGTACTCTTCACTATGCCAACGCAATAGAACCTCGGCGCCAATGATCTGGTTCTGGCGATCCACCTGTGGCTGGTATACCAGAAACAGTTCATCCCGCTCGATAGCCTTACCAATGGCTGTGCCCAGAAAGCGTCGATAATCCGCCTGCTGTTCCATTTCCTGAGTATGAAATTGATATTTACCGCGTGAATGCTTCTTGCAATGGGCGAGAGCAATGCCTGAACGCTGTAATAGTGATTCGGCATTGGTATCCTGCCCCTTACCCGAGGCAATACCGATCGAGCTATGCAGAACCAGATCATGCTGCTCAAATTTAAATGACGTTTGTAAAAGTTTAATTAACGAGCTTGCCTGTTTGCTAATCAGAAGCTGGAGTGTTTCATCATTTTCATGTCGTTGCCAATATGCGATCACAAATTCATCTGCACCCATGCGGGCTACAATTGCACCTTCAATAACACCGCTTATGCGGCGTGCCGCTTCACGTAGAACGGCATTACCGACACGGCGTCCAAGCCCGGCATTGATTTCATGAAAATTATCAAGATCCAGAGTCAGAACAATAATCCGATCATGCTTCGATTGTGATCTGGACAGCATTTGTTCGAGCTTTTTATGCAACAGGGAAGCATTAGCTAAACCCGTTATGTCGTCATAATAGGCGAGCCGGTGGATCTTTTCTTCTGCAGTTTTAATCGGACTTAAATCGATAAACATACCTGCATAGCGTAGCACCTCGCCGGCATTATTTTTCAAGGCAACGATATTCAACCATTCGGGATATATTTCCCCATTTTTTCGCCGATTCCAGATCTCGCCTTCCCAATGCCCCTGCTCATCAATGCTGCGCCACATGGTGGTATAAAAATTCGATCCATGCAGGCCAGATTTAAGGATAGCCGGTGTTTTGCCAATAACTTCATCGCTGCTGTAACCCGATACATTTTGAAATGCCTGGTTGACCCATTGGATTTTTTTGTCCCGATCAGTAATCGTAACGCCATGAGAGCTATGGGATAAAATTAGATCGGTAAGCTGTTTCTCCAGGCGTATATGTGCCGTGTTTATCAGCAGAGCAATAATGGCCGCGAAATTCTCAAGTACTTGTACCTCCTCGGCATTGTATGCATGGTCGACATTGATATATAAAACCATGACGCCAAGCAATTCATGTTTCAGTTTGACGGGGACGATGTAGTGGCCATGGTTAGATATTCCCTCGTAAAGAATTTCATGCCGCTCATCGATGCAGGTTGTGTGCAAGAGCTTGGCTGACTCTGCCACCCGGCCACAGAGACAGTGACCATAGCTTACTTTGCTACAGGAATTCTTTATGGAAGGAGAAAAATTAACCTCAGCAGCAAGCCTAAGTTCTCGTGTTTTAGGCTCTGCCAGAAAGATACCGCCAGCATGGGTGTCCAGCCAGGGCAATTGAAGAATGGTTTCCAGAATACTGTACAGTACTTCGTTGATAGCATCGCTATTGCCACTATCAATCATTTCTGTATATTCTTGTTCTTTTTGCATTAATGCCGCCTCATCTGTAAGCCTGCCATAAGAATCCAGGATCTTCCGAATTTTACGAGATAATCAGAACTTATATAGATATCGGCCTAATGCATCAGGGATTTAGGATTGATTTTAGAGTTGAGCCTAATATTAAGCGCGTGTTGCCTGCTTTAATATTTAACCTCATTGATTCGGCGTTATAAAAATATCCTTATCACAGCTAAGGTTTTCCTTTATTTTCCTAACCCCTCAATTGCTATCACTTTTTTCCGCAGGCATTCAATATATTCGTTTTCATTGGCCATACTTTGGTTACGTTGCGCTTGCCAGATCATTTCACTCAGACACTCCATGATTTCATGTTCAGCGGCATGTTTGTCAGCATGTTTTTCCATGAGTTGCTGATACAGGCCCGTTAGTTCAACGGGGCGTTGCAGAGATAATTGTTCCTGAATTGCAAGGTGCAGGGATAGGTGCAGGAAAGGATTGGGATCTCCATTGGCCACGGGAAAATCCTGCAACAGATTATCTTCATTTTCAAACAGGGTATGATATTCAGGGTGCTGGCTAATAATTTGCACCAGTATAGTTTGCATAGGATCCAGTTTTCCCTGCACCTGGTATTTTTTCCAGGCCTCAAAAAAAACCTTCCGCATAGCATTCCTGTCCTGTCCAAACATGGGCTAGGTTTTTCTCCGGCAATAGTGGTTAAACTTCATTTTAGTCAATAATTTTATCTTTGAACTCGCACAGATCCTCAATAATGCAGGAACCGCAACGGGGTTTACGAGCAATGCAGGTATAACGTCCGAGCAGGATCAACCAATGGTGGGCGTCCTGTTTGAATTCATCGGCCACGAATTTGAGCAGTTTTTTCTCAACCTCGACTACGGTTTTTCCAGGGGCGATGCCGGTGCGATTGGATACGCGAAAAATATGGGTGTCCACGGCAATGGTGGGATGACCGAAGGCGGTATTGAGAATAACGTTGGCCGTTTTGCGGCCGACGCCGGGCAGAGCTTCTAGTGCAGCGCGATCATCGGGAACCTGACTGGCATGTTCGTCGATGAGTATTTTGCAGGTTTTGATGATGTTTTTGGCTTTGCTGTTATACAGGCCGATGGTTTTAATGTGTTTTTTCAGGCCCAACTCTTTCAGCGCGTATATTTTTTCAGGTGTATAGGCTTGTTTGAAAAGTTCTATGGTTGCCTTGTTCACGCCTTTATCCGTAGCTTGAGCCGAGAGTATAACGGCGATGAGCAGTTCAAAAGTCGAACTGTAATTCAGTTCGGTGGTAGGTGTCGGGTTATGCGCCCGTAGGCGACTAAAAATTTCATGACGTTTGTTTTTATTCATAATAAAGTCAGCCTACAGCGTAGGCTGGGCACAACGTTTGTGCCCACCGGGTGATGGCTGTGCTGTATTTTTATTTAACGAACTGCACCCGTTGTTTTGCCGGTATCGCCTGGCGTTTTCGTTCTATTCGTCGGTCAAGCATATTCTTGAATGCAATCATAAAACCCAGTCCGAGAAAGGCGCCGGGGGGCAGAATGGCAAGCAGATAGCCTCGGTAATTTCCAAACAAGTGGACTGTGAGCCACTTTGCATTATCGCCAAACATGAGTTCGATCTGCTGAAACAGGGTGCCGAAGCCGATGGCTTCACGCAGGGTTCCCAGTAGCAATAAGACCAGAGTAAAGCCGAGTCCCATGAACAGGCCATCGGCAAAGGCATGGGGAATGCTATTTTTAGAGGCAAAAGCTTCGGCGCGGGCGATAATCATGCAGTTGGTGACGATCAATGGAATGAATATCCCGAGAATGTCATATAGTTCATGAAACCAGGCATTCATGCTGAGTTCGATCACGGTGACAATGGAGGCGATAATGAGCACAAAAACTGGAATTCGAATTTCTGGGCGAACCCAATGACGAATGGCCGAAATGCTGACGTTAGAGCAGATCAGAGTCAGGGTGGTAGCGAGTCCCAGGCCGAGACTGTTGACCATAGTGTTGGTAATAGCCAGCATGGGGCAGAGGCCAAGTACCTGGACCAGAGCGGAATTGTTACTCCAGAGGCCATTGCGGGCAATATCAAGATAGGAATTTTTCATGCTGCAGGCTCCTTTTTAGTCGCGGGCGGGGTGAATAGTTTATCGCGCTGCTGATTGAAATAAATCAGAGCATTGTGGACGGCTTTGACTACCGCACGCGGGGTGATGGTGGCGCCGGTAAATTGATCGAAGTTGCCACCGTCTCGTTTCACGGCCCAGTTTCCGGTTTTCATGTTTTTTAGGGATTTACCGGTAAAACTCAGAATCCAGTCGCTATGAGACAGATCAATGGCATCACCTAGTCCTGGTGTTTCCCGGTGGTTGACAACCCGTACCCCAGCAATCTGACCGTTATACTTAATCGCAATCAGTAAATAGATGTTGCCGCTATAACCGTCTGGCGCGATACTTTCAATAATAGCAGCAACTGGTTGTCCTGCTTTGCGCGCACGGTAAACGTTGACGGCTTTGTTACTACCGAGCAGTGCCGGGTTTGAAACGCGAATGGTGTCACTGAAAATATCATTGTCATATTGATCAGCAGGGATTAGTTCATGTAATGTTTTTAGCAAGGTTGCGCGATGATTGGCGGCAATCCGTTTGGCTGTGTTTTTATAGGTCAAACTGACCATGCCCGTGCCAACAACGGCAAACAGTCCCAAGAGGATGGCGCTGATGGCCATATTTTTAAATAAGGACATGGTCAGTCATCCAGATGGCCGAATACCCGGGGCTGGGTATAATAATCAATAGTCGGTACCGCCATATTCATCAGCAGCACGGCAAAGGCGAAGCCGTCAGGATAGCCGCCCCAGGTGCGAATGATATAGGTGAGGATGCCGATGCCAGCGCCATAGTACAGGCGGCCACGCAGGGTGGTGGCGGCGCTGATTGGATCGGTGGCAATAAAAAAGGCGCCCAGCATGGTGGCGCCGCTGAATAGATGAAACAGCGGCGATGCATGAGCATCGATATCTGCAAGCTGAAACACCAGTGCGCAAAAAAATAGACTGCCAATAACGGCGACTGGAATATGCCAGCTGATGACGCGTATAAAAACCAGCAGCAGGCCACCGAGCAGGAACATCAGGTTGACCCATTCCCAACCGCGCCCGCCAAGCATACCGAACAGGTTCTGAAATTGAGCACTGATTTCATGGATGGTCATGTTCAGTCCCAGACGGGTTTTAACCACATCCATTGGCGTGGCCATGCTGATGCTGTCAAGGTTGTGTCCACTCGGCAGGACTTCAAATAGGCTGTAACGTAGGCTGTCCATAAATGCTATGTCGTGAGTCGCCGGTAACCAGGTAGTCATTTCCCGTGGAAAGGCGATCAGCAACATGGCGTAACCGACCATAGCCGGATTGAAAGGATTGTAACCGAGGCCGCCGTAAAGCTGTTTGGCAATAACGATGGCGAAGGTGGTGCCGACAAAAACCAGCCACCAGGGTGCCAAAGATGGCAGAGCAATAGCCAGCAGGGCGGCAGTGAGAATGGCGCTGTAGTCAGACAGAAACGGTTTTATTGGGCGTTGACGCAGATGCAGCATCAGTGCTTCACTGGCAAGCGCACTGGGAATGGCGATAGCCATATTAATCAGTACCCCCCAGCCGAAGAAATAGATATGAGCAAGTATGCCTGGGATCAGGGCTAGCAGCACCAATAGCATAATCCGGGAAACACTGTTGCCCGAATTCAGGAAAGGGGAGCTACTTATGCTGATGTTCATGTTGGTTTAATCATCTGTTTTCTTTCTCCGTGCCTCGATTTGTGCAATGGCTTGTTTTTGCTCCGGGCTGAGATTGTCAGTGTTTTTCTTTTCTAGTTCCTGTTCGGCGCGGCGGGCTTTGACCCGCGCCATGGCGGCCTCGATAGCTGCCTTTTTTGCATCCTTGTCATCGTTATTTTTGCCAGTCTTTTTCAATAATTCTTTTTTCCGGCGTTTACGTTCTTCATCTTCCTTTTTCTTGCGCTCCAGCCGGTACTGGCGGAATTCATGCCGTTGACGCGCCAGATCGGCTTTTTTCTTTTCTTCTTCCTGCGCCCAGATTTCAGTTTTGGCAAAACGATAATAATTGACCAGCGGAATATGACTGGGGCAGACATAGGCGCAGGCGCCGCATTCGATGCAGTCGAATAGGTTGTAGTCTTGGATGCGATCAAAGTCCTGTGCGCGGGAATACCAGTAAAGCTGTTGCGGCAATAGTTGTATGGGGCAGACGCGGGCGCATTCGGCGCAGCGGATACAGGGCATGGCCGGGCTATGCGGTTTACGTTTCAGGCTCAGTACGCAGTTGCTGGTTTTGATTACCGGTACGTTTTGATCGAGAATTTTAAAGCCCATCAGTGGCCCGCCCATAAT
>VAPK010004688.1_pt1 | contig 11751 bp, 8 predicted proteins | sample 3395031 | NCBI WGS metagenome assembly VAPK01 (sample SAMN08290443, study PRJNA428436) | hydrothermal vent metagenome | isolation source: Deep-sea hydrothermal vent chimney 1 | place: Pacific Ocean: Juan De Fuca Ridge | reverse complement strand
TTCCATATCATTGGAAAAAACGGATAGGCTGTAGTCATTTGCAAAGCGCTTGGCATTTTCTATATTTCTAGAATACACCGAGATTATTTGATCCGTACGTCTTTGTGCGTGTAGTGAGGTCGCATAAAACCGAGCGATAAAACCCGATCCCAACATGGCTATTTTCATTTTTTTGTATTTTATAATCTAAAATTTAGTTTATTGTATATGGCTACATAATGATTTTAGTAGTATTTAATCATGTACTACCGTCTTCCCAAATATAAATAATAAATTTATATATACAAGTTGAACTTTCTAGTATTCTTGTTTACGAAAAGTATTTGTTGAAATCAGGTTAATAGAAATATAAGCAGTGTTAGATATTAAAAAATTTATAAAATAGCTTCTATTTCTAAGCAATCAATACCCTTCGGTGGTTTTTATGACAACCATCCTTTAGCATCACACCTTCTACTATACCAAACCAAAAAGAATCCTATGATGATAACCATCACCGGCATAATCATACTCCCTGGTCCATAGACTTCTGTAGCTTTACCTAAAAATATGAAGAAATTGTAAATCATTTGTACAAGAATAGCAACCAATGAAATGGCGAATACAGTAATTGCTAGCTTTTTTCTAAGTAATAATAAAATACAACCAAGGACACCAGCAAATACGGCAATCGCAAATGCGGCAGTAGCCCATGCGGGTACATTTTCATACATGGCTCTCTCCATCTCTGGTAAAGCGGCCAATGCTTCTTCTGTCATGGTTACTTGGCTGATGTAGGCAAATACACCCATCAAATTCCAAATAAGTGCAACGATACCAATAATCCAAAAAGGAGTGTTGGGTTTGTTTATTGAATCTGTCATAATAGTTAGTGTTTTAAGTTAAACGTCATACAATGTAGCAGTAATCTGCGTTAATAGCAAATGGCATTTATTCTATAGGTCTTCTTAAAACTTTATAACGGTTTTTAAAAGTGGAGTTTATCTGTTTGTTGGCTCAATGATGACAGGAATTCTGAATCAAAATTGAGTAACATAGAATAATGATGGATAGATTCTTTTTATAATATTTAACCTTATAATCATAAAATCTTGTGCAAATAAAAAAGTAGTAACTCAAAATGAAGAAGAGATAGAGCATACTTATATAATTCAGGATAACGTGCTAATCAAAACACAAGATGGGGAAACAATTTCAGTAATGGTCGTTCGGAAGAAAGGAGTTAGTAAACCAAATTCCTATATTTGTAATGAATCAATTATTGTTTAACCAAAAGTTACTTTTGCAATTTGAATTCGGTACATATAAATATATTGATGAAACTTTTCTTCACCTTTTTACTATGGACTATCACCAGTCTTGGATTTTCCCAAGAGTCGTTCACTTTTTCTAAAGTTGAAAATCTCCCGAATCAATGGATCAAAGCTATAGCACAAGATAGTTTAGGTTTTATTTGGATAGGTACTGAAGATGGGTTATGCCGTTATGATGGCAACCAAATAAAAACACTTAGACACTCTATTGAAGATAAAAATTCTCTTACTGCAAATTCAATTGAAGATATTATAAGTACGTCTCAAGAACTTATCATTGGTACACAAGGAGGCGGAATGAGTATTTTTAATACCCATAAAGTTAGATTTAAAACAATTAACAAGTATAAAGAAGGCACCTTTTCTTACGTAAAATCAATATTAAAAATTTCAAAAAGTAATTTTTCTTTAGTTACTGATGAAGGCATTTTCATATATAATAAAGTAAATGATTCTTTAAAAAAGATAGGAATTGGTGGTACAACTAGTAAAATCGCAGTTATAGATTCTACGACACTATGGATTTCTACTAAGAATAAGCTTAATAAGTATAGTCTAGCAGAAAACAAGATTCTATTTTCTAAAGAATTTAAAAATACCATAGAAATGCTTGCTATGGTAAAAAAACAATTATTGATTGCTTTCAATAAGCGTCTTATTAGTTTTAATGAACAAGGTGTACAAAAAGAAATTTTAACCGAACACACCATTATACGTGTAATAGGCGGTCAATCTCAAACTATTGTAGCCTCTAAAAACACTTTATTTCATTTCACTATAGATAACTTTAATTTATCTAAAATAGAAACCCCATTGCAGTTTGATGGAAATAATATAACTACCATTTTTTTTGACAGAGACAGCCAATTATGGCTAGGCACAACCAAAGGTTTGTTTAAAACTAAATCATTTATGCCTATGTTAAAAAACCGGATGATTCCAATACATGCCAGGCGCATAATAAAACAGGGTGAAGGGTTGTATATAGCTGGAATTAATGGTTTGTTTAAATTAAAAGACACTACCCAAAAAAAAATATTAGATGGTGATTTTTTAGCCTTACAAAGTTTTAGCAATCAACTTTGGGCAGCCAATATAAATGGAGAATTATTTAAATTTAATAATGATACAATTGTTAAAAAAGTAGGGTTCTCTAAAAAAGGAGAAGACAATCGCATTTATGGGCTTGTACAAGATGATTTAGATAGAATTTGGATAGGCAGCTTCCTGTCTGGAGTTTATGTGCTAAATAATAATGGTGACATTTTAGCACATTTTAAAATAGATACAGACTCTAAAACAGATGCACCGAAGATTATAAAAATGTATATAGATACTAAAGATAGATTATGGGTTGCAACCGTTGCCTATGGTTTATTTATGCTGCCAAACGTGTCTACTATTAATTTAGAATTAAAAAAATTACCTTTTAAACATTATACATACAATATTGACAATAAAAACTCTATAAACTCTAATATTCTCATTTCTATCGAAGAAGATAGGCAAGGAACTATTTGGATAAGTACAGATTTAGGTATGGCTTCATATATCGAAAAGGATAACAGTTTTAATAGACTGCGTATTGATAATACTTTATTCGATAAAAAAGTAATGGCTATTAGATGTGATAATGCCAATAATTTATGGTTATCAACAATTAGTGATGGTGTATATTTATACAATCAAACCTCAAAAAAAATAATAAATTACACAAAAAACTCAGGGTTAATATCTAATGCTTTTTTATATACATCTGCTTACTATGATACTTTAGAGAATATGTTATACCTAGGCACAGATGAAGGAATACAAACTATAGATTTATCGGTCTCTAAAAAAACAATTATAAAACAAAAACCTGTTATAACTTCAATAACCATAAATGGAGAGCTTAACAATTTTGTTAACACTCCTTATCAAAATACAATACGCCTTACACATACACAAAACAATATAGCCCTATCTTTTTCTAATCTAGATTTAAAACATGCTTCTAATATAACTTACAGATATAAGTTGGATAATGACAATTGGAAAGATATGAATGCACAAACAATATACTTTTCACATTTGTCTTATAACACTCATAAACTCAAGGTAAAGGCAAACTATAATTTAGATGTAAATTCTGCCGAAAATGCCATTTCTTCATTCACTATAAATGTAACGCCTCCTTGGTATAAAACATTTTGGGCTTATGTATTATATACTATTATTACACTATTCTTTATTATTACAATGCTCTATCTGTTTTTAAAAAACAAAATAGCATCTATTAGAGCTGAAAAAACTAAAGAGATTAATATGCTACAATCTGAAATGTATGCTAATATTTCTCATGAGTTTAGAACGCCTTTAACAGTTATTGATGGACTCTCTAAAATATTACAAAAACCAAAAGATTCAACTTATGTTATTGAAAACGCACAATATATAGAGCGAAATAGTAATCAACTACTAAAATTGGTGAATCAAATGTTAGATTTAGTCTCTTTAGATGCAAAACAGATGCTAGTTAATTATAAAAAGGCTGATATTGTAGTATTCATAAAAACAGTGACCACTTATTATAAAGCTTTAGCTCAATCTAAAAATATTAAACTTCAATTTTCATCAAAAATCCCCTCTCTTTTAATGGATTTTGATGATGATAAACTTCAAAAAATAATTAACAATCTATTATCTAATGCTATAAAGTTCACCCCAGAAAATGGAATTGTAATGGTAGCATTAATTGTGGAAAATAAATACCTATGTATTAAAGTTGCAGACACAGGTACAGGAATAGCTGCTAAACACCTACCAAATATATTTAACCGTTATTATAAAACTTTTGATATAGATAATAATTTAGGAAGTGGTATCGGTATGGCTTTAACCAACGAAATGGTACTACTTATGCAAGGACGCATAGAAGTGCAAAGTACGGTTAATCAAGGTTCGCAATTTTATATATGGTTACCTATAACAACAACAGCAAAAGAGCGAGAACTAAATTACACTTTACCTTTTGTTGATACTAACATCGCAACATTAGAGGATAAAAATGAGATTAAAAAATTAAGTATAACTAAAACAAAAAACAACCTCTCTTTACTTATTGTGGAAGATAATGTAGATATAAAAACCTATTTAAAGCAACTTTTACAAGACAGTTACCATATTTACACTGCATCTAATGGTAAGGAAGCTATTAGGATAGCTCAAAATAAAAACATAGATATTATTATCAGTGATATAGCGATGCCTAAAATGGATGGATTTGAGCTTTGCAAACACATAAAACAGAATGCTAAAACATCTCATATTCCGTTTGTTATTGTTAGTGCTAGAACAATGATAGACGCTAAAATAAAAGCCTATAAATTAGGAGCAGATGCGTACCTTTATAAGCCTTTTAACGAGCAGGAATTGCTATTAATCATTGAAAATTTATTACTAAAACAACAACAGCAAATAAGTTATTTCAGCAATCTTTTACAATTAAAAACGGCTCACAAACAAAATGTAGATATTAATAAAATAGATGTGGATTTTATAAAGGCTATTCAAGAGTATGCGTTACAAGAAAATCAAAATCTATCAATAGACGAATTAGCAAAAAAATTAGCAACAAGTAGGTCGCAATTGCACAGAAAAATAAAAGCGTTAACAGGAAAATCTACTACAAACTACATAAACTATATACGTGTAGAAAAAGCTAAAAACATTTTAGTAACCACAACCTTACAAATAAGTGAAGTTGCCTACGAAGTGGGTTTTGATTCTCCTACCTATTTTTCTAAAACCTTTAAAAAACTTGAAAGTGTATCGCCTAAAGTATTTAGAGAAAAACAGTAAATATAAACAAAACAAGTAAAAAGAACCGATTTGAAACAATAGAACATATAATTGAAACAATAGTACAGCCAAGTAATAGCAAGCACATTTAACTTTGAACAATAATCAAAATTAAATTGTGCAAATTATGAAAGCTTTAAAATCTATACTACTTGTATCTACAATACTATCATTAATTAGTTGTGGAAACGATGACGAACCTGCAAACCGAACACCAGAAACCTTTAATTTAATAGACGTAACCAATGGTACTACAGGTGTTGGTTTACTACCGAATTTTACTTGGGCTCCCACCACAGATCCAGACGGAGACCCTGTTACTTACGATTTATATTTAGACAGCAATGAAAATCCAACTACACTATTTGCTGGAGATATTAGCACAACTAGCTACCAAGCAGAAGAACGCTTGTCTTTAATAAACCAATACTATTGGAAAGTAGTTGCCAAAGACAATAAGGGCAATGCCACAGAAAGTGAGGATACTTATAGTTTTACAACTCGTAATTTAAACTTCCCAAATACATCAGTAACTGCTAATGCCGCTTTTTCCGGAAGAAGCTCCCATACCACTGCCGTTTTTGATAACAAACTCTGGGTCATAGGCGGATATGATGGAAACCGTAAAAACGATGTATGGTTTAGTGCAGATGGTAGTACTTGGACACAAGCGACTAATAATGCAGCTTTTTCAGAAAGACATTTTCATACTACTACCGTTTTTGATAACAAACTCTGGGTCATCGGTGGATTTGATGGAAACCGTAAAAATGATGTATGGTACAGTACGGATGGCAGTACTTGGACACAGATGACTGACAATGCTGCTTTTTCAGGAAGATTGGGTCATACCACAGCCGTTTTTGATAACAAACTCTGGGTCATTGGCGGATCATCTGACGGGAGTCGTAAAAATGATGTATGGTACAGTACAGATGGTAGTACTTGGGTACAAGCGTCTGCCAATGCCGCTTTTTTCGGAAGAGAAAGCCATGCCACAGCCGTTTTTAATAACAAACTCTGGGTCATTGGCGGAAGAATTGACAGCGGCGGTAGTTATGAAAATGATGTATGGTACAGTACTGATGGTAGTACTTGGAGACAGACGACTGACAATGCTTCTTTTTCCAAAAGAAGGTCCTTTAGCACTCCTGTTTTTGATAACAAACTCTGGGTCATCGGTGGATTTGATGCACTCCTTAGAAATGATGTATGGTATATGGAATAGGGTTGAAAGAGTCTTCAGATTACAACTAACAGAGACCTATAGACTTTAAGAAAAATGACATGCTCATTTTATTCGTATTGATATCAATCTTAAAAACAAAATATAATAATTAAAAAAATACCATGAAAAAATCAATTTCAATTCTTTTTATAGTATTCCTGACAACAATTAGTTGTAGCAAAAACAATGATAGGCTTGCAAACAGAGTACCGGAAACCTTTAATTTAATTGGCATAACCAATGGTACTACAGGTGTTGGACTAATGCCGAATTTTATTTGGACTACCGCCATAGACCCAGACGGAGACCCCGTAACTTACGACCTATACATAGACAGTAATGAGAACCCGACAACACTATTTGCTGAAGATATTACGGAAACAAACTACCAATTACAAGAGCGTTTATCTTTAACAAACAAATATTATTGGAAAGTAGTGGCAAAAGACAACAAGGGCAATACCAAAGAAAGTAAGGATACTTACAGTTTTACAACTCGTAATTTAAACTTCCCAAATACACCTGCAACTGCCAACGCCGCTTTTGCAGGGAGGTTGAATCATAGCACTGCTGTTTTCGATAATAAATTCTGGGTTATTGGAGGATCTGACGGTTTCTTAAGTCATAAAAATGATGTATGGTACAGTACAAATGGCAGTACTTGGACACAGGCGACTAACGATGCCGCTTTTTCCGAAAGATATCGTCACACCACAGCTGTATTCGACAACAAACTCTGGGTCATTGGTGGATATGACGGAAGCTATAAAAATGATGTTTGGTACAGTACAGATGGCAGTACTTGGATACAAGCAACTGCCAATGCGGCTTTTTCCAAGAGAAATCATCACACCACTGCCGTTTTTGATAACAAACTCTGGGTCATTGGCGGAGATGATGGAGGTCGTAAAAACGATGTGTGGTACAGTACAGATGGTACTACTTGGGTGCAATCGACGGCTAATGCCGCTTTTCCCAAAAGAAGTGTTCATACCTCTGCTGTTTTTGATAACAAACTCTGGGTCATTGGTGGATATGACGGAAGCCGTAAAAATGATGTGTGGTATAGTGTAGATGGTAGTACTTGGGTACAAGCGACCGACAATGCCGCTTTTACCAAAAGAAGTGCTCATACTACTGCTGTTTTTAATAACAGACTCTGGGTCATTGGCGGATTTGACGGAAGTGACAAAAATGATGTATGGTTTAGTGCAGATGGCAGTAGTTGGACACAGGCGGCCAATAATGCTGCTTTTTCCAAAAGAAATGGTCATACCACTGCCGTTTTTGATATGAGACTTTGGGTCATTGGTGGATTTGATGGACTCCTTAGAAATGATGTATGGTATATGGATTAGGGTTGATAAAGTATTCAGTTTACAACTAGCAGAGACCTTATAAGTTTTAGAAAAAATGACATATCTATTTAGAAAAATATAGAAAAGAATTAATGAATTATAAAAAATTACAATTAAGTCATATTTTCGGTGAAGAAGTGTTAAATAAATTAAATCATGACAATATACAAACACTTACTATCTTAAATTATTTTGCGACATCATTGTTTGATAAAAAAACAATCAATGAAGTGGTATGGGATGTTACCAAAAATTGTATATCCAAGCTTAATTTAGAAGATTGTATTATTTATCTAATAGATGAATCAAATACAAACCTGATACAAACAGCGGCTTTCGGCAATAAAAATAATGCTGAACAAGAAATAGTAAGCCCGGTTATTATTTCTATTGGAGATGGAATTGTTGGGCATGTTGCAGCAACCGGCACCCCAGAGCTAGTAAATGATATAACCAAAGATTCTAGGTATATTTTAGATGACAAACAGAGGTATTCTGAACTTACAGTTCCTATTTTTTTAGAAAAAAAGATAATTGGCGTTATTGATTCTGAACATACTCAGAAAAATTTTTTTTCCGAGTATCATTTAAATCAGTTTCGATTAGTGGCTCAATTGTTAGAAAAAAAGATAACCCCAATTACTCAAAATAAAAAGAAATGTTTCACTAAAGATAATATCTATTATAAAGATTTTTTATGTCTGTTAAATAATGAAAAAATATACAAGGAACAAAATATAAATTTATCATTAATCGCAAAGAAATTAGGTATTAGTGCAAATTATTTATCGCAATTAATCAATAAATTAAGTAATCATAGTTTTTCTAAATTTATAAATAAATACCGCATAGAAGAAGTCTGTAAACTTGTTAAAAACTCCGAGTATAATCATTATACTCTTGCAGGCATAGGTTTAGAATGTGGTTTTAAATCTAAATCTACTTTTTATAAATCATTTAAAATGATAAAAGGTGTTACACCAAAGGAGTTTAAGAAAACTTTTTGATGTTTTTAGTCCTGTTTTTTTGAATATCAAATAACGAACACTTTTAAAAGGAAGGTATAATTTTTATTTGCTATCTGAAATTAAATATTGAATATTAAAAATTAAAACTTATGAAATTATTAAAATTATTAAAAATTGTATTATGTCTATCCATTTTTTTAGTCTCATGTTCGGGAGATGATGGTGCTGTAGGACCTCAGGGAGAACAGGGGGTACAAGGAGACCAAGGAGACCAAGGAAATCAGGGAGAGGCTGGAACTGCAAATGTGATTTATTCTGATTGGATTGAAACAAATTATGTATTGGCTGGAGCGCAGCAAACTAACCTACAAGGGTTAGAGGTGTTTAGCACCAGTGAATTAAATATAGACCGAGATGTAGTATTAGTATATGGTAAACGGGATGTTGACGGCACTGTGCATGGTTTACCTTATTTATTATCCACTCAAAATGAATATTACGGATACACACTTGCCGAGGTGACTGGAGGTGTTGGTTTACAAGTTAGAGTATTCAGAACTGATGTAGGAACCAATTTATTTACATTCTTTAACGACTTTAGATATGTTGTTATTCCTGGAGAAGAATCAGCGGGTGGTAGAAGTGCTAGTAGTTACAGTCAAGCTGACTACTACGCAAAATTATCTTATAAAGAAATTACAGCGTTGTTTAATATTCCTGAATAAAATAAATTAACAGCGATAATCTCCCTCCTTTTCGCTAAGAATTTGACGAAAAGGAGGGTATTTAAAATTACTTAATAACCATAGGAGCGTACATGCTCTCGTCATATAAATTCTACCTACAATGAAGAAAATAAGCTGCTTTTTAATATTTTTTCTAATGACTTTTTTAAGTGTAGCCCAAGAAATTAGTACTGTAAAAGTGATGGGAAGAACAATGCATATAGATAATGAACTTAATTTTGAAGGTAGCGTTTCGTTAAGTGCTACCTATTCTAGTTACCCATCTGAAGCAATATCATTAGTGCAAATGAAATCTAAATATAATGAAGCTTTAAAAAAAAATGGGCTCTCCATAACAGATTTAAAAGAAGATAAAATTGGGTATTTACATATGGGTTCTGACAAAGAAGGTACAATATATCATTTTGAAACACCATCTTTAGAAAAGTTCAATAATTTTTTAGCTTCAAAATCTTTTGGTGTATACCGTCTTGTTGCTGGGTACGCTATTGTGATTTCAGAAGATGAAGCTTCTTTGGCAGCTTCAAAAGCTATTAAAAATGCGAAAGAAAAAGCGCAAACCGTGGCGAAAGCGGCTAATAAAGAATTGGGAGATATTGTTCATATAGAGGATAATAACCCTGTCAATGTTAAATTGAAAAACCAGCCTTTGTATTATGATTCAGATGTTGGTCAATATATTTATTATATAAAGGTAACATTTGAGTTAAAAGACAAATAACTTAAGAGTTTAATATGGACAAGATTATTTATTATGTTGCAAGTTCTATTGATGGGTTTATTGCAGGTGAAAATGACAATATAAGTAGGGCCTGCTGAAAAAGTCCCAAGTGCGTTAGATACGAGTAGCCAAAGTGAAGATGTATTGTTATATTTCAAACTGAAGGCTACGAAGTAGATGAAGTGCTTGGGGCTAGTCTTAAAAATACATCATGGATTTTAACCTGCAAGGATTTTTGCACTATTTTGTTAAAACCCTTGCACGTCAAACCGTAAAAATAACATTAGTACCCTGATATTCAACATATTAACGCTTTTCAGCAGACCCTAAGTAAATTCATTCTGTACGGTGAAGGTGTTAAAAAATATCAATCTGATATATTGAGTTTTAAAACTGTTATAATGGGTCGGAAAACCTACGAATTTGGTTATAAATTTGGGCTTTCTCCGGGACAGTCAGCATACCCAAATATGGAACACTATATATTTTCTAATAATATGATTTTGGCTAACCTTTCTGATTCAAAGCATATTGAAAGAATGAATACTGACAGGGTGAAAGAGATAAAGAAAAATCAGAGACGGATTATCTACAGGGTGCCGCTCGCTAAACTTCAGTTTTTCTCATACTTTACGCATGAATAAATGGACACTCCTTTTTTGATCCCTTACCTTATTCCCATTTACAGAGTGGGTGAGCTTTTTATCGTGATGGTATAAAATGTCTTTTGGATACCAAACTAAAAAGAATTCGATGCCAATCAGCATGGCTAATTGATCTGGACCATATACTACAGTACGGTTACTCATAAAAAAGTGGTAGGCCATTTGAGCAAGAACTGTAATCAACGAAATGGTCAAGAAAGTTGTTGCTAATTTTTCTGAGCAATAACAAAATACAGCTATGTGCGCCACCAAAAATGGCTATGGTAAATGAGGCTTACCTAATCATATTTTCTTTAAAATTTTCCTAAAAACTTTGTAACGGTTTTTAAAAAGTAGAGTTTATCTGTTTGTTAGGTATAAGTGTGACGTACGACCAAATCAAAATTTAAGAATATAAAAGCCGATGATAGACAAGGTTCTCCTATTAATATTTACTCTTATAGTAGTAACATCTTGTGCAAATAAAAAAGCAACAGAGCAAAATACAGACAATGTAAAAAGTGATTATATCATTCAAGATAATGTCCTAATCGAAACACGAGACGGAGCAACAATCTCAGCAATGGTAGTTCGAAAAAAAGGACCGAACCAACCACAGCCAGTAGTATTTCAATTTACCATATATGTCAGAGATAAAGGAAGAGACATTAAAACTTTAAAAGAGTTAGCAGACAATGGTTACGCTGCAGTTATCGGATATACAAGAGGGAAACGTTATAGTCCAGATGAAATATGGCCGTATGAATATGATGCCAATGACACCTATGACGTGATAGATTGGATTAGCAAACAAAAATGGTGCAATGGGAGTATTGGGATGTTTGGCGGAAGTTATAATGGATTTACACAATGGTCATCAATGAAAGAAAAGCTACATCCTGCACTCAAAACGATAGTACCGTATGTTGC
>VAPK010003159.1_pt1 | contig 11751 bp, 8 predicted proteins | sample 3395031 | NCBI WGS metagenome assembly VAPK01 (sample SAMN08290443, study PRJNA428436) | hydrothermal vent metagenome | isolation source: Deep-sea hydrothermal vent chimney 1 | place: Pacific Ocean: Juan De Fuca Ridge | reverse complement strand
TGAAGCTAAGATTTTTTGAGCCACATGGATGTGGTGAATGTCGATTATGCAGGAGCAATAATCTGACTAAATCCCCTGTGAAACCAATATCTTGAGCTCTGCTATCCGCATTGAAGTCACGGATTCAGGTATAATTTATTAATAGCCATTGTTTTATATCCTTACAAAATAAGGCAGAATAATTAAAGCAAAACCAACCAGTAAGACCAAGTATAAACTTGACACAAAATATGGAAATATAAAAAGACCAACTCCCGAAACCAAGGGAACAATAGCCTTTTGCTTTTTACCATAAGAAAAAAAACCAAGTCCTATTGCACCAAATAACATTTCCCAGATAAGTATTGTACTATCCATTTTTACCACCTTAAAATCAATAAAGTTAGATACAGTTTAGCCGCAAATTCCATTCTTGGTTTTGTTGTATTGTGACAATTTGCCCCACCAATGCCTTAATACAATATGTTATAATTTCAAATTAGTATATAACACTGTATTAAAATTGTTTTCCAAGGGAAATATATGACAATTGACGTTTATCTATCAATTTTTACTTTAATGTTCTTCTCCTTAGGCATTAATCTCCTAGCCTTAAAAACACGTATCCCTTATACCGTTTTATTAGTGATTGGTGGATCTTTATTAATCCCCCTATCTAAAGTTAAGTTATTTTCATTTGTCACCAGTTTTCAACTCACACCTGAATCATTATTTTTTGTTTTTCTACCCATTCTTATTTTTGAATCTGCCTATAACATTAAGATCAGAAATATTATGGAAAATAAATTTTCTATTAGCATGTTAGCGATTGTCGGCTTGCTAATTTCAACTTTTTTAATCGGCTTTGTTGGTCATTGGTGTTTTGGTCTGCTAGGTTACGATGTTCCACTTTTAGTGACATTATTATTTGGTGCCATTATTTCTGCAACTGACCCGGTTGCCGTGTTATCTCTGTTTAAAGAATATGGAGCTCCTCACAGGTTGACCTTAATATTTGAAGGGGAAAGTTTATTTAATGATGGTACGGCTTTTGCTGTTTTCTTAGTATTCCTAGGTATTATTCAACATGGGTTTCATGGCACTGAAACCATATTGGAAGGTATTTTCTCATTCAGCACCATGATTTTAGGGGGTGGTTTCTTTGGCCTATTTATGGGGCTTTTCTTTTCTAAACTTATTGAGTGGGTTAAAGGGAATGAACACCTTGAGATCACCTTGACATTACTGGTGGCTCATTTTACTTTCCTATTAACCGAAGTCCTTTCAGAAAAATTGGTTATTTATGATCATCCTATTCATTTATCTTCAATTATCGCCACACTGACATCTTCTCTTGTTTTAGGTAACTTTGGCCGTTACAAAATGTCACCAGGAGTCGAGGAATATATGGAAAAATTCTGGAGTTATTTTGCTTTTCTAGCTAACTCCCTAGTGTTTATTTTAATGGGGCTATTATTCGCCAGTTTATCTATCTCGATACATGTCGCCATATTCCCGATTATGTTAACGATTGTATTAGTTGCTATTGCCAGGGCTATATCAATCTATTTATCGATTGGTATGGCTAATCTAAATAAATCCGAAGAAGATATTCCCATGAACTGGCAACACCTACTTTCCTGGGGGAGTTTGCGAGGTGCTATTGCCATCGTTATGGTGATGTTGATACCCAATGACCTTACGCTTCCAAACTGGAAATACGACTTTTCAATCAAAGAATTTATCACCGCCATTACCATTGGTAGTATTTACTTTACCTTACTAATTAAAGCCACAACCATAGGTAAAGTCATCCGCTGGCTTAAAATTGATGCTTTATTTCCCCACGAAGAAATTGGTTTCTACAAAAGTCAGGCACTTATTTACCAAACTTTAAAAGCAAAAACACTGCAACTCTCAGAACATAAAGATATTAACCCAGAGCAATACCAAACCTTAACCAGCAAATACCACACGCTATATCAAAAAGTTTGCCAGCAATGTCAGGAACAAAACAAAGACCCCAGCCACGTCGCTGAAAATATGATATTAATTTATACTTTGGCTGTACAAAAGAGTGAATTAAAAGAAATATTTAGACGCGATGAGATTAATGAAAGTATTTATAAAAGAAACTTATTAATCTTAGAAACTCAATCAGAACGGGTAGAACAAGACCGTCCACAATTAGAATCACTCAATACCTATTTTGATAACTGGATTAATAAACTTGACCGTTTTATGCATCGAATTTTACTTTTACCTGATGATTTGCATGAATCACAGGAACAATATCTTTATTACCGAACACAATACAAATTAATTGACAAGGTACTTGAAGAACTTGAGTCAATAAAAAGATCACCATTAATTGAAATTTTTGACGACCCTCATGCTTTACAAAATGCCAGCAATATATACCAAGCTTTAAAAAATAAAACAATTCAGCAAATGAAACACGAATTATTATCAAATAAAGACCTTTTGGATGAATTAAATGAGCAGTCCGCTACCGCTTTATTAAACATCACTAAAACAGATACTTTAAAAGAGTTGCATGAAAATGAAATAATTTCCAATAAATTATTTATACTGCTTAAAAAAGAAATTGATAGTATATAAATGTGTATGTGTTCACTTCCTATCCTTGGGTTCTTGATTCCAGCAGTTCCTGTTTGGTAGTGGGTTAAATTTGTAGTTTGAAAAACACATTATCATTAGTAAGTAGCGAATTAGACCGCTCTCGGCCATCAAACAGAGAGTAACAAAGTCAAAGACCTACGATTTTGTTATTCAAGAGAGGTGCTTAAAACTATCCTAACAATTTTAATTTAATAAATTAAGTTTTCGTTTGTGGTTTGTTAATAACTATGTAAATATTTTTGGACGTGAGGCTTTAGCCTCGCAAGGTTCAGGCGAGGCTAAAGCCTCACGTCCAAATGTTAGAATAAATATAGTTACCTACTTAACAGTCTTTTAGGGTGCAGGTTTTAACCTGTATTCTGTAGCTCAAGAGCAGGCTAAAGCCAGTGCTCCAAAAATAGATAAGTTTTAAGAATAGCCTTAACAACAGATTCAACTCACTACCCCCTGTTTGAATAACGCTGTTGTTAAGTTTTTCTCGTGTTCATCAAATGTAATACACATAAAGATGGGCACGTCGCACCTCCCTTAATACATCCGCCGTCTAAATAACACCCCTGCACAACTCATTGTCACAATTCCAATAATAGCTAAAGGCCAATATTGATTAAATAAATTAGTAACAGAAAAGCCTTCAAGAAATACACCCCGTACAATCACCAAAAAATAACGAAGAGGGTTAAGTAAAGTGAAATTTTGTACCCATACAGGCATATTGGCAATGGGCGTTGCATAGCCAGAAAGGATAACCGATGGCACAATAAATAAAAATCCACCTAATAAACCTTGTTGTTGAGTTACTGACAGTGATGAAATCATTAAGCCAATGCCAATAACAGAAAATACAAATAAAAAAATGCCCATATACAAAGCCAGCAAACTACCCAGTATAGGAATCTTAAACCAAAGTACTGCCATCAGAACAATAAACGAGGCTTCTACTACTCCAATAACCAAACCGGGTATAGCCTTGCCTAGCAATATCTGAAAAGGCGTTAACGGGGTAACGAGTAATTGGTCAAAAGTACCTTGCTCACGTTCTCTGGCAATTGATAGCGCGGTAACGATGATGGTTACAACCAGCGTTAATAAACCGACAATCCCAGGAACAATAAACCAGCGACTACTTAGATTAGGGTTAAACCATGATCTAATTTGTAATTGGGCAGGAGGCAGGGTTAAATGATGTTGTTTTGCCCAGTCCAGATTAAAGTCAGCTAAAATGCTTTGCATATAATTCAGGGCAATTAAAGCCGTATTTGAGTTACGGCCATCTACCAGTATTTGTACCTTGGCTGGTTGCTGTGCCATTAACAAATTTCGACTAAAATTTTGACCTATATGTAACACGGCAAGCACCTGTTTTTCATCCAATGCTTTGGCAATTTGTTGATGCTTGGTAATTCTCAAAACTTCAGTAAAAGCGGGGGCGGCAGTAAAACGCGAAATAAAATCTCTTGATTCTATACTTGAATCTTCATTATATATAGCAATTGGAATTTCATTCAGGTCAAAAGTTGCAGCATAACCAAAAACAAATAATTGAAATATAGGAGGGCCTATCAATACAAAGCGACTTTTCTTGTCTTTTATCAATGCAAGGAATTCTTTAATTAACAAGGCATAAATATTTGCCCACATATCTTTTACTCCAATCGTTTGGGTGCTTTACTTGCTGCCAGGCCAAAAAATATCAAGGCCATAATTAGTAAAGCCAATGCATTAGGTAGTATCACTGCCCAAATATTTCCTGTTAAAAAAACAGTTTGCAGAATGGCAACGAAATACCGTGCGCCAATCAAATAAGTAAACATTTGAATAGCGACAGGCATACTACTAATATCAAAAATAAAACCAGACATAATGAACGCGGGTAAAAAAGTAACAATAATGGCGATCTGCCCAGCCACAAACTGGTTTTTTGCGACAATTGAAATCAACAGCCCCATACCCAATGCAACAAATAAAAATAGGCTTCCAGTCAATAGTAATACCCATAAAGAGCCGCGCAAAGGTATTTCAAACAAAAATACAGCCATCGTTATCGACAATAGTAACCCCCCCATCCCTAAGATATAATAGGGAATCAACTTACCTAGCAAAATCTCTTGAGTACTGATAGGCGTTGCCAGCAGAGCCTCCATCGTTCCTCGTTCCCATTCACGGGCAAACACCAGTGCAGTCAGCAATGCACCAATTAAAGTCATAATAACGGCAATTAAACCAGGGATTAGATAATCTTTACTGAGTACTGCGCTGTTATACCAAATTCGATGTTCAGCAATAACCGGTAAATGGGTAGGCACTCCCCTTAGTTCTGATTGATGATTAATCCACTGTGACCAGGTAGATTGTACATAGCCAGAAATAAGACGTGCCGTATTGGCATCAACACCATTAACAATAGTTTGAATAGCAGCTGGCTGAGGTTTAAAAACCTGCCGGCTAAAGTCTTCACGTAAACGGATAATTGCGTTAACTTCTTTGCTTTGCAACGCCAGTTTCGCCTCCTGCATATTTGTATAAAAAACAGGTTTAAAATACTTAGACTGGTTAAAGGCATCACTAAAACTCTGCGTTGTTGCTGTAGGTTTTTCTATAACCCAGGCAATAGGGACATGTTTAGCATCTAATGACACACCATAACCGAATAACAACAGCAGAAAAACAGGTAACACAAAAGCAATTGCCAAACTACTAGGATCTCTCCAGATTTGCAAAAACTCTTTGTATATCATCCCTTTTAAGCGCATTTGAGTTTTAATATTACCTCCTCATTAACTGAGTAAAATATGGTAGTGGGTCGAACCTGTTGATAAAGCTATTTTAACAATTTATTCATTTATTGGGGGTGCGCAGGCTTTAGCCTGCTCTTGCAATAAAGAATGCAGGTTAAAACCTGCGCCCCAAAAGGCTGTTATTAATGAATAATGTATTTGTTAAAGCTACAGATTTAACTCACTACCTAATGTTTTTTGCAAACACAATCTGAACAACAAGCCCTGGATGATTGTCTTCAAACTCAAGGTTAGCACCATGCAAATTCATGACAGCTTTAACCAGACTGAGTCCCAATCCATTTCCTGAAGTACTTCGAGCCGAATCAAGGCGAAAAAATCGCTCTAATACTAAGCCATACTTATCAGCCGGAATACCTACTCCATTATCACTGATGTTAATCATCACTCTTTGATGCTGTAGATTTGCATTTAAAATAATTTGACCATCCGTGTCAGTGTACTTTATCGCATTGTCTAATAAATTACTCACCGCTTGCGCCAGTAAATGTCGATTACCTGTTACTGCTAGCTCATCTTGCACAGCAATAATTAAAGACACCCCTTTTGATTCAGCTAACTCCTGATAAAGCTCACCCAGTTGTTTAAGGAGTTTAGACAGGTCGACTGTTTTCCATTCACCTCGGAAACTTTTAGCTTCTGTCTGGGCTATTTCCAGTAAAGCATTAAAAGTGATAATTAACTCATCAGCATCCTCGATAGTTTCAGATAAAACTTGTTGATACTCGTGTGGTTCACGTTTTTCAAGAAGAGTAATTTCCAGTCGATTTCGTAAACGGGAAAGTGGTTTTCGCAAATCATGTGCTATATTATCGGTTACTTGACGCATCCCCGTCAGTAACAGTTCAATTCGGCTCAGCATATTATTGAGATGATTCGAGAGCTGATCAAATTCATCGTTTTTGTCACTGCCAGGTACACGTTGTGACAAATCTCCTGCGGTAATCGCCTGGGTTGTTATATTGATTTTATCAATCCGTGCCAATAAAGTTCGACTAATAAACCAGCCCATAGTAAGAGCCAGCATGACGGAAATTAGAAAAATCGCAATAATAGTATAAAGAATAACTTCTTGTAACTCTTCAGCCTGCTTTAAACTCTGAGCCAATAATAACTGACTGCCATCAGCCAAAGTCTCGGCAATCATGGGCCAATATCCATCCTGCTTTGTTTCCTGGCCTAAAATTAGACTATCTTCAATCCAGACATTAACAACTTGACCGTCAATCCCAAGCTGTGGAGGCCAACCATTCAAATCCCCCATCACTTTTTTATGATTAGGGGCTAAAAATAAAAACAGGGGGCGAGATTCTCTATTAATATCCGACTGTAATTTAAGTGCCTGGAGAAGTTTTTTTCGACCTTGTTCGCTGTCAATACGCTGTAGGTCTTGCATTTTTTGTTTTAGTCCAGTGCTGATCTGCTCGTCAACATAGTCACTACTTGCCCAAAACAATATGCTCAAACCCAGGGTCATAAAGACAGCATAAATCCCCGCATAACGTAAAGCGATACGCATGGCTGAGGTATTGAATAACCTACGGAGATTCATCAAGTTTATACCCTATATTACGCAAGGTGTGTAACAACGGTTTATCAAAACCTTTATCAATTTTAGATCGCAGACGACTTATTTGAGTATCGATGACATTGGTTTGAGGGTCAAAATGTAAATCCCATACCTGCTCCAGCAACATGGTTCGGGTAACAACTTGCCCTACATGTCTAAATAAAAACTCCAGTAAACGTAATTCCATAGGTTGCAAACGAATCAAACAACCGGCTCGAGTCACTTTGTGGTTTAACAGATTTATCTCAAGATCAGCCAGCTTTAAATAATCGACAGGTAACGGTTCGACATGCCGTCTGACTAAAGCATCCAGTCTTGCCAGTAACTCAGCAAAAGCATAAGGTTTAACCAGGTAATCATCTCCACCTGAACGCAAGCCTTCAACTCTGTCATCAATTTCAGCCAAAGCACTTAACACCAGGATAGGGGTTTTATCCCCATCCGCTCGTAAACAACGAATCAAGGAAAGTCCATCCCTTTTAGGCAGCATTCTATCAACAAGCAAAACATCATAATTTTCAGTTAATGCCAGATCCAGTCCAATTTGACCATCGACTGCATGGTTGACATTGTGCCCACTTTCTATCAAACCTTTAAGTAAATAAGTGGCTGCTTGTTGATCGTCTTCAATTAATAAAATCCGCATGGCACAGATAATAGCAGTTATTGTGCTTTTGGTTTCTTTCCATTTAGTAATGATTCAGGAAAATTTATTCAGGCATAATTAGGTCATAAAAATAATCCAATTGCCATATCTAAATGCGTTTAAAGAATATTAAACTATTTGATTATCAACTCCAAATCATTGTTATTGCTACAGCTTTAGCACTCTCTGCTTGTGGCCATTATCAACCCCAGCCACTAACGGCGGAAACGGTACAAAACCAATTGCAAACACCCTCAACTGAGCAGCTCACTATTCAGCTAAGTAAAATAAAGCATCCCTTATTAAAAAATCTAAATTTCGATATACGGGATGGATTATCACCTGATGAAGCCGCTATTTTGGCTGTCTTGCGTAATCCGAAATTACGCGCATTAAGGGATCAACAGGGTATTGCCAATGCTCAACTATTACAAGCAGGGTTATTACCTGACCCTCAAATCTCTTATAGTTTTTCAGCCCCTTCCGCTGGCACCAATATAAATACCAATAATGCTTTTGGTATCGGTCTAAGCTGGGAAGTCACTGCACTTATCTGGCGAGAAAATAAAATAATGGCGGCTAAGAAGCAACAACAGAGCATTAATATGCAAATTGCCTGGCAAGAATGGCAATTTGCTCAGGCGGCTAAACAGGCTTGCTACCAATTAATTATTTATCACCGACAACTGTCTCTACTTAAAACTATCGAGCAACGCTTGGAAGATAATCGCAGACGACTTCAACAAGCAGCTGATGAAGGCTTAGTTACCGAGCTTGATCGAATCGCAGCAATATCAGCAAAAAACCTTATTGAAAACCGACTACTTGCACTTGAGCAACAAATGCAACAGCAACAACAGCGTCTCAATCGTGCTATTGGCTTAAGTCCCTATGAAACTATCCCACTTCAGCAGGATATAAAATTAGACTCTCAGCAAACGTTGCCCTCTTACCAGGCTTTAATTGATCAACTCGATCATCGACGGCTAGATTTAATGGCATTAAAACTAGGTTATAAAAGCCAGGAAGAACGTATTCATATTGCTGTTCTACAACAATTCCCACAAATTAGTATTGGTTTTGATCACGCACGGGATAATAGTAACCTCTATACCATGGGCTTCGGTGTTTCAATGAGCTTACCCCTATTCGATCGAAACCAAGGTCAAATAGCCCTTGACCGGGCCTCTCGCCAACAATTGTTTGATCAATACAGCAACCGCGTGTTTCAAGCAAGAGCTGATATAGCCGAATTACTGGTCACGATTACTTCAATTAACAAACAGATTCAATCTGTTACTCATACCATTCCCGATTTAACCCATCTGGTCAAAGTCTATCAATCAGCCATGGCAACAGGTCAGGTTGATGTACTGAATTATTATGTGGCATGGAATACGCTGACGGATAAAAAAATTGACTTACTTACCTTACAACTACAGTTAAAGCAATCCAGAATTGCTTTAGAAGTTGCTAGCGGTCTCTATCATATCTCGACAAATTCTCACGGAAAAGAATAATGAAATCTTATTCAAAAAACACGCTTATAGCTGTTGTGATACTCATACTTATTATTGTAAGCACAGTAATTTACTGGTTTGCAAAATCAAAAAACACAACCCTTTCGTACACATCTACTGCCAGCTCAGAACCCATTGCTCAGGTTGAAACGGTTAGGCTACAAAAAGGAGAAATCAGAAAAACGGTTACTGCTTACGGCATGGTCTTACCCTTACCGGATAAGTTAAAAACGCTTAGTGTACCTTACGCTAGTCAAGTTGAAAAAATTCATGTTAATCAAGGACAGTTTGTTGAACAAGGTCAACTATTAATCACGCTTAAACCTGGGGTAGATGCCATTTTACAATTAAAACAGGCACAAAATGAATTGAGTGCGGCTTTGAATGAACATAAATTATTGCAGCAACGTATCCATTTGAAGTTAGCTACCCAACAGGATTTGGTGACATCTCAATTACGCCTCAAGAGTGCAGAAATTATGCTCAAGAACCTATCTAACCGAGGAATAGGTGCAAAACAAACCCTTAAATCTAATCATTCTGGTATTGTCTACCTCGTCAATGTTCAGCAAGGGCAAATCGTTCCGGCAGGCACTCAGTTATTACAACTTGTTGACCAAAATCAATGGGTGGTGCGTTTAGGCGTTGAACCTGAAGACTATCAGCATTTGCTTGTTGGTCAACAGGTATTAATCACACCCGTTAATACCTCAGTAACTAAACCTGTTAAAGGGCGTATCGAAATCATTACCCATCAAATTGACCCGAGCACCCGTTTACTTAATGTTTTTGTCAGACCTGAGTTAAATCAAGAATTGTTAATTAATAGCTTTGTTCAAGGTCAAATTATTATTGCTTCGGTAAATATCTTACGGGTTCCCTTGCAGGCCGTTTTACCCGATGATGGCGGCTACAGTTTGTTTACTATTAAAAAAAGTCTAGCGGTTAAACATAGAGTACAAATAGGTCTGGAAAATGATAATTATGTTGAGCTCATTCATTCCGATTTAAAGGAGCAAGATGAAGTCGTTGTGTTGGGTAATTATGAACTGGAACCTGATATGGCTGTTTCCGTGAAACCCAGTGTCCATACTGACAAAGGAGTATCACAATGACACAATGGGCATACTTACATCGACGCTCGATTCTGTTTGCGCTTAGCCTGTTCGCTCTTGCCGGGTTCTTTGTTATTAAATCGACTCCTGTCAGTCTGTTTCCACAGGTTACCTTCCCAAGAGTGGTGATTAATCTTGATGCTGGTGATATGCCTGCTGAGCGTATGGCGATTCAAGTGACCTGGCCAGTAGAAGAAGCCGTTCGAGCCGTGCCGGGTGTATTAACCGTTCGCTCCACCACTAGCCGGGGCAGTGCAGATATTGCAGTCAATTTTAGATGGGCCGTGGATATGGTATCCGCCATGCTCCAGGTAGAGTCATCAATTAACCAAATTCGCTCAAAGCTACCGACAAACCTGGCTTTTGGGGTTCGGCGTATGGATCCAACCGTATTTCCGGTACTGGGTTACAGCCTGTCTTCTGCCAAGCATAGTCTGGTTGAACTCAGAGACATGGCACTTTATCAAATCAGGCCGATTTTGTCTGCTATTCCCGGCGTATCAAAAGTTGATATATTGGGAGGAGAAATCGCAGAATACCAGGTTCTGGTTGACCCGGCTCGTATTAATGCTCTGGGGTTAAATATGGATGATATTGCCCAGGCATTGTCCGCTGCCAATGTTATTCAGGCTGTAGGACGGCTGGAGCAAAATTATAAGCTATACCTATTATTAGCAAATACCCAGTTACAAAATACACAACAAATTTCACGAACCATTTTGCGTAGTGGAAAAAATGGTCTGGTATTTCTTGAAGATGTCGCCCAAGTGGTTAAAACCACAGCTCCACAATGGCAGAGGATTACCGCTGAAGGACGTGATGCCGTGCTTTTCCAAATTAATCAACAACCGGGCAGTAGCACGGTCGAGATTGCCAAAAATGCACAATCTCAGTTACAGCTCATCAAACAAAAACTGCCTGCCAATATCAAAATCGCCAAGTGGTACGATCAAAGTGATTTGATTATCGCCTCGGCTATAAGCGTGAAAGATGCTTTGCTTATTGGGCTAGGCCTGGCCATTGTCACGTTGCTGATATTTTTAAGAAATATCAAAGTCACCCTGATTGCCGCCATTACCGTACCGATGGCTTTATCGGCGACTGTATTAATCATTCATTTACTGGGTATCGGTTTTAATATCATGACTCTAGGTGGGATGGCAGCAGCCGTGGCCTTAATTATTGATGATGCGATTGTAATGATCGAACATATTATCCGCCGTATGCGTGAAGCAACAGGGACTTATCTTGAACGCATACACCTGGCTGTCAATGAGTTTATCAAACCTCTAGCGGGCTCTTCCTCATCGACCATTATTATTTTTGCCCCCTTAGCTTTTTTATCGGGTGTTAGCGGTAGTTTTTTCAAGGCTTTGTCAATTACCATGGCTTCTGCCCTGTTTATTTCTTTTTTAGTGGCCTGGTTAGCAGTGCCTTTACTAGCCTCTCATACGCTGACGGAAAAAGATACCGAACATGA
>VAPK010063921.1_pt1 | contig 11755 bp, 10 predicted proteins | sample 3395031 | NCBI WGS metagenome assembly VAPK01 (sample SAMN08290443, study PRJNA428436) | hydrothermal vent metagenome | isolation source: Deep-sea hydrothermal vent chimney 1 | place: Pacific Ocean: Juan De Fuca Ridge | reverse complement strand
CTCAACGATCCGCTCGTCGGGAACACCGGTCACGAAGGTGATGTGTTCGGCCAGACCGAGCTTGTCGATCAGCTTGGCTGTTGTGCCGCCAGGTTTTGCTCGCCCTATAACGGTGAGGGTGATGTCACGCTCGGTTCGTAGTTTGGCCATGGCCTCCAACAAGAACTTGAGTCCCTTGAGCTCGACGTCGGCGCTAGCAGTGGTGATCAGACGGCCGGGTGTGCGGGTGACCTCGGGCATTGGCTTGAACAGGTCAGGGTCAACACCAACATGGACCAGGCGCATGCGGTCAAGGTCAACACCCATGTCATTGTGGATGTCTTGGATGGAATTGTCCGACACCACCAGGATTCGGGGCATACGTTGAGCAACTCGGCCCTGCATTTTCACGAATCCGTACCAGCGGCCAATGCTCATTCGCTTTCGCCAGTTCGGTGCGGCTTCCATCTCCAGTCGGCGATCAACGGTGATGGGGTGATGGAGCGTGACTAGGGTCGGGATCAACTTGTCGATTCCCAAGATGCCGTAGCCAAGACACTGGTTGTCATGCACCAGATCAAACTCTGGTGCTCGCGTCTTGAGGGTCTGGAGCGCCCGGTAGCTGAAAGCCAATGGTTCGGGGAATTGGCCGGTCGAGAATGTTGCCAACTCCAGAATGTCCGCCTTGGACTTGATCTCCCAGTAGGCGGGAAAGCGGCCGGGATACTGGTCATTGAAAATGTCGAGGCTCGGCAGCTTCGTGAGTCCGATGCGGTCATCGAGAACGGGATAGGGCTGGCCAGAAAAGACTTCGATGGAGTGCCCTAGATCGACCAAAGCCTTGGTCAGGTGGCGGGTGTAGATGCCCTGCCCGCCGACTGTTGGTTTTGACCGGTACGAAAGGTACGCCAGGCGGAGAGGCTGGTCTTGGCTGGATGCCGATGGCGTTGTTGAAAACGAGGGGGCAGAGGGGGGTGAGTTGGACGACATTCATAACCTTCAAGCTTGCAGGTGTCCCGGGAGGAACGGTGTCGGACAGTGCGCTGTCTGACAGGTTGACGTTGTAAGGCTAGTGGCCGATCGACGCTCCGCTACTCCGCGGTAACATCGCTGTCATTGGCGGCTGTTGCTGCTGGCTTTCACAAATGGCCCGGAGATGGTGGCTTCGCTACTATCACTACATGATCGGAGACACTCTCACCCTCGCTCAGTTGAACGATGATCCGGACCCGTACTTGGCGAGAATGCGAGCTGAGGAGCCCGTCTGTTGGGTGCCGTCGGTGCAGATGTACTTTGTCACCAGGTGGGACGATGTCGCCTATGTTGAGGACCACCCCGAGCTGTTTACTGCGGCAACCGAACCGTCATTCTTGGCCCGGACCCTCGGCGAGAGCATGCTGACTCTCGACCCTCCAAAGTTGGATCGAATCCGGTCCATCATGTTGCCGTCATTCAAGGCCGGTGGACGAAGCGGCGAGTTCGCCAAGGGTGAATTGCGCAAGCTGGCTGACGGCATCCTGGACATGATTGTCGAGTCGGGTGACAGGAGTTTTGATCTAATTGACCGGTACGCCCAACCTCTGGCTGCGGGGTCGCTAGCCAAGGTCCTTGGCCTTGATCACCACAGTTTTGATCAGATGTGGGATTGGTGCTGTGGCTTGGTCGCCGACATCTCCAACTTTGAAGATGATCCAGAACTACAGGCAATCGGCGACAAAACCAAGGCCGAAATCAGTGAAGCATTAGAGCCCTTTCTTGCCCAGAGTCGAGCCAGTGCCGCGGCACTTGAGGGCAAAGGCGGTCCCGGGCAGGTCGGGCAGAGCGCCATTGATGCGTTCATCCTTGGCGGCGCGACCTCCGATGAGATCATCAATAATGTTCGTCTCATGATTTCGGGCGGGATCAACGAACCCTGCGAGGGGATTGGCCTGGTTGCTTTCACCCTCCTGAACCGCCCCGATTTGCGAAAGAGAATCCAGACCGAGCCTCAGAAGATGGGTCGTCTGGTCGAAGAGGTCTTACGACTTTATTGTCCGGTGGGAACAGTGACCCGCCAGGCAACACAAGATCTGGAACTGGCTGGGGTCGCGATCCCCAAGGGCGCACTGGTGTCGGGGGTGCTTCGGTCTATCAACCAGGACGAGTCCCATTGGGACAATCCGATGGAGATCGACCTTGACCGGCGGCAAGGCCCTCACGCGGCCTTTGCCCTAGGTGCTCACCGTTGCCTTGGCGAGTGGTTGGGACGACAGGTCCTTCGCCAAGGAGTCGAGCAGCTTCTGGCCCGATTCCCGAATCTGGCCCTTGATCGGGAACGCCCGATGGCCATCTCCGGATTTGAGTTCCGCGGACCAACCGAGTTGTGGCTGCTCACCGGTGAGTAATATCGCAGGATGACTTACCACACACGAGCTGAACAGCTCTTGAACGTCTCCCTCTTTGCTGGCTGCAGCAAGCGGGATGTGACCAGCTTGGCCAAGGCATCTCGCGTCGAGCAGATTGATGCCGGACACGTCGTGATTTCCGAAGGCTCACCTTCTCCGAATCTCTATGTGATTCTGGCTGGCACGGCGGAGGTGACTCGCGGCGGACTGAAGGTTGGAGTCATCGAACGAGGCGAGGCGCTCGGTGAGCTCGGTGTCATTCTGGGAGAGCCTCGGAGTGCAACGGTGACGGCCAAGACGTCACTGGAATTATTGGTACTGGATCAGGAGTCTTTGCAGAAAGCGTTGGACTCGGTTCCAGGACTGGGTTGGAAGCTGCTTCAGACCGTGGCCACCCGTTTGGCCAGCACCCAATCACAACCCCCGACTTAGAGCGAGACTGAACGGAGCAAGAATGAGCATCCTCATCCAGGGCGGACAGATTGTTTCTTCTTCCGGAGCGACACCAGCGGACCTGATCATCGATGGGGAGACAATTGCTGCGGTCCTGGACCCCGCGTCGGATTTGGCCCGTTCAGCTGCTGGGTCCTCAGCCAAGATTATCGATGCCAGCGGATGTTATGTCGTACCTGGTGGGGTTGATGTCCATACCCATCTTCAGTTGCCGATGAGTCCGGAGGCAACCTCCAGCGATTCCTTTGAATCGGGAACCGCGGCCGCGGCGTGGGGCGGAACGACCACCATCATCGATTTCGCCGGCCAGATGCAGGGCTTCCAGGTTCGTGACGTCATCGAGGAGCGACTGGCCGAGGCTCAAGGTCAGTGTGCCATTGACTATGGCTTCCATCTTTCGATGGGCGACATCAACGAGGCATCGCTGAGTGAGATGAAGAACGTTGTTGAGGAAGGGATCACCAGCTTCAAGTTCTTCATGGCTTACCCCGGTGCGTACTACTCCGATGATGGGCAGCTATTGCAGGCCATGCAGCGGGCTGGTGGATTGGGTGCGTTGTCAATGATGCACGCCGAGAACGGCATCGCTATTGATGTGCTGAGAGACCAGGCAGTGAAACGCGGCGACATTGATCCGGTTTGGCATGGTCGTACCAGACCAGCTCGACTCGAGGCCGAAGCAGTTCACCGTGCCGGAGCGCTGGCCGAAGTAGCCGAGGCCCCGTTGTACATTGTGCACCTCACTTCGGTTGAAGCCTTGGAACAGGTGGCATGGGCCCGTGATGCGGGCCAGAACGTGTTTGGCGAAACCTGCCCCCAGTACCTATACCTGTCATTTGAGGAGCACCTGGATCAGACCGGCCAGGCCGGCCTGCGTCATATTTGTTCCCCTCCGCTGCGGCCCGCTTCGACCCATGACCACCTCTGGAAGGGCTTGCGAATAAACGACCTTGCCGTGGTGTCCACCGATCATTGTCCGTTCTGTGATGCGGAGAAGCGACTTGGAGTTGATGATTTTCGTCCCACCCCAAATGGCCTCGGCTCGCTGGAGCATCGGATGGATCTGATCTATCAGGGCGTGGTTGCGGGTGAATTGAGTCTGGCTCGGTGGGTTGACACCTGCTCGACCACACCTGCTCGACTGTTTGGGATGTATCCCCGCAAGGGTGTGCTCGCCCCTGGGTCCGATGCCGACATCGTCATCTATGACCCGGCCGTCCAGCACACCTTGGGTGTGGCCACTCACCACATGAACGTGGACTATTCGGTGTGGGAAGGCATGGAAGTCACAGGCCAGGTTCGAACCGTTCTGTCGCGAGGTTTAGTCGTTCTAGACAACCGGGTCTACCAAGGTCGTGCTGGTCATGGCCAGTTCTTGGCTCGGTCCCTCAGCGACGTCTTGATCTAGCAACGACATCCTGTCCCTGGTTCAACCTTTTTGAGAAACCTTGGGCGAGGCGCGAACTGTTCGCATATCTCGTTCGTACAGGTGGTTGAGATCGTGGCCAACCGGCATTCCTAGATTGGTTGGCCCAAACGGAGGGACTGGTATGGGAGACGTTCGCACTGAGAGCCGCGCCACAACACAGGCGCTACCAGACACGGCAGCGACGACCACAATGATTCCCTTTTTGATCATGGTCAGCGTCGGGGCGGCGATGTCACTCGCTCTCGGAGCCTATGGCAATGTGCATGCGCCGACCGGCAAAGGGATCGCAACCTTCGGCTTCCCGGCTGTCCTTCCAATGAAGGCCTGGTTTGCTACCGGCGCCGCGGTACTGGGTCTTGGTCAATTGACGTCAGCCCTTTGGATGTGGGGCAAGCTTCCCTTCGGGAAGGCACCAGGGTGGATCGGCCCGACTCATCGATGGTTGGGAACAGCGGCATTCCTTCTCACTCTTCCCGTGGCCTATCACTGCCTGTGGGCCCTAGGTTTCCGGACGGCCAACCAACGAGTGCTACTCCACTCGCTCCTTGGTTGCGCCTTCTACGGCGTCTTCACCACCAAGATGCTGGTCCTTCGCTCCCGTCGCCTTGCCGGGTGGATGCTGCCAGCCGTCGGTGGACTTCTCGTCACCATCTTGACGGGACTGTGGCTTACTTCGTCGCTCTGGTTCTTTACCAATATTGGGTTCCCCGGTGTCTGAGCGTCGGAAAATAGTTGTCAACAATCATCACAAAACAGGAGAGAGACAATGAATCGTCCATTCACCATCGGCCTAGTGGCCATCGGATTAGTCGCAACTGCGTGTGGGTCAGATGCACCTCTCACTGCACCGTCGGCCCCCGCATCTACCACCGTGGCCCCTGCTGTTGCCCCAGCGGCAAGCGGGGCATCGGTAACTGGCTCGGAATCATCCTTGGGATCGATCTTGGTTGGTGAGCGTGGTCTCACGGTCTACGGATTTACCAACGACAGCGCCGCGTCCTCCACGTGTACTGGAGCCTGTGCGGATGCTTGGCCGCCTCTCGTTGTCAGCGAGGATTGGTCGGTCGCCCCTGGACTAGATCTTGGAATCTTTGCTACGACCGTTCGAGACGATGGCCAGCTCCAGCTTGTTGCTGGCAAGTGGCCGCTCTACTACTTCGCTGGTGATATTGCTCCCGGTGATGTGAATGGCCAGGGCTCAGGTGACGTCTGGTTCGTCGTCGGCACTGACGGCATCCTGATTGCTGATGCCGCCGCCGCCCAAGCGGGTGGGGCTGCGGTAGGAGTCCTGGTCGGTCAGAGCAATCTTGGTGAGATTCTGACTGATCAAGTCGGACTATCGCTCTACGGGTTCAAGGAAGACGTTGATGGTGTGCCCAGTTGTGAGGGAGCTTGTGCGGATGCTTGGCCGCCGCTGATCACCGCCACTGCTGATCTTCCCGCCGACCTTGACCCCACCGTGTTCTCGGTTGTGCAACGGTCAGACGGGTCGTTCCAGCTTCGCGCTGGAGCTTGGCCGCTGTACCGATTCGCTGGAGATGCTGCTCCGGGAGATAGCAACGGGCAAGGCTCGGGTGACGTCTGGTTCCTGGCTGCACCGGATGGCTCACTCCTTGGTGGAGCCGGTTCAGCGGACGATTCAGCCAGCAGTTCAGGCGATGGTTCCTACGGCAGCGCCGACTCCTAGGCAGTAGTTCCAGGAAGCATTTGGCCAAGACCAGCTGGTGCTGATGCTGGCGTCTTTGATTCCAGCAGTGCATCAGTTTGGAGGGAAGGGTTGGGCCGGGTCAATGACCCGGCCCAACCCGATGCTCAGTTTCCATCAGACAGATTGTGTGAGCGTCGCGCTTGTGGCTACATGGCCGACAAGATCTCGTCGGTAAAGAGATCGTCGGCGCTGATGTCGATGTCGGCCAGCTTGAGGGTGGCAATGTTGGCTGCGATGTCGTCGGCTGACATTGAAAGCAGGCCGTTGGACTTGGTGGAGTCGGTGACCATCACACTCTCCAACAGCTCACTTTGGAATTGCTGCTGGTCTGGGTTGAGATCCAGATCCTTGCCGTACTTTTCCAGTGTGTGCTTGACGCCGAGTGATGGGTCGGCCAGATTCTTCTCATAGCCCGCCCTCTCGCCCTTTAAGAAGCTGACCAACTCCTCCTTGTGATTCTTGATGGTGTCTTCGGTGGCGAAGTAACAGCCGGCAAAGATCGAGAAGCCATAGTCGGCAAACAGCATGGTATTGGTTTCAATACCAAGGGCTTTCAGCTGGGCGGGTTCATTGATGGCGAAGACAACCTGGCCGTCAACTTCACCTTCGGCTGTCGGTGCTGGGTCGTACTGGACGGGGACGATGTCGATGTCTGATGCGTCAACGCCTGCCGCAGCAAGGAAGACTTCCCACGGGGTTTGGTTGCCCTGGGCGACACCGATGTTCTTGCCGTGCAAGTCATCAGGAGTCTTGATTGCATTGTCGGCCAGACTCATGATGCAAAGAGGGTTCTTCTGGAGACGAACGCCAAAGATCTTGATCTTGGCTCCTTCCAATCGACCGCGACCAATATTGTCTGCTCCGTCGCCGCCAACCAGTGCATCACCACCAACCACGGTTGCCACCGTTGCTGCGCTTGGCCCGCCGGGAACTACCTGGACGTCGAGGCCCATTCCAGCGAAGGTGCCGTCTTCGATGGAAATGTAGGTGCCCGAGTGTTCTACGTTGGGAAGCCACGATAATTGGTAGGGGAGGGCGAATGGCTCACCCGATGCTCCGCCAGCAGAATCACTGCCGCCGCAGGCTGCCAAGAAGGATGAGAATGACCCTGCGAAAGTGAGTCCGCCAGCGAGGACAGCCCCTCGACCAAGAACGGTTCTCCGAGTGTGAATAGGTGTACTCATAATTTCTCCCCTTATTTTAGTGTTAAACTATTTCTCTAATAGCTAGATCAACAATAGGTGGAGTCATTAACTAGCTTTGTCTGCTAATGCAGCATGACAGATCGTTTCACGACATGCCGTGGAATCGGCGAAGAACCAGGCTCTCTAACATGGAAGCCAGGCTGTAGACCGCTACCGCCGAAGCAGTAATTACCACAACGACCGTCCAGAGATCGACAAAGTCTGAGTGAGCAAGAGCGAGGACCATCCGGTTGCCGATCCCCTTACCGGTGGCCAACCATTCGGCCAGGGTGGCTCCAATAATGGCCAAGGGTCCGGCTACTCGGGCTGATGCGAACACTGACGGTAGGGCATATGGAAGTCGTACGGCAAACAGTTGGTGGCGACTGCTCCCGCCGAACGCACTAACGGCCTCTAGGGCTGGCTCGGGTGTAGATCGCAAGCCATCAACGATCTGAACCAGGCTGGGAAAGAAGGTCACGATGCCTGCGATTACCAGGACGCACAAGAGTCCCCGGCCGAAGATGAGGGCAACAAGGGGAGTCATCGCCACGAGGGGAACGGCACGGACCCCGATGGCAATGGGCATCACGGCTTGCTCGATGGCCTTGTTGGACGTGACGGCGATGGCAAGAACAAGAGCCCCAATCGTGCCGACCGCGTAACCTAGGCCAGCATTGCGGAGGGTGATGAGTAGGTCAGCTCCCATACTCTGGCGGACCTCGGGTCCCTCGGGCCCAGACACGTAGCGCCACACATCAAGTGGGGTCTTGGCGAAGAAATTGTTGAGGTCAAAGATCTTGATGAGAAGTGCCCACAAGCCAATGATCAAGACGACCGAGCCGACGAAATAGGCGGTAGTGGTCAGAACACGTTGCCACAACGAACCCCTTGATGTCGGAGTCACAATGTCACCAAGGTCGGTGGTGGTTGCGCGCCACGGGGTGAGCCAATCTCCAATCAGGCCGGTCCCGACATAGACAATGGCCGACAAGGCGGTCAATACCATGGCCAGGCCCCAGGTTCGGGCAACGTCAAAGGACTGTTGGCTGGCAATCATGGCAACACCAAGTCCACGGGTGCCACCCAGGAATTCACCAATGACGGCACCAAGAAGGGCGGCCGGCGCGGCAATTTTGAGACCAGAGGTAATGCCGGGGATGGCGCTACGTAGACGAACCTTGGTGAGTTCTGCCCACGATCCGCCGCCGGCCGCCCGGACCAGGTCCAGATGGACTGGATGAGCGGACCGCAGACCAATGGTTACCCCAACCACGGTGGTGAACAGGACGGCCTGGGCGGCAACCGCAATCTTGGCTTGATCGCCACTGAAGATGATCTTGAGAATTGGAGCGGTGGCTATCAGGGGCAGGCAATAGACGGCAACGACAAGGCGAAAAGCGATCCGCTCAATTGCTGGGATAAAAACAAACACAATGCCGACCGCGAAGGCCATCAGGTTTCCCCACAAGTAGCCCAGGGATGCTTCATACATTGTTTGCTTGATATGGGGGCCGTAGAAGCTGAAGTCATCGACCATTTTGGCCGCAAGAACCCACGGAGCAGGGACCGATGAGTGTTCTCGGAGGAAGACTTCACTGGTCAAGATCCACACGCTCAGCAGCGCACTGAGGCCAGCCAGTCGGGCGAGCCAAACCGATGAGTCAAATCTGGCGGCAGGTGCTTGCGTCATCAGTCATCCTGACCTGAGTACAGCAGTGAGGCCAGATGATCTTCGATCTCGTGCATCTTGTTGCTGCGTAGTACTTCGGGAAGTCGTGGTCGCGGTAAGTCGATGGTGACGGTGTCCAGAATTTGCCCGGGTCGAGCAGTCATGACGGCAACCTGGTCCGACAAGTACGCGGCTTCGGTGATGGAGTGGGTCACCATCAGGGTGGTGCAGGCCCGTTCGGTCCAAATGCGTTGCAGCTCACCGTTCAACCTGGTGCGGGTCATCTCGTCCAGGGCACCAAAGGGCTCATCTAACAAGAGCAGGTCGGGCTCAACGACGAGGGCCCGTGCGATCGCCACTCGCTGGCGCATACCCCCAGAGAGTTGGGATGGCCTGGCCTCCTCGAACCCACTGAGTCCAACAAGCTTGACCAGATCCTGGACCGCGGTGTTACTGACCGACCGGCCTGAGACTTGCAAGGGCAGTCCGATATTGTCGACGACGCTGCGCCAGGGGAGCAGGGCGCTGTCCTGGAAGGCAATACCAAGACGACCAGTTTTGCGGATGACTGCCGGGTCTTCACCGTGGGCTTGCACCTGACCGCTACTGGGCGTCTCAAGGTCGGCCAGGATCCTCAAGATGGTTGACTTGCCACAACCGGATGGACCGATGAGCGAAACGAATGCCCCATCCTTGATCTGCAAATTGACGCCTTCCAGAGCCACTACTTCTTCGCCCTGGAGCTGGAAGGTCTTGCTGACATTGTTGAGGTCAATGCCAAGTGCGGGTCCACGATCATGGGCCCGGGCACTCATGATGTACACATCCCGCCGCTGACGTTGAGGGCTTCACCGGTGATGTAGGAGGCCTGGTCTGACATCAAGAAGACCACAGCATTGGCTACATCACCTGGAGTGGCCAGGCGACCCAACGGTGACTTAGCTGTCCACTCAGCCACCTGAACCGGGTCACGGGTATCCGCACCCATCTCCGTCAGCACATAGCCCGGGCAGATGGAATTGACGGTGATCTTGTGAGGACCCAATTCCTGGGCGGCGATTCGGGTGAGGGCACCGACTGCTGCTTTGGAAGCGGCGTAGTGGCCTTCGCCTGGGGTGCCAAGCTTGGCCGCCATTGATGATTGGTTGATGATCCTGCCAGCTCCGGCCTGGATCATGAACGGAGCGGCCGCCTGGATGACGAGCACCATGCTGCGAACATTGACCTCCATCATCCGGTCCCATTCGGCAATTGGCATTTCTAACAGTGGTGTCTTGGCGAAGATGCCAGCATTGTTCACCACACCCCACAGGCCACCCATCTTCTCCGCAGCTGCTTGGATGGCAGACTTGGTCGATTCTTCATCACAGAGATCGACAACGACGCTTTCACAAGCTGAGCTGATGGTGGCCGCCGAATTGCTCACTTCGGGGTCGCGGTCCAACATGATGACGTTGGCGCCTTCTTGGCAGAGTCGTTCGGCGATGGAGCAGCCGATTCCTCTGGCCGCACCGGTTACCAGAATTGGGCGATCGTCCAGTAGTCCTGTAGCCATCAGTGGGTTGCCGTCACCGTTCATTCGTAGAATCGTCGGAACAAGGACGGAGCAAAGAAGTGTGGCTCCATCTCTGTAGTACACGCCTATGTCTCATGGGACCGATGGCGGTGTCGCACTCGGCGTCTTCTGACAAGAGAAGTACCGTCGGGTCAGGGCAACAGGTCGAACCATAGTCTTGCTCAGTAGCACCATGCAATATTCGCTATTACCTAACAGGGTTCGTTAGGGTGGCGCCATGGCACACCGCATGGCTCTTTACCTCCAAGACAAGCACAATATGGCCTATGAGCTGGAGATCGCTCAGTACGCCGAGGAGAAAGGCTTCTCCGAAATCTGGCAAGCCGATACCCGCCTGGCTCGTGATTGCATCGTCATGATGAGCGCACTGCTAACCAAGACCAGCAAGCTGAAAATCGGTTCTGGTGTGCTGCCGATCTACACCCGGAACCCTGCAGTCATCGCCGCAACGTGGAGCACCATGTGGGAATTGGGTGGGCTCACTCCGGAGGGCGAGAGCCGAGTCATGTGTGGTCTTGGCGCCTGGTGGGAACCTATCGCCAGTCGTGTTGGGGCCGATCGACGCAAACCGCTCAAGGCCATGCGCGAGAATATTGAAGCCATCCGACAGTTGTTCACCATGGAAGAGGTCACTTATGAGGGTGAGTTTGTCCAGCTGGATCGAGTCCGGCTCGATGTGGCCTATGGCGAGGTCGGCCCTCGCGACATCCCCATGTATGTTGGCGCAACTGGTCCCAAGATGTTAGAGCTGACCGGTGAGATCGCTGATGGTGTCGTGCTCAACTATGTGGTTTCTCCTGACTACATTCGTGGTGCGGTCGACAAGGTGGCGGCCGGCGCGGCCAAGGTTGGCAAATCCATTGAGGACATTGACCGTCCTGAGCTTCTTGTTTGCTCGCTGTCTGACACCGATCCAGATGAGGCTGTGCTGACCGGTAAGTCATTGGCTGCCTACTACTTGGGAACCGAGCCTCACATCATGGAGGCATCTGGTGCGGACCCCGAGCTGGTGGAGCGGGTCAAGAAGGTTGTCGGTTGGCCAGCAACCGAGGACGATTATCGCAAAGCCGCTCACCTCATTCCCGATGAGCTGGTCCGCAAGCTCATGGCTGTCGGCACGTCGGCTCAGTGTCGAGACAAGGTTGCGGAGTTCATTGATGCTGGTGTGACCTGTCCGATCCTGTTCCCGATGATGCCGGACGTGAAGCCGGTGGTTGACGCGTTTGCCGACTGGGACCCATCGTGAGCCAACCACCTGCTGGTGGCACTGTCACCGCGGGCGGCACTGTCACTGCGGGCGGCACTGTCACTGCGGGCGGCACTGTGATCGAGGGCGGCGTTGTCGTCACCGTCGACGATGACTTCACCGT
>VAPK010203558.1_pt1 | contig 11758 bp, 11 predicted proteins | sample 3395031 | NCBI WGS metagenome assembly VAPK01 (sample SAMN08290443, study PRJNA428436) | hydrothermal vent metagenome | isolation source: Deep-sea hydrothermal vent chimney 1 | place: Pacific Ocean: Juan De Fuca Ridge | reverse complement strand
GTATTCTACAAACCCTTTTTTCATCACAGATTCAAGATACTCCTTCAACTCCCCAGGATCAGCAGGATAAAAAGAACCAGCAACCGCAGCTTCCCTTATCATGCTTAAGTATCCTTTTTAAACTTCTCATCTATATATTTCTTCAGTTCTTCTATATCCTTCTTGGTGGCAAGCTCCATATCCCTAAACAACAACTTCTCCATTTGGTTTTTCCTCTTTTTGATATGCCCCCTGAACACATCAAGAATGTCTTCCCCCTCCGTCAACTCCCTGCCTTTGGATATGAGTCCCGTTACCTTCTCATGTATCTCTTCCTCTATACCCATACCAAGATACACCATATTCATCAGCAAACCCACAGCTCACCTCCCTACTAAATGAAGTTTTCCACTCCGTTGACAATCCTATCCAGCACCTCAGAATATCTTCCCCCACCTTGCGCAAAAGTTTTCTTACCCCCACCTTTACCTCCAAGGAGCTTAGAGACAGACGAAACAACCTTGTTGGCTGGGAATTTATCAGAACACTCCACCGAAACATTGCATATCACGTGTACCTTTCCCCTATCCACAGAGAAAAGCAATACAACTCCACCTTTCATTTTGGACTTAGCAACATCCGAAAAGTTTCTTAACTCCGCCATTCTCACTCCATCTATCCTATCAACATAAAACCTGCAATCATTGATAATTCTAATCCTTGACTCATCAAAGTCAAACATGCTCCCTTTTGGTTTCTTCTTAAGCTCCTCAATCTTGCCAACAACATCTTCCATTCCCACTGACAGTTTGTTCACAACGGCTCTCATCGTACGCTCAATATTCACAATATACTCATAAGCCGACATGCCAACCCGTGCTTCTATTCTCCTTACACCCCTGGCAACAGCACTCTCGGAAACTATCTTAAACAAACCTATCTCTCCCGTATGCCTTACATGAGTCCCACCACATAGCTCCATGCTCACATCACCCATGGAAACAACTCTCACTACGTCAGAGTACCTTTCATCAAACACAGCTATCGCTCCGGATTTCATTGCCTCATCTAAACTCATCACCCGCGTAACGACGGGATAGTTCTCAAGCACCCACAGATTAACCGTTTCCTCAACCTCACTGAGTTCATTCTCCGTAAGCTTTGAGAAGTGAGTAAAATCAAATCTCAATCTGTCCTCCTCAACCAAAGAACCTGCCTGTCTCACATGAGAACCAAGCACCCTAATAAGCGCAGCGTCCAGCAGGTGAGTGGCGGAGTGATGTCTTGCTATGTCCTTTCTACGAGCCTTATTAATCCTCAGCTCATACTCTCTACCCACATTAAATTCTCCCTCAAGCACTTCAACCTTATGCAAGAACAACTTTCCATCAAAATATCTCTTAACATCACTGACATATGCTCTACATTTCTCCCCCATTATAAAACCTGTATCAGCCACCTGACCACCTGTTTCCCCATAAAAAGGGGTTACATCAAAAACAAAAAAGTAATCACCCTTACCAGCATTGGCCTTCATCCCGCCGCTATGGGCAATAGCTTTCAGTCTCCCTTTTGCCGTGTGACTTTCATATCCAACAAAACTTGTTACACCAGCAGTCTTAAACAGCTCACCCACCATATCATCAATACTTTCGTCTCCCGTACCAGTCCACGTTGCTCGAGAAGCCTGTCTTCTCTTCTCCATACATCTGTTGAATCCATCTATATCAACACTGAAACCCTTTTCTCTAGCTATGCTTTCCGTAAGATCCAAGGGAAAACCATACGTGTCATATAACTTAAAAGCATCCTCACCACTTATCATCCCGCCTAAAGACCTAGCAAACATACCCTCCAACACCTTTAAGCCCGCATCTATCGTGCTGAGAAACTGCTCCTCCTCTTGCCTAAGCACCTTCTTCACAAGTTCAGCATTACTGACTATCTCAGGGTACACACCCCCAAGGCTCTCATTAACGCTCTTTACCAACACACACAAAAACGGCTCTTTGGCCCCAAGCTTCTTACCAAACCTCATAGCCCTCCTTATTATTCTCCTCAGCACATATCCCCTGCCTTCCTTATCCGGTAACACACCATCTGCTATGATAAAATCCAGAGCCCTGAGGTGATCAGCTATAACGCGCACAGCTACATCCATATCGCTGTCACTACCATATGCATACGAAAAATAATCACATATGTTATCCATTATACCCCTGAACAGATCAGTGTCAAAATTGCTAAGCACTCCCTGGGTAATAGCAGCAAGCCTCTCAAGACCAAGACCCGTGTCTATGTTCTTCTTGGGCAGAGGGACAAGATTCCCGTCTTCTCGCCTTTCAAGCTCCATGAATACGAGATTCCAAAGCTCCAAAAACCTATCACAATCACATGCAACCGAACACTCCGACCTACCACAGCCAACATTTGGGCCCTGATCTATGTGTATCTCAGAGCAGGGACCACAAGGTCCTGTATCGCCCATTGCCCAAAAATTATCCTTCTCATCCATTCTTACAATTCTGGATGAGGGAACCCCTTCCTGTTTGTTCCATATTTCAAATGCTTCATCATCCTCTCTGAATACCGTTACCCATAGAACCTCAGGTTTCAACCCTATAACACGTGTAATGAACTCCCATCCGAAATGGATTGCTTCTTTTTTGAAATAATCTCCAAAGGAAAAGTTGCCTAACATTTCAAAAAACGTATGATGCCGAGCAGTATACCCAACGTTCTCAAGATCATTGTGCTTTCCTCCTGCCCGGACACACTTTTGACAGCTCGTGGCCCTACTGTATTCCCTCTGCTCCACGCCGAGGAAAACATTTTTAAACTGCACCATACCAGCATTAACAAAGAGCAAAGTGGGATCATTCTGTGGCACAAGCGAAGCGCTTCTTACCACTGTATGACCATTTTCCCTGAAATATTCAAGAAAACCTTCTCTTATATCCGAAGATCTCATACACACTCCTGACCATATTCCAAGAGCAATTCGTTTATCACATCAAAATCAAAACCCCTCCTGACCATAAAATCATACAGCCTCTTCCTACAATTCTTTTTCCCCTTTAAAGCACCAAGCCTCTTGAAAAATACAACTTTAGCGATCTCCATCTCATCAATCCCTTTCAAGTATTCCCTCGCCAATTCCTCTCCTATACCTTTCCCCTTAAGCTCGTGAAATATTCTATTCTTGCCATATCCTTTCTTCAACCTGAAGAATACATAGTTTTCACAGAACCTCTGATCATCTATTAATTTCTTCTCCTCTAACTTCCTTACAACCCTCACCGCCAATTCTCTATCAACCCCTTTACCTCGAAGTTTTTCACCCATCTCAAAGCTGGAATAGTCTCTACGGTTGAGCAATCTCAATGCGTATCCAAGAGCCTCCTTTTCATTCATCAGGTTATCCCGCGAATTTTCAGCTTCAGATCTCCAGGATTAGTAGCATACTTCAAGGCATCATCAAGCGTGATAAAACCTTGGGAATACAAATCAAGCAAGGACTGATCAAAACTCTGAGTACCGTATACTTTCCTATTCATCTCTATTGAATGCATTATATTCCTTGTTTTTTCCGGATCCACTATAGCATCCCTCACAAATTCTGTAGCTATCATAATCTCAACAGCAGGGACCATACCCCTTCCATCGCTTTTCCTTATCAGCCTCTGAGATATTATAGCCTCAAGAACACCGGCAAGCTGATGTCTTATCTGGGATTGCTCCTCCATGGGAAAGGCAGATATAATCCTGTTCGCCGTCTCCACTGCATTCAATGTGTGTAGCGTTGAAAACACCAAATGTCCCGTTTCAACAGCTTCTAAAGCTACTCTCATCGTCTCCCTATCCCTCATCTCTCCCACAAGTATAACATCTGGATCTTCCCTGAGTGCCCCCCTCAACCCATCAGAAAAACTCATAACATCAAATCCCACCTGTCTTTGAACAACAGCGCTCTTCTTATCCTGATGCAGATACTCTATGGGATCCTCTATGGTGATGATATATTTCTTTTTACTGTTGTTTATTATATTAACCATGGAAGCAAACGTGGTTGTTTTACCGGATCCTGTAACACCTGTTATGAGCACAAGTCCTCTCTCTTTCATTGCAAGCTTCCCTATAACCGGAGGAAGGTGCAGTTCCTCTATGGTAGGTATCTCAAACGGTATAAATCTGAAAGCAAAAGCAAGACTACCTCTTTGATAAAAAATATTCACCCTGAATCTACCAACACCTGGAAGACCATAGCCCACATCCACCTGTCTAAACCTCTGTAGTTTTTCAAGGGACAGCTCAGGCAATTCCATTTCCTCCAGTATGACCTCAGTATCACTTGTCCCCACAGGATCCATATCACTCCTCTCAAGGTCGCCAAAAATTCTGAATAGTGGTGGAGAGCCAACCTTTATATGAACATCGGAGGCTTCCCTTTCCCTTCCTGCCCTCAAAATGTCACTCAGCTTCATCACTCTCCCCTTCCATCGTCTTCACACACCCTACCTTCTCCCTTAGTCTAGCTTCGAGAAGCTCTCTAACGTCTGGATGTTCCTCAAGGAACCTGCGTGCATTGTCTTTCCCTTGTCCTAGCCTCTGGTCATTAAACGAAAACCACGACCCACTCTTCTCTACCACACCATTAGTAACACCAAGATCAATAACATCACCTAACACATCAACACCTTTACCATAAAGAATGTTGAACTCAGTCTCGCGAAACGGCGGAGCAACTTTGTTCTTAACTACCTTAACCTTCACACGAGAGCCTACAGCACTGTCACCATCCTTCAAGGGCTGTCCGACTTTCCTTATTTCTATCCTCACAGAAGCATAAAATTTAAGGGCATTGCCCCCCGTGGTAGTCTCAGGGTTGCCAAACATCACTCCTATTTTCATCCTGGTTTGATTAAGGAATATCACAGCGGTATTTGATTTACTTATGGCACCAGTAAGTTTCCTCAGTGCCTGACTCATAAGACGAGCCTGCAAACCCATATGCGAATCCCCCATATCTCCCTCTATCTCAGCCTGAGGAACAAGAGCAGCCACAGAGTCCACCACTATGATGTCAACAGCATTACTTCTTATAAGGGTATCCATAATTTCCAAAGCCTGTTCCCCAGAATCAGGCTGGCTTATAAGCAAATTATCCACGTCAACCCCAAGGTCCGCAGCATACTTCGCATCAAGCGCATGTTCAGCATCTATAAAAGCCGCTATACCCTCACCCTTTTGAGCAGAAGCTATACAGTGTAACGCAAGCGTTGTTTTGCCACTGGACTCAGCACCGTATATCTCTGTAACTCTGCCCCGTGGCACTCCACAAACTCCCAATATATAATCCAAGGAAAGGATTCCCGTGGATATGACATTCACACCTCTGTCAACAGCTCTTTGCCCCAACCTCATTAGCGAACCACTGCCATAAGCCTTTTCAATCTTGGCTATCGCCATATTTAACGACTCAAGTTTTCTCTTATCCATTTTCTTCTCCCTTCAGTTTGAATTCTCTGATAACAGAATATTCCGCTCCGCTCTTTCTAAGGAAACTCTCAAACAGTAATACCTTGTCCACGGTAAACGAAATCCTCTTGGTTTTCAAAAATCCATTCGATAATTCCACCAATCTTGACAATTTACCCTTCCCTACACCCTTCATCCTAGCCAGCGTAAGATGACATATGGGTCTATTATCATCCACAACACCTAACGCCCTCCTAAGATCTACACTAAGCCGTGCAAAGTTCTCATCATAACCTCCTACCCACAATACCCGGGGATTTTCCAAAGACGGAAAAACACCAGCCTTACCTAGCATAACCTCAAATGGCGGAAGATACGTACACTTACCTATGCTCTCCTCTATACCAGGAAGGGCACCTCTATCCACTTCACCTATGAAAACTAAAGTCATGTGCATATTCTCAGGACCTACATACCTTATTCCGCTATCAACAGACACCAATCTTGCCTTGAGCCTCTCAACAAACTCTATCACGTATTGCGGAGGTTTCACAGCAACAAACAATCTCATATCACACCCAGAACTAGACTCCTAAGAAGTAAAAAAGCATACCTCGTACTCTTGTTCCTGACCACAAACCTATTACCAGAAAATTCCCTTCTTCTAACAATTACCTCACGCCTCGAAGCAGCACCCACATATACCAATCCCACAGGTTTACTCTCGGTACCACCTCCTGGACCAGCAATCCCAGTGGTACACACAGCATAATCACTACCCGATCTTTGAAGAGCGCCAACTACCATTTGTCTTGCAACATCCTCACTCACAGCGCCGTATCTTCTAAGATCCTCTGGATACACACCCAGTGTCCTTTCCTTTAGACTGTTCGAATAGGTAACAAATCCACCGACAAACACCTCCGAAGAACCCGGGATATCTGTTATCGTCTTAGCTATCATACCACCCGTGCAGGACTCAGCCGTCGAGAGTGTCCCTCCCACACCCTTTAGAAGCTCAAACAATACCCTAGCCTCACTTTCTCCTTTCACAGTATAAATGTTATCTTTATTTCTCACCGGAATAGCAGAAATACGCGAGACAGGGCATACCACCCAGCTCCCCACCTCATCCACCGAGGCACCATCTACATCACTCAAATCCTCACCAAACACACCCACACACGCAAAGCTCCCCTTCATAACGGAGGACACCGGGGAAAGATTGGGCTCTCTGGAGTCTCCATCTATAAACAGAAACGGCTTACCATTAACCTCACCAACAAACGTACCACCACCTTTATGGACAAAACCAGCCGCAAGCACCATGGGCTTACCAGCCACACTTGAGTAAATTCCACTCCTTCCAAACTCCATCAGCATAGTCTTCTGGAGAAAATGCCAAGTAGAGGATGAGTAAACTACAACCACCCCATCGCAAGCCTCATAAACAAGCCCCACGGATTTCCTAATAAGCTCGTAGTGCCCTCTACATTCTACCCGCATGGCAACCACTGTTCCACTATCGCAAAACATACCCTCATCTAGCCCGTTGTAACTTCCAAGGTATACAATACCAACATTCATCGGAAGAACACCTGCAAAATAAGATTAACTATAAGGCCACCCACAGCATCATCCATCATTATACCAAAACCCCCTCCAAACTTCTCAAACACATTCAGTGGAGGAATCTTGGATATATCCATTATCCTGAACAGGATAAAACCCACAAAAATAGCCATAAAGGAGTATGGAACTCCCATCATTGCTATAAGCATACCAACGGTTTCATCAACAATAACAAAAGCTGGATCTTTTATACCATAAACTCCTTCCACTATATCACCCGCTACAACACCTAGCACAAACATAAAAAACACCACAAAACCATACACAAGCAGCGGAGTATCCTTCAAAAACATATATATCAATATCCCAAACAAACTTCCAATCGTGCCCGGTACCGAGGCACTATAGCCCACCCCCAGAATCGTCGAAAACTGCTCTGCCATCTTCTGGACAAAATCCTCAGATAGTTTCATACCGTCTGCTCAAGAAACTCAAGGAACTCATCAATGTGTTCCTTCTCTATAATCAATGGGGGCTCTATCCTAAGCACACCAGATGCTTTCCCCAACAAAAACCCGCTATCAAGGGCCTTTTCTATAACCCTATCAAGCAACTCCGTGTTCTTAAACTCCACTCCAACCATGAGTCCAAGCCCACGAACAGAGATTATACTATCGTTTCTGCGTGCAATATCATTCAGAATATCTATCATATACTCACCCATCCTGCGGGCATGTTCAGGAATATTCTTCTCAACAATGTACTTCACAACCCCGAGCGCTACACTACACACCAGTGGATTTCCACCAAAGGTACAGCCATGAGATCCGGGTCTGAAGGATTCAGCAACAGTTCCACGTGCAAGCAGTGCCCCTATAGGAACACCACCACCCAGAGCTTTGGCAAGACACATAATGTCCGGCTCAACCTCGAAATGTTCATAAGCAAATAATTTACCCGTCCTGCCTATCCCAGTCTGCACCTCGTCAGCTACAAACAACACATCCCGCTTCCTACACTCCTCAAAGAGGCCATACACAAACTCACGGTCCGCAACATGTATTCCCCCTTCTCCTTGAACAAACTCAACGAAGCATGCACATACACTGTCATCGAGCTTCGACAAGGCATCATCCAGGTTGTTGAACTCGGCATACACAAAGCCCTCGGGTAACGGTTTAAACCCTTCATGGTGTTTCGGCTGAGCCGTCATGGCAAGACTCCCCAAGGTTCTACCGTGAAAGGAATTCCAGAAACTCAATATCTTCCACCTCTTATTCCCACCGTACAGTCTTGCAAGCTTTATAGCAGCCTCATTAACCTCAGCCCCACTATTTGCAAAAAACACCTTATCAAAGGCGGAGTGCTCCACAAGAAACTGCGCAAGAGCTTCCTGTTCCCTTATACGATAAACGTTCGAAACGTGAATCAACTTCTTAGCCTGATCACAAACTGCGTTCACCACAACAGGATGCGAATGTCCAAGCACGTTCACAGCTATACCCGCAAGTAGATCCAAGTATCTTTTCCCGCTGAAATCAAACAGGTAAACGCCCTCTCCTCTTTCAAAGGATAAATCAAACCTCTTATATGTTTCCATAAGGTATTTTAGCGACATCTAACAACCCCCTGCACGGTGTTACAAAAATTATATGGCTATCCTCAGTTTGTCAAGCAGAAAAGGGGAAACCTGACACACCAAGAATGTATTACATTGGCACAATGCTGAGTTAAAATTAACTAATACTTGATAAAATAGTATCTATTGTGGCATACTCCCAAAGTGGGGTTTTAGTAATGAAACATTAATACATGGAGGGGTAACATGAAAGTGGATTTCTACGATACTGATTCTCTGCTGAATTCAGAGGACAAAATCATCCGCGACAGCCTCAGGGGATTCCTTGAAGAAAAAATCAAACCAATGGTAAAGGAGGCTTGGCACAGGGAAAAAACACTGGATTTCAGGTACATAGCGAAAAGTTTTGGCAGTATGGGAATACTTGGAGCATTCATAGAAGAAAAATACGAGTGCCCAGGCGCAAGCTACACTACCTATGGCATCATATGCCACGAGGTAGAAAGAATAGATAGCTCTCTGAGGAGCTTCATTGCCGTAAATACGGGCTTGGTGATGTACCCAATATGGACGTTCGGTTCAGAAGAACAGAAGCAAAAATGGCTACCTCCACTGGCGAAGGGAGAAATAATAGGATGTTACGGACTAACAGAACCAGATCATGGTAGCGATCCCGCTTCCATGAAAACTACAGCGGAAAAAAGAGGGAACCACTGGGTACTGAACGGGTCAAAAAGTTGGATCACAGAGGCAGGTATAGCGGACGTAGCAATCGTATGGGCTAAAGACAAAAATGATGGAAAGATCAAAGGGTTTATAGTAGAAAGAGGTACAGAGGGCTTCTACCAAACAGACATTTTAGAAAAAGGCTCCATGAGGGCCGGGGGCGTTGGTGAACTAGGGTTTGTAAACTGTGTGGTACCGGAAGAAAACAGGTTACCAGAGGCAGTAGGGCTTAAGGCTCCTCTATCCTGCTTGGATATGGCTCGATACGGCATTTCGTGGGGAGCAATAGGAGCAGCAACAGACTGCTACGAAACGGCACTCACCTATGCCCTGGATAGGAAACAATTCGGCAAACCCATAGCATCATACCAACTAGTGCAATCAAAACTCACCAACATGATAACAGAAATAACCAAGGGCCAACTCCTTTGCATCAGGCTTGGGGATCTGATGAATACCAACTCCGCTAAGCCATCCCAAATATCAATGGCAAAAATGAACAACGTGAGGGTTGCGAGGTACTGTGCGAGGACAGCAAGGGAAATACTTGGCGCAAACGGCATAAGCCTCGATTACTCACCAATAAGACACATGGCAAACATAGAATCCGTTTACACATATGAGGGTACAGACGACATGCACACCCTCATAATAGGAAGAGAAATAACAGGGATACAAGCCTTCAGGAGCGAGTGCTGATGATGGGTAAAATGTGTCTTGAGGGTATAAGGATAATAGACATGTCAAGGGTGCTTGCCCTACCCCTTGCCACCATGATACTCTCTGATCTAGGTGCGGAGGTGATAAAGATTGAATCACCAAATAGTGGAGATGAAACAAGGGGATGGGGGCCTCCTTACCTTGGCGAAGACAGCGCATACTATTTGTGTGTCAACAGGAATAAAAAAAGCATAACCTTGGATATAAAGACAGAGCACGGACAGAATCTTGTACACTCTCTCCTCAAAGAGGCTGATGTATTCGTGGAAAACTTTAAACCTGGAGTGCTAAAAAGATACAACCTGGACTATGAATCAGTAACAAAGACAAACCCCAAAATCATCTACTGCTCCCTCTCAGGCTTTGGTCAGGACAGCCCCAATCTCCCTGGATACGACTTTATAATTCAGGGACTGAGTGGGCTTATGTCAATCACGGGAGAACCAGAGGGAGAACCAATGAAGGTGGGCGTGGCTATAACAGATGTAGTAGCTGGTTTGTACGCCACTGTAGCTATACTGGCCGCCCTTTTCGGCAGGAGCAGAGACAGAGAGGGAGAATACATAGACATAGCCCTGTACGATACAGCCATAGCATCACTGGTGAACGTGGCATCAAACTATCTCGTCTCCGGCACTCCACCCAAGAGATATGGTAATGCTCATCCTAACATAGTACCATACCAAACATTTATGGCCAGTGATAGATACTTCAATGTGGCCATAGGTAACGATAATCAATGGAAGCGATTTGTAGAACTGGTCAAGGAACCAAAACTAAGGAAAAAGAAGTTCTCAACAAATGCAGATAGAGTTAGAAACCGCAAGGAACTTATACCCATCCTAAACAATGTCTTCAAAAGAAAAACCGCTTCGGAATGGATAAAGCTACTCAGAAAAAGCTCCATACCATGCGGAGAAATCAACACCTTAGTGGATGTATTCAATGACCCGCACATAAAAAAAAGAAATCTAATTACAGCCATCAAACACCCACGAGACAAACATCTGGAACTCAAGCTCGTGTCTAACCCCATAAAATTCAAAAAACACCTCATAAAACCCCCAGAATATCCCCCCTCTTTAGGGGAACACAATGAGGAAATACTAACCAAGCTTTCCCAACAATCCAGCGAATCGTAACCCCCATCGAAGTGGGGGTTATTTAATATCTAAATATAAGAAATATTATTAAAAAATTTGCAATTCTCGATACAATATTGTATACTATTTTTATGAATATTAATGAACAACTCAAAAACAAAATTTATCCAAAAAAAACCACCCAATCAGAAAAGGTAGCTGAACACATCGTCAAAATGATAATAAGCGGACAACTCAGAAGTGGGGAAAAAATAGTTGAAAGTGAAATAGCCAGAGAACTCGGAGTAAGCAGAACCCCTCTCAGAGAGGCTCTCACCATTCTTGAGAAGGATGGGTACGTAACCAAGGAACCGTATAGAGGCGTTACTGTCAGAAAATTCACACTCCAAGAGATAAAAAACTACTATGAAATAAGAAGCGAACTGGAAGCCCTCGCATTATCACTAGCAATAAAGCTAAATGGGGGGCAGCTCGGAGAAAAATTAAGGGAAAATGTAATACTTTCAAGAAAAGCCTTTGAAAAACAAAACTACCACGAACTGGCACTACTCAGCGACGACTTTCACAGGAGCATAAACATAGCCTCTAACAACGACATGCT
>VAPK010088761.1_pt1 | contig 11758 bp, 11 predicted proteins | sample 3395031 | NCBI WGS metagenome assembly VAPK01 (sample SAMN08290443, study PRJNA428436) | hydrothermal vent metagenome | isolation source: Deep-sea hydrothermal vent chimney 1 | place: Pacific Ocean: Juan De Fuca Ridge | reverse complement strand
TCATGTTGTCAAGAATTCTACTTTGAGCTATTAGTGATCCTGTTTTTAACTGTTTTGGCGTCCCTGCTCAGTGCAGAGCATTTATTGCTAAATTTAGTAGCTGAGCGTATTGATGCCGCTGTGAAAGTAGCGGTTCGTCAGTGCGTGAAGCTGAGACCTGAGTCCATCATCGTCCCGACCGGAAAATTCGGAGTACAGATCACGGGCGATACGTTTGAATTTATCCACTAGTTCCGGATCAAAATGCGTGCCCTTATCTTGTTCTAATATATGCATGGTTTTTTCGAATGAAAAAGGTTCTTTATAAGGACGACGGGATGTTAGAGCATCAAAAACATCGGCAATAGCAAAAATTCGGGCATTTAACGGAATCGCGTCAGCGGCCAGACCATGAGGATAACCCAGGCCGTTATATTTCTCATGGTGTCCGCCGACAACATCTTCGGCGTCCTGCAACCAGTCGGATTTATGAATAATATCCAGGCCGTGAACAACATGCTCTTTCATGATCGAAAATTCCGCTTGATCCAGCTTTCCTGGTTTGAGCAAAATATTATCAGGGATGCCAATCTTGCCAACATCGTGCAGGAATGAACCTTTGATGAGTGACTTTATTTTCTTTTTATCTAGATGGAGCGATTCTGCAAGATTTACCGCATAAATGGTAACGCGGTAATTGTGTGCATCGGTATCACTGTCGCGTTTGGCAATAGTTGCGCCCAACACCTCCAGCATCTCAAGGTTTGCATTGAGCAGGCTGGCCGAGAAGTTAGAGAGCTTTCCTGTCAGGTGGGTAATGACAGGATAGAGCAATAAGGTGGTTGAAAATACAATCGCAAATACATAAAAAACAGTTTCCATGATCTGCTTTCTGACCAGTTTAATAGCATAGTCAGAGAGAGCAAATACGGCATGTAGATAGATTGGCGACTGCTGCGAACTCGTGATTAGGCGGGTGTTGGTGTAGATATAGGGGTGCCCGGCAATATCGATTACAGAATATTCAAGCTTGTCATTGTCTGGATAGCTTACAGGTAAGTTTCTGATGTACTGTTTGACTGCATTTAATGCGCCGTAGTTGCTGTCTTCATAGGCTTCGATATGATGATTCTGGTTATTATAAATCATAGCGTAGACATAGTGTCCTTCCCTGATGCGTATGCCTGAACCCGGTGGATAGTTTATAGCTTCAAGCAGCGCCTGCTTTGTTTCAAAATTACCTTTTTTCATCAGCTGTCTGAATTGAGCGCGGACCATGCTGATTTTCAACTGCGACACTTTAATCACCGTGTTGATGACCATGTCTTTGGAGTGTTCATAGGCTATAAATGAAAAAACACCGGCAATGACAAGCGCCGCCAGCGTTAGCCGGCGGATAAGGATGTGATAGACAAATTTTTTCAGGGGCCTGTTTTTTTCCATTTCACTGTCGTCCCCGCTGTTTTTAAAGTCCCCGATAGAGGATTCGTAATTCCCCCGCCTTCAGGCGGAGATTTGGTTTTTGCTCCTTCTCCCCCGAGGGGGAGAAGGTTGGGATGAGGGGGGGTAGGTTTGAGGCAGATTCTTGAACCCTCAGCAGCCCTCTCCCAGTCTTGGGAGAGGGAGCCATCCGGCTTTCAGCCGGTGGAGCATTCACTATGGCTCGATTTCGTACCTGCTATGAGGCGGGTTTGAGGGCCTGAATATAGGCTGACAGAACATAGTCTTCTACGCCGGTATCCGGTGCCCAATCACGGATAAATTCACGGGATTCGTCTTTAGGCTTGATTTCTATCTGTTCGAAGCCCGCCTGTTCCAGCATGTTACGAAGATCCTCAATCAGGGAGGCCCCAGCCATGCAGCCGGCGTGTAATTTCTTGTCATTGCGCATTTCTTCCGGCAACTCGATTGCCGCGACAACATCTGATATAGCCAGTCGGCCCTGCGGTTTTAATATACGGAAAGCATCACGAAATACCTGAGCCTTATCGGGAGACAGATTGATGACACAGTTGGAGATGATTACATCGATGCTGTTGTCGGCAACGGGTAGATGTTCAATTTCACCCAGCCGGAATTCGACATTGTTGAAACCGGCCTTGTCGGCGTTGTTGCGTGCTTTGCTGATCATGGCCGGAGTCATATCGATGCCGATAACCAGGCCATGTTCACCTACTTCCCGGGCGGCGAGAAAGACGTCAAAACCGCCGCCGCTGCCAAGATCAACTACCCGGTCACCCGCTTTCAGGCTGGCGATGGCATGAGGGTTACCACAGCCCAGTCCCATGTCGGCACCTTCAGGGACACTCTCCATATCGCTCTCACTATAGCCGAGTCGCAAGGAGTTCAGAGTATTGATATCCAGTTCAGCGGAAACCCCACAACAGGAGGATTCGACTCCACAGCCTTCGCCATTATTACTGGCCTCGGCAACCTGGGCGTAACTCTCGCGGACATGGTTTTTGATATCGTCATTCTGGCTGTGCAGGCTATCGCCAGCTTTTTCTGAGCTGGAGGCGCCACAGCAGCTATCGGGTGTTTCATGGCTCATGAGTGATCTTCCTGTTATTAATTAAGTTAATCTTTTTAAGTGTAAATCTTTTTTCTGATCGTTATGTTTCAACCGGCAGTCCCGCTTTTTTCCATTCGGGAAAGCCGTCTTCCAGGCGGCGGGCCTTGAGACCTTTTTCCCGCAGGCGCGCCACCGCATCAAAGGCTAATACGCAGTGGGGGCCTCGGCAGTAGGCAACTACCTCATGATGGGGATCGAGTTCATCCAGGTGCTGTTCCAGTTCGCTGAGTGGTACATTGACCGCACCAGGCACATGGCCGGCAGCATATTCTTCTGGTGGACGTACGTCCAGCACTGTGACCAGCCCTTTGCGCGCACGATCCAGCAGTTCCTGAGCGGGCACGGCTTCCAGGTTGTCCTTGACGGTGAGGTAGGTTTTTACCAGTTGATCCACTTCGGCCAAGTGCCGTTCGGCCACGCCCCGTACGGCTTCCAGCAAACCAATGACATCGTCGCCGCTGAGGCTGTAGAAGACTTTCAGACCCTGTTTACGGGAAATAACCAGCCCGGCCTGGCGCAATTGTTGTAAATGCTGAGAAGTGTTAGCGACGCTGAGGCCGGAAACTTTGGCCAGTTGATCGACGCTGCGTTCACCCTGAGCCAGAAATTCTATTAATTCCAATCGGTTGGCGTTGCTCAGAGCTTTGCCTACGCGAGCAAACTGGATAAATAAATCCTGTTTAAAATGGCCGCTTGACATATTTTGAAAATCCTCTATTCTACTATTCAAGTGATCTATTGAATATGTGACCACCATAACAATTTTAGCATTACTTGGGGACAGGGCAAATTCCCTCTTCATTTTTTAAAGAGATTATTCACGATGACAAATTTTGTGCTGGCCAATGAAGTGAGTATTCGACTCAGTTTCTTTTTTGGTATTTTCATCCTGATGGCCATATGGGAATGGCGTGCGCCACGGCGTGCCTTGCAGGTTTCGAAACTGCTTCGTTGGGCTAATAACCTGGGGCTGGTTTTCCTTAACAGCTTTATTTTACGCCTGCTATTTCCGGCTGCAGCGGTGGGGCTGGCGGCTTTTGCCCATGAGCAGGGCTGGGGGCTGTTTAATTACTATGTGATACCGGATTTTGTCGCGATCATTGCTGCCGTCATTATTATGGATTTTATCATCTATCTTCAGCATGTAATGGTACATGCTATCCCGCTGCTCTGGCGTTTGCACCGGGTGCATCATGCCGATCTTGACTACGATGTCACCACCGGAGCGCGTTTTCATCCGCTTGAGATCATACTTTCTATGCTGATCAAGTTTGTCACTATTTTGCTGTTGGGTCCGTCTGTGGTTGCCGTGATTATTTTTGAAGTCGTACTCAATGCGATGGCCATGTTCAATCACGGCAACGTGGGTTTGCCTCAAGGCCTGGACCGGCTGCTGCGTTATTTTGTCGTTACTCCGGACATGCATCGGGTGCATCACTCGGTGGAAGATGACGAAGCAAATAGTAATTTCGGCTTTAGCCTCAGCTGGTGGGATCGACTGCTTGGCACTTACCGTGAGCAGCCGCGCGCCGGTCATCAGGGCATGACTATTGGCATCCATAAATTTCGCGAGCCGAAACAGAGTACATGGATAACGGGAATGTTGAGTATGCCTTTTACAGGCAAACTCAGTGCTTATGTGATTAATCGTCGTCAATGGAATGAAAAATCTTGAACTGCTTTAATCAGGAAACACTATGAACTCAAAATTATTACGCATTGCTCTGCTCATTATACTGCTTGCCGGTATTGGCATGGCAATACTATACCGGGATCAACTGGACGCTACGGCCCTGGAGACCTGGGTGCAGGGGGCCGGGGCGGCCGGGCCGTTGTTGTTTATGTTGATTTACATACTGGGAACGGTTTTTTTCATGCCGGGTTCAATGTTAACCCTGGCCGGTGGCGCCCTGTTCGGGCCACTGTTAGGCACTTTTTATAACCTTACTGCGGCGACCATTGGCGCGATTATCTCCTTCCTTGCTGCACGCTATCTGGCTTCTGACTGGGTGGAGAAGAAAACCGGCGGATGGATGAAACAATTAATAAATGGCGTCGAAAACGAGGGCTGGCGTTTCATCGCGTTTACGCGACTGGTGCCCTTATTTCCCTTTAATTTGTTGAATTACGCTTTGGGACTGACCCGTATAAGTTTCACTCAGTATATTGTTGCCACCTATATATGTATGTTACCTGGCGCCATTGCCTATACCTATCTGGGCTATATCGGTCGCGAAGCGGCAACCGGTGGCGAAGATATTATCCAGAAAGGCATGCTGGCGTTGGCCTTGCTGGCCGTGGTCAGTTTCCTGCCGCGTCTGATTGGCAAGTTGCGCAGTAAACCGATGCTTACAATCACGGAACTCAAACAGAAACTGGAAGCCGATGAAGATGTGCTGGTGCTGGATGTGCGCACGCCGGAAGACTATACGGGAGAGCAGGGACATATCGCCGGTTCCAGGTTGTTGCCGCTGGAAGAACTGGAAACGCGTATTCATGAGCTGGATGATTATCTGGAAAAAACCATTGTCACCATCTGTCGGACTGATCGTAAATCAGCGAAAGCCGCGCAGATATTGACGCAAAAAGGCTTTGCCGATGTGCATGTGGCGAAAATGGGGATGACGGACTGGAATAACAATGGTTATCCAGTTGAGTAGTTCGTAGAGGAGAAAAGTATGTCGATTAGCGTTATTTTTGCCGGCCTGATAACAGGCATGTTGCTGGGTGTATTTGGCAGTGGTGGTTCTATTATTACTGTGCCCGCCCTGCTTTATTTACTTCATATTGAACCCAAATCGGCTATTGCCATGAGTTTGGGGATTGTTTCAGTAACTGCAACGATCACTGCCTTGCAACACTGGCGCAAGGGTAATGTGAATTTCAAGGTTACCGCCATCTTTGGTTTGTTTGGCGTAGTCGGTTCCTTTGCCGGTGCCAAAATCGGGCTTATCACGCCGGTGGTCATCCAGCTCAGCGCCTTCGCCCTGGTCATGTATGCGGCCGCCTGGAGAATGCTGAAACCGGTGGCACGGCATAAATCGGTCGGTGCGGCCTGTAGTGAATGCGCTGACGGTTACTGCGATGATCTGGATTATCGGCACATTGCTTTGCACGGGGTTGGGGTTGGTCTGTTGTCGGGAGTGGTCGGTGTCGGTGGCGGGTTTTTGATCGTCCCGGCTTTGGTTCTGCTTTCTGGTTTGCCGATGAAAAAGGCCGTGGGAACATCCTTAAGTATTGTCGCCTTGCAGTCTTTTTCCGGTTTTGCAGGTTATGCCGGAGCGGTGGCTATTGATTATTCCCTGATGGCCGTATTTACCGGTATAGCCATTACCGGTAGTGTTATGGGTAGTATGCTTGCCCACCGCTTGCCGGCGGATTTGCTCAAACGAGGGTTTGGCTTTTTCCTGGTGTTGGTGGCCAGTTATATTTTGCTTGAACAATTTGTCTTAGCGAGGTAAAGCAATGTCCAGCGTCACAATTGTTATTCAAAACGCACCCTATCAATCCAACAATAAAGCCTGGCATGCGCTGCGTTTTGCCGGTGCAGCATTAACTGAAGATATGCTGGTACGGGTACACCTGCTTGATGATGGCGTTGAAGTCGGACGCAGGAATCAGCAAGCACCGGAAGGTATGGTGAATCTTGAGACTCTGATTTCTGAGTTGATTGAATGCGGCCTTGAGGTGCGAGCCTGTGGTATGGCGCTGGATGGTTGTGCCATTGATGAAGTGAATATGATTGAGGGCATTGAACGGGGTTCGATGAAAGCTCTGGCTGCCTGGGTTAAGGATAGTGACAAGGTTATGGTTTTCTAAAATAATCTATTTCACTTCAAATGTTAGGTTGGCGTGATAATGCAAACAAAAAAAATCTTGAGCTACAATCCTCGCGTTGTTAACAGCATGCAACAGGATCTTATGCCGGCACGCTATAGTCTGCCGGTTCAGTTGTTGAGCATGGCGGCATTTACGCTTGCCTTTGTCGGCTGGCTGAATGAAACCTGGTTAATGTGGTTCGAGAACCCTATCTGGCTCAATCGCTATACTGAATATGCAATTATTTTATGCTTCGGACTCTGGCGTATCCTGGCAGAGAAAAATGCCTATACCCGCAAGCGGCTGATGATTCTTGTTTTTATGGTGACAGTATTCTGGTGGTTGATCCCCTGGCTGTATCCAATATCTGAACCCTATGTAGGATTTCTCTGGGGCCAGCCGGTCTTTCCGTCCCTGCATGTTCCGGGAACCATCACCTTCTTTTTGATTCTTGCCGCCGTGTTTTTATTCGGTCGGCGTATTATCTGTGGTTTTAATTGTCCCTGTGTGGGCGTGCGTGAAACCGTGGGTTTTGCTTTTCGCGATCGTACGCTGCGTTCCGACTGGACCTGGAAACTGCGTCACTCCAAATGGCTTTTCTTTAGTTACTACGTTGGGGTGATGGTGGTTACCCAGTTTCCACCTAATTCCTGGACCGTGAGTTTTGTCGGTGGCTTTTATCTTGTTGTCGCAATGACCTATTTCGGTAGTTTTTTTATTGCCCCCGTTGTTGGTAACCGCTTTTATTGCCGTTATCTGTGCCCCTATGGTGCTACCTTCGGCCTGCTCAATCATGCCGGTTTTTATGGTATCAACATGGATACGGAAAAATGTATTGATTGCCGACGTTGTGAACAGGTCTGTGATATGGGCATTCCGGTATGGAAACAAGGTAAGGAAGCCGGACGAATTACTGCGCTGGAAGACTGTATGGGCTGCGCCCGTTGCGTGGTGTCCTGTCCGACCGATGCGCTGGAAGTGCGCGATGTGCGTAATCTGTTCCGGCCTGCTCTGAAACAGAATGCCAGTCATTTATTAAAACGCCGGTTTGTGAAAAAAATTGAGCGTCAGGAGAGTGGTTACCGGCCTGATTCTGAGCGCCGTCGAGACTGGAAAGAGGCGAGTTTGTCTCCCGTTCTTGCGCAAATCCAGACGCAGGCGGCACGCTGCCTGGATTGCGGTGTGCCGGGATGTACGAATGCCTGTCCTTTGCAGAACCGTATTCCCGAGTGGCTGGAAGCCGTAGCAGACGGTGATATAAAAACAGCGGCTGAGATTTCACATGCTACCAGTAATCTGCCGGAAGTCTGTGGTCGTCTTTGTCCCCAGCATCGCCTCTGTGAAGGTAGTTGTACTAAAGCCAGAGAAGAAGATGGTGCGGTCACTATCGGCATGGCGGAACGTTTTATTACGGAAGAAGCATTCAGGCAGGGCTGGCAACCAACGCTGCCTGGCAAGCGGAAATACAGGGGTAAAAGCATTGCGGTTATTGGTGCAGGCCCGGCCGGACTGGCCTGTGCCGATGAGCTGAACAAGGCCGGTTGTGAAGTGACGGTGTTTGATCGAGAAATGCTTGCCGGTGGTTTGATGGCCACGGCTGTGCCGCCCTTTAAGTTGGATAAATCTATTCTTAGGCGCCGCCAGACTTTGCTTGAACAGGGTGGGGTGCATTTTCAGTTGGGCATAGAAGCGGATGGGATACTGATTCAGAAACTGGTGAACAGTCATGACGCTGTTTTCCTGGGACTCGGTGCGCAGACCTCGCGGACCCTGGATATACCCGGCTGTAATCTTGACGGTGTTTACAATGCGCTGGATTACCTGGCCAAGGTAAATCGGGAGGCCGGTGGCAGGGCCATGTCGGGCAAACGGGTATTGGTGTTGGGCGGCGGCGATAGCGCGATGGATTGCGCTCGTTCGGCAATACGCCAGGGGGCTGCAAGCGTTAGTGTGATCTGTCGCGGCACAGAAGAGGCCATGCGCGCCTCGCCGAAAGAACGCCAGGCGGCACGGGATGAAGGGGTGCAGTTTGTATTTGAATGTTCGCCGCTTGAAGTTATGGGAGAGCGTCAGATTCAGGCAGTGCGTTTTTATAATATGAAGGATGCTTCTGCACAAATGATTCTGGACTGTGACGCCTTGCTGCTGGCTATTGGTCAGCTCGCACAGGCGCCGTCATGGCTGGCGCAACTGGATGTAGAAACAAATGAGCGGGGTCTTATTCGCATCAATGCTCAAGGACGAACTTCGCATGCAAAAATTTATGCCGGCGGCGACAATACTCATGGCCCCGATCTTATTGTTACGGCTATTGCCGCCGGACGACGTGCGGCAGGAGGAATTCTGGAAAGTTTCCGGCCTGTACAGAAGCTTAAAGAAACCGTAGGTTGGGCTGAGTAAACGGTGCCCAACATTTCATAATGGGTTGTTGGGCTTGATAAACAGCATTCGGCCCAACCTGCATGCTTAGCAAATTTAGAGTTATACAAAAGTATGATGAAAAAATTAATGGTTATCTTGTCACTGTTGCCTTTACCCGTGTGGGCGCATCATACCCTGGATCACATGATGCTTTTAGAAGGCAGTGAACAGGTGATGGCCGCCACCCGACAAGGCGCGGAGGGGGGCGGGTTCTGGTTGTTATGGGTGGGGGTCTTCCTGTTCATGGTTCTGGGTTTTATTCGTTGGTGGAAGAGTCGCTCATGAAAACGAAGAAAGTGCGGTATATCTGGATACCGATCATTATTGTTCTGATTGCAGTGCCGGCCGGGTTTTATTATGTCAACTGGAGCAAGAGCGGTGCGGGTGCGGGTCTGTATTCTCGGGATTGGAAGCCTGAACCTGTCTTTGCTTATTGGGATCCGGATAATTTTTATAAATCGGTAAAGACCATGACCGGCGTATTTAAAGGTAAGGAATGTGTCGCCTGTCATGCAGCAGTAACGCCGGGTATTGTCAATGACTGGCGCAAGAGTCGTCATTCGCAAGCAAAGAAAATTGTTTATTGCGCCGATTGTCACGGCCATGATCACCAGAACCTGCACTTGCCTACGCCTAAAATATGCGGTACCTGCCATACCACGCAGCATGCGGATTTTAATGATGAAAAACGTTTTGGATTTCCCAGTCATGCTCTGGCGATGGAGCGGGCGCAGGACGCAAAACATTTTGTCGATAAACCCAAGGCCGAAGTAACGGCCTGTCTGCAATGTCATTCGATTGCGACCAAGTGTGATTCCTGCCATACCCGGCATCGTTTCAATGCGGCGGAAGCACGTCGTCCAGAGGCCTGTATTACCTGTCACAGTGGTCCGCCCCATCCGGATGACGAAACCTATTTCGCTTCAAAGCACGGACAGATTTATCTGGCTGAAGGGGATAGCTGGGACTGGTCAAAGCCCTTGCGCAAAGGAAATTACAAAGTGCCAACCTGTGCCTATTGCCATATGGATCGGGGCAAACATCAGGTGGCGGAAAAATCCATCTGGAAATTTGGTCTCAAGCAAGTCAACCCGTTGACCTCAGGTAACGAGGTAAAAAGGGAAAAATGGGTGAAACTGTGCAGCGATTGTCATGAAGCCGATTGGGCCAGAAAGAAACTTTCCGAAATGGATGCTGAACGAAAGCGCGCATGGAAAAAACTCTATGCGGCAGAGAGTGTATTAAAGGATCTGCGCAGTGAGGGACAATTATTTCCGTCCGCCAAACAACGTCCCCCTTATCCCGGTGATACGGAAGATGCCTTCATCCAACGAGAACGGATTGGTTTTTTTGAAGGCCAGGCATCAGCTTTTTATAATGTTTCCCCGATTGAGCGAGACTATTTTAATATGTGGTACTTCGATAACCTTGGTGCCTATAAGGGAGCCGCGCACGGCGATGCGGAATTTGTTCGTAAGGGACATGCTGCGATGGATAGTGCGCTGAAAAATATTCGTCGCAATGCCGATGTTTTGCGCACCTTGAGTGAGGCGGAAAAGCAGGCCGGAATAAAACCCAAAGCCGAGGTTTTCTGGAAGCAGGGTGAATATACGGACTATAACAGGGAAAATAATTAATGTTGATTATTAATTTAGATCGGCCCAAATTAAATGCAGAGAAGGCAAAGTCGCGGAGGCGCGGAGTTTTAGTTTTTATTTGTAATATATTAGCCTGGTATTTGTTTTCAGGTATGGCTATTTCTGCCAATCAACAAGTTTTTCCCGGCGGGAGGTTTAATAACGATCAGTGTGTGCAGTGTCATGAAAAAATTAACGCCAATCTGATAACAGGCTGGCGTGTGAGTGCGCATGGGAAAAATGACAGTAAGGCGGACTGTATCGCTTGTCACGGTAACTCTCATGAAGGCGCAGCCGTAAAAGCGCGTCAGGATAAAACATGTATCGAGTGTCACGGCGGACAGAAAAACCCGGTTGTGCATAGTTACGCCAATTCCAAACACGGCTTGATATTAAAACTCGGAAAAAAGAAATGGGACTGGACGCAACCGCTGGCGCAAGCTAATTATCGTACACCCGGCTGTGCTTATTGCCACATGCACGCCGCTGGACATAATGTTTCGGCGATGGTGCGTGATGAGGATTTGCTACAGAAAAACAGCCGGAAAATAAAATCCATCGAGGAGGCTGTGCGCCAGGTCTGCCAGGATTGTCATGCGCCGCGCTATCTCAGCCGCCTGTTTAATAATGGTGAAAAAATGCTGGAAATTGCCCGCATGAAAGTCAGGGAGGCGGGCGATCTGTTATCACAGGCGCGCAAACAGTATTCTGTCGAAGAGCTTGAACCTGCCGAAAAACGTTATCAGGAAATGCAGTCTGTGCATCTTAAAAATGTTTATCTGGGGATTGCACATCAGTCGCCGGATTATCAATGGTGGTACGGTCAACCGGCTCTGGACGGGGATTTGCTGCGGATCAAAGGAGACATCAATGAACTGGAGCGAATAAAGAATGTGAACTTAATGCAGAAAACGCAGTGTGTGCAGACGAGCAAATAATGTTGTCAATAAGATGGACGGCTATTTGTGTAAGATGTTTTCTGTTAACGCATTTTTAAAGTCCCCGATAGGGGGATCTGTAAATTCCCCGCCTTCAGGCGGAGATTTGGTTTTGCTCCTTCTCCCCGAGGGGGGAGAAGGCTGGGATGAGGGGGAGTAGGTTTGAGGCAGATTCTTGAATCCTCTCCCCAGCCCTCTCCCAGATCCTGGGAGAGGGAGCCATCTGGCTTTCAGCCGTAACCCGAAGCCCCCGGCTTTAGCCGGTGGAGCATTCACAATATTTGTTAAGGAGAACGATGGGTGGATATCGATACTTATGAAGCCTGGTATCACACTCCACGGGGGCGCTGGATCGGGGCGGAAGAATTTGCCCTGTTAATGCGGCTGCTGCC
>VAPK010563177.1_pt1 | contig 11761 bp, 7 predicted proteins | sample 3395031 | NCBI WGS metagenome assembly VAPK01 (sample SAMN08290443, study PRJNA428436) | hydrothermal vent metagenome | isolation source: Deep-sea hydrothermal vent chimney 1 | place: Pacific Ocean: Juan De Fuca Ridge | reverse complement strand
TATGGCGACAAGAACCTCAATGATTTCGACATCATCAAAATCACCAATGTCAGGAACTTTTACTTCTACTGTGCTCATAAAACACTCCAACTAATTAAGCTCCCTCCTCCATTTTGGGGGAGGGATCGAATCTTTATTCCCTCCCCCAGTTCGGGGGAGGGTTAGGGTGGGGGGAGTTTTTTTATTACCCTCCCCCTCGGCAATTGCTCCATGCATTGCTCTACCTCCTGCATCCATGCAGTCGTAACCCCCTCCCGAAATGGGAGGGGGAACTTTATTTTCTAATCCCCTCCCATCAAGGGAGGGGGAACTTTATTTTCTAGTCCCCTCCCTTCAAGGAAAGGGGAACTTATTTACTCTAAATTTTTTACAATAACTTCAAGTACCGAATCGATTTCGTTCAACACTTGGTTATTCCAAAACCTTAATACTTTAAAATTTTGGTTTTTCAGCCATTCATCACGTTGTGAATCGTAGTCAACATTATCCATATGCTGCCCACCATCCACTTCAACAATTAAACGCTTGTCTAAACAAATAAAATCGACAATATAATTTCCAAGTACAAACTGCCTTCGGAATTTATGACCGTGTATTTGTTTATTTCTTAACTTCTGCCAAAGCTTTTGTTCTGCATCAGTAAGATTTTTTCTAAGGTCACGTGACCTTTGCTTAAGTAACTTATTCACTTTAAAAACCTTCCTTGGTTTTATCTCCTCCCTCCCCCTAGCCCCCTCCCGTTAAGGGAGGGGGAACTAAGTATTTTATCCCCTCCCCCATTTCGGGGGAGGGTTAGGGAGGGGGAATTTATAACTACAATAACAATCGACGTGCATCTGCTAACAGGTGACTCATGTAAGTAACAAAACGAGCACCATCTGCACCGTCAATGACACGATGGTCATACGATAGAGATAGAGGACACATTAGTTTTGGTTCAAACTCTGATCCGTTCCACACTGGTTTCATTGATGCACGTGATACACCTAAAATAGCTACCTCTGGCGCATTAACAATTGGTGTGAAGTTTGTACCACCAATTCCACCTAAACTAGAAATCGACATACAACCACCTTGCATATCCGATGGCTTTAATTTCTTATCACGTGCTTTTATAGAAATTTCACGTAGTTCGATAGAGATATCAACAATCGATTTTTTATCTACATCACGTACAACGGGAACGACTAATCCATCCGGTGTATCGACGGCAACACCAATATGAAAATAGCTTTTCATAATCAGGTTTTCGCCTGACGGTTCCAGTGAAGAATTAAATCGAGGATATTTTTTAAGACCGGCAGCCACTGCCTTCATAACGAAAGAAAGCAACGTAAATTTAACGCCTTCTTTTTCATAGTCTTTATTTGACTGCTTACGGAATGCTTCTAGTGACGTAATATCTGCTTCATCAAATTGTGTAATGTGAGGAATGGTTACCCAATTACGATGCAAAAATTTACCGGTCAATTTATTAATTTTGCTTAACGGCTTAACTTCGGTTTCACCAAACTTGCTAAAATCGATTTCAGGCATTGGCTCTACACCTAATGTTGACCCGCCCGCACCATTAGAACCACCGCTTTGCATTACTTGCTTAACGAAGGACTGAACATCTTCTTTTACAATTCTAGAATTACGACCCGTTCCGTTCACTTTTGTTAAATCAACACCCAGTTCACGTGCAAACTTACGTAATGCCGGTGACGCATGCGCACTCTTGAAATGCTCAGGATTAATGTTTGCTGTCGGTGAAGGCTTATTTTCAACCTTTGCTGCCGGCGCAGGTTTAGGTTTAGGTGCTTCTTCAACAGCAACAGGTTCAGCTGCCGGGGTTTGCGCTGGAGCTTCTTCTTTTACTTCTGCTGCTGCACCCGATGACTCAAGCACGACAACCAGACCACCTTGTGAAATTGTATCGCCCACTTTAACTTTTATTTCTTTAACAGTACCCGAATGGCTACTTGGAATTTCCATAGTAGCTTTGTCTGTTTCAATCGTGATTAACGAGTCTTCTTCAGCGACCACATCACCTACGGCGACAAGGACTTCAATGATTTCGACATCATCAAAATCACCGATGTCAGGAACTTTTACTTCGACCATTTCACTCATGGTTCCACTCCAACTAATTAAGCTCCCTCCCTCATTTCGGGGGAGGAACCGGATTTTATCCCCTCCCCCAGTTCGGGGGAGGGCTAGGGTGGGGGGCTTTTATCACCCTCCCCCTCGGCAATTGCTCCATGCATTGCTCTACCTCCTGCATCCATGCAGTCGTAACCCCCTCCTGAAATGGGAGGGGGAACTTTACTTTCTATTCCCTCCCCCAGTTCGGGAGGGGGAACTTTACTTTCTATTCCCTCCCCCAGTTCGGGAGGGGGAACTTTACTTTCTACCTCTTCCCGAAATGGGAGGAGGAACTTATTTACTCTAATTTTTTATGCAATTGCAGGATTAATCTTTTCAGGATCGATGCCGTATTTCACGATTGCTTCCTGCACTTTACCCGCAGGGAACTGGCCATCATCAGCCAGAGCCATTAACGCAGCGACTGCAATGTATTGCGAATTCACTTCAAAATGTTTACGCAATTGCGCACGCGTATCCGAACGACCAAAACCATCTGTACCTAACGTTGTGTAACTTGCTGGTATCCACTTGCTAATCTGAGCGGAGTAATTATGCACATAGTCCGTCGCCGCAATCACTGGGCCACGTTTATCTTTCAGACATTTTTCAATGTAACTAACACGTTTATCTTCTAGTGGATGCAGCATATTCCAACGATCAACATCCAATGCTTCACGCTTCAATTCATTAAAGCTGGTAACACTCCAGATATCCGCATCGATAGACCAATCTTTATCTAACAACTCAGCAGCAGCAATTACTTCACGTAAAATCGTGCCCGAGCCCATTAGCTGTACTTTCTTACGGCGCTTACCACCACCCTTCAATAAGTACATGCCTTTGATAATGCCTTCTTCAACACCTTTCGGCATGGCAGGCTGCTGGTAGTTTTCATTCATTATCGCAATGTAATAAAAGACGTTTTCCTGCTCTTTATACATACGACGCAAACCATCCTGGATTATTACCGCGAGTTCGTATGCAAAAGTTGGATCATAAGATACACAGTTAGGAATGGTGTCAGACACCATAAAGCTATGCCCATCCTGATGCTGTAAACCTTCACCCGCAAGCGTTGTTCGACCCGCAGTGCCACCCAGCAAAAAACCACGCGCCTGCATGTCACCTGCCATCCATGCAAGATCACCAATACGTTGGAAACCAAACATAGAGTAGTAAATATAGAACGGCACCATGTTCACAGCGTGAGTGCTATAGGAAGTTGCCGCAGCAATCCAGGATGACATCGCACCGGCTTCGTTAATGCCTTCTTCTAAAATTTGTCCTGACTTATCTTCTTTGTAGAACATGACCTGGTCTTTATCTTGTGGGGTATAAAGCTGACCCACAGAAGAATAAATACCTAACTGGCGGAACATACCTTCCATACCAAAAGTACGCGCTTCATCTGGAACGATGGGCACGACATATTTGCCCATTTTCTTATCACGGGTAATTAAGGTCAGTAAGCGAACAAATGCCATAGTAGTCGACATTTCGCGATCGCCTGAACCTTTAGTAATCGGTTCAAATACAGAAAGATCAGGCACTTCTAATGGTGCAGCCAAACGAGTACGGGTTGGCATTGGGCCACCTAACTTGTCACGGCTGGCCTTCATGTATTTCATTTCTTCAGAGTTTTCATCTGGGCGGTAGTATTCACATTTCGCTGCTTGCTCATCAGAAATGGGGATATTAAAACGATTCTTGTAAGCAATCATCTCATCTCCATCTAATTTCTTTTGCGAGTGAGTGCGCATCTGCCCTTCACCTGCAGAACCCATACCGTAGCCTTTAACACTATGTGCCAGAATAACAGTCGGTTGACCATCACGCTTCGCCGCTTCTGCATAGGCTGCATACACTTTGTGTGGATCATGGCCACCACGGTTTAAACGCCAGATATCATCATCTGACATATCCGCAACCATAGCTTTTAATTCAGGGTACTTACCAAAGAAATGCTCACGTACATAAGCACCATCTTTGGATTTGTAATTCATAAAGTCACCGTCAACCGCTTCGAGCATACGCTGCTGCAGCAAACCAGTAGTATCTTTCGCAAGCAATGGATCCCAGTAGCCGCCCCACAATACTTTAATCACTTTCCAGCCAGCACCACGGAATACTGCTTCAAGTTCCTGAATAATTTTGCCATTACCACGGACAGGGCCATCCAGGCGCTGCAGATTACAGTTAATTACAAAAGTCAGGTTATCCAGCTTTTCACGGGTCGCCAGTGAAATAGCACCTAATGATTCAGGCTCATCAGTTTCACCGTCACCCATAAAGCACCACACATCACGATCACGAGTATCAGCCAAACCACGATCTTGCAGATACTTCATAAAGCGCGCCTGGTAGATCGCAGAAATTGGACCCAGGCCCATTGATACCGTTGGGAACTGCCAGAAATCAGGCATTAACCAGGGGTGAGGATAAGAAGACAGGCCTTTACCATCTACTTCCTGACGGAAATTATCCAGCTGCTCTTCGCTTAAACGACCTTCAAGGAAAGCTCGAGAATACATACCTGGAGCAGAGTGACCTTGGAAGAAAACCAGATCCCCACCATGTTCGTGGGTTGGTGCGCGCCAGAAATGGTTAAAGCCCACATCATATAAAGTCGCTGCTGAAGCGAAGCTGGCAATATGACCACCCAACTCAGATGCCTTACGATTAGCTTTGACCACCATGGCTGCTGCATTCCAGCGAATCAACGCACGAATACGACGCTCTACACCCACATCACCGGGCAAGCTCGCCTGTAAATGCGTAGGAATGGTATTTACATAAGCTGTGTTAGAGCTATGAGGCAGGTTTGCACCTGATCGACGTAACTTGTCGATCATTTGTTCTAATAGAAAATGTGCGCGATCGGCGCCATCTGCTTGCAGAACCCCTTCTATAGCTTCTAACCATTCAAGGGTTTCCTGATGATCAACATCCTGATCATAAATCTGTGTAGACATACTCTTCTCCACTTGGTGCATGTTGGTGGCTTATCATGTACTTAGATGAACTACTTCATCTAATTCTTTAAATATTGGCTGTCAGTTTAATAATTTACCACATAAAAGCAAGTATTTTTTACACACCTAAAAATATAAACTTATTTTTCAACAGCTTACAACCATCAAATGATTTTATGACGACTAAATGTAGCCCAAAACCCCAAGAATATACAAAAATAAACAACTTGTTTAGACAGGCTACTGGCTGTAACGTTAATTAATCACCACACAAAAGCCAGAATTGTTTACACACCAAAAATATAAACTTATTTTTCAATAGCTTACAAGTATGAAATAGTTTTATGACGACTAAATTTAGCCCAAAACCCTAAGAATGTACAAAAATAAACAACTTGTTCAGACAGCAGACAGTGTAATGCCATTCACTTAAGGTTTTGATCTTATTCCCCCTCCCTCAGGGACGACTCCAAGGATGGAGGAGGTACGAGCTCAAGGATGAGCAAAGGTAGAACAATGCAGGACGATTCCATGGATGGAATCGGTAGAGTCGCGTCGGGAACGAAGACCGAGCAATTGTCGAGAACGAAGTTTGGAACCCGAGTCGTGGTAATAACATTTCCCTTACCTACGCTACTCATTTCTATGCATAAGGACACACTATTAAGCCACGACCTGAATAATCATTCTTGTTAACGCACTTGGTCAAGAAATCTAAGTCTTAAAATTTGCTTGCCTTTTGCTAAAAACTCTTATAAAACAATTACTAAGCTCTAATTACCCAAGTAATTTGGATGGTGATTTAGATGTAAAATAACTGATTTAGTAAGATATCCACCCTAAACAGATAAATTGTGCGTATTATTAGGTAGCTATTTACATGGATGGAAAACCACAACGGACTGAATTTTAAGCCTAAAATAAAAAAATATTATGTCTGAACTCGATATTCGAAAGTGGTTATCTAACATCACTGAAACAGTTAAAACAAAAGACCTTCAAAAACACATGGAGCTGGTGTCTAAAAATGTTGTAATTTACGGCATGCCCAAAGGAAAAACACTAAATTATGCCAACTGGTACAACCGGCGCAAAAGTGAATTTGAACGCAGCACCTTAAAAGATCTCACCTATAATAATCTAAAGATAAAAAACTTTGGCCTGCGCCGCCTCATTTTTGATATTGAAGAAATTATGGATGGCAGCAATGGCGATATGGCTATTATCAATAAACAGGTTATTCTGGAACAAGAGCAAGATGGGCAATGGCGAGTTGTTGAAGAAACAATTAAAGACTGGAAGTTTTTAAAAGGTCGTAAAACAAACTAAGAGAATATCTGATGACGAAAAAACAATTTCGTAGCGAGCGCGATAGCATGGGTGAGTTACAAGTTCCTGCTGATGCTCTTTATGGCGCACAAACTCAACGAGCGGTTAATAACTTTCCTATTAGTGGCTTACCGATGCCACGTGGTTTTATTCGTGCACTTGGCCTGGTAAAAGTTGCTTGTGCTACTACAAATGAAAAACTTGGCTTGCTTGAGAAAAAATACGCCGATGTTATTCGTTCAGCATCAACTGATGTTGCTAACGGAAAATATGATGAACATTTTCCTATCGATGTTTTTCAAACAGGTTCTGGCACCAGTACTAATATGAATGCCAATGAAGTTATCTCTCATGTTGCAACCAAACTATTAGGTGAAGACGTTCATCCCAATGATCACATCAATATGAGCCAAAGCTCTAATGATGTTATTCCTACAACGATTCACGTTAGTGCTTGTTTAGAGATTAATGAGCAACTACAACCTGCCGTGCAACATTTAATTGAAACTCTGCACCAACGCATAATTGAATTAAATAAAACAGTTAAAACAGGTCGCACTCATTTAATGGATGCAATGCCAATTACACTTGGGCAAGAATTACAGGCATGGAAGGATCAACTCTCCGATAACCTGGAGCGTATTGAACATAGCCTGACAAGACTAAGTGCCCTGCCGCAAGGTGGAACAGCTGTTGGTACAGGCATTAATGCTCATACGGATTTTGCCAAAGAATTTTCTAAAGCTTTAACATCTGAAACTAATGTTGCGTTTAAACCAATGAAAAATCTTTTTGTTGGTTTAGCCAGTCAGGACTCGGCGGTTGAAATGAGTGGCCAGTTAAAAACATTAGCGGTAACGTTGATGAAAATATCGAATGACTTACGTTGGATGAACAGTGGCCCACTTGCAGGTATAGGAGAAATAGCTTTACCTGCATTACAACCGGGTAGTTCCATTATGCCTGGCAAAGTTAACCCGGTTATTCCAGAAGCTGTTGCAATGGTTTGCGCGCAAGTTATTGGTAATGATACAACAATAACAATCGCAGGCCAGTCCGGTAACTTTCAATTAAATGTTATGTTGCCTGTTATTGGTTATAACTTATTACAAAGCATTGAATTACTTTCAAATGCTTCACATCAACTCGCGGATAAAGCAATTGCCGGTTTCACCGTAAATACTGCACACATTAAAGAAGCTCTGGATCGTAATCCTATTTTAGTCACTGCACTGAATAGAGTTATAGGTTATGAGAAAGGTGCAGCTATTGCGAAAAAAGCCTACGCAGAAGGACGTTCTGTTATTAATGTTGCTGCCGAGATGACAGACTTAACTGAGGATGAGTTAATAAAGTTACTTGATCCTGAAAAACTCACCAAAGGTGGGATAGACGAATAACAACCTGTCATTGCGATGGAATAAAGTGACTGCGGCAATCTCATGGAGGTACATGAAACAACAGGTTGCCACGCCCGATAAAACCGGGCTCGCAATGACAGTTTTTTCAACTATGATTGTTTCTTTCATCCAGGTCATTAATGTTGAACATGATTTTACGGAATACTTCAAAACCTAACCAGCTTGTTTAAATATAAAAGAAAAGGTTGAGCCCACACCCAGAGTACTTTCTACTACTATTTTTCCATCCATTATTTCTATTAAATTTTTAGTAATCGCTAAACCAACACCTGAACCTTCAATATTGGTACGATTACTCACTCGTTCAAAAGGTTCAAAAATCTTTTCTAATGCATCTTCAGCGATACCTTCCCCTGTGTCCGTTATACTGATTTTACAATTGCTGTCATTTTGTTTATGTACAGTAATCGTTATCTCACCATTAACCTGGTTATATTTAATCGCATTTGTAATTATGTTTATTAGTGCTTGTCGGAATGAACGCAAATCCACCATTATTGTAAGATCATCATTGTTTTCAAATTCACAAATAATCGTTATCTTATTTTTATTAGCTAAAACTTTTAATAAACTTACTACATCATTTATTGATTTAGAAACAATAACTTTCTGTAAATTCAATTCATATTTTCCAGATTCAATTTTTGCTAAATCAAGTACATCATTCACAAGTTCAAGCAGGTGTCTTCCAGCAACTAAAATCTCATTAATATTGTCCTTTACTAAATCCATCTGTTGATGAGCAACATCATATTCAATAATTTGCGAAAAACCAAGAATGGCATTCATTGGCGTTCTAAGTTCATGGCTCATACTGGCAAGAAACTCTGTTTTTGCATTACTTGCTTGTTCTGCAAGTTCTTTTGCTATCTGCAAATCTTGTGTGCGTTCCGCAACTCGCATTTCAAGCTCAGCCATTAATTTATCTTGTTGGTTTTTTACTACAAGCAATTTTCTATTCGTTGCAAGAATATAAATAGTCATAAAAATCAAACCAATCAATATAAAAATAGAAACAACCAGTTGAACTAAATATTCTTCAATAAAATGCTCGGTTGGGCTTTCATTGTAATGCTGATAAGCGCCAAGCTTAAGAACCTTCATAAGACTATGCACAGGTTGATAATCTTCAGGCACAGTCCAACCGATATATTTTCCCGCAACTGCAGCAGGGTGTTGCGAAGATATTGTTAACAAAGCTAATGCAACTTTTTTAGAGAGAACACTTGATGTATTTCGCATTTTTACAAACGGCCATTCAGGATAAAGTTGTGTGCTGAGAGCAAAGGGGAAATCTTTAGTCGATTTTTTGTTGATAATTTTAAATTCATCAAACTTAATTAAACCTGCCACAGCCATTCTCTCTAGCATATCTGTTCGCACCACTCCCACATCTGCATTTCCCAAAAGCACAATACTGACGACATCTTGTTGAATACCACCGCTGAAACTAACTTGTTTTGCTTCTTTATAAACATCAAAGCCTTCATTTAATAATTCCCGCACTGCCACACGCCAACCACCAAATGCAGGTTTTGATACCGCAACAATTTTTTTATTTTTTAAATCTTTAATCTCATTAATATCGTTATTATCTTTTCGAGTGAAAATCACAGAACCAAATTTAGTGTAGGGATTTCCTTGTCTTTTATTACGTAAAGTAAGTATGGATGAGGCACCTAGCCGCAGTTCCATCTCAACAAACGAGGATGGATTAGTTAAAACAAAATCAAACTGATTCTGTTCCGCTTCTTGCATTAACTCTGTTAACCCTACCAGCGGAACCATAATGAATTTATGTTCTGGTATTTTTTCAGATAAATAATCTGCCGTTTTTTCCCACTGCTTCATACTTTTTTCTATGCCCTGGTGAGCACGCAAGCCAATTTTTATTGTGTCTGCACTGGTGAAGGAGGGGAAAATAAACACAGGTAGAAAAATTATTAATAACAGATGCTGTCTTAATATTCTTTTAATAATTGTCGGTTTCAAATTACCTGGCATGAACTTTCCTTTTCATCTTTTGTTATAATCACATTTAAACATATTCATTCTTTAAAAAAAGTATGTTGATTAGTAATTTATAATTACACACAGTATTAATCTTGTTATTATCACAACAGAATTAAGGGTAAACCCTTAGCGATTAGTAAAAAATGAGTCAATTATATGCAAAGCATAACGATCACATATCCTGATGACTGGCATTTACATGTGCGAGACAATGAATATCTTGCAAATGTTGTTCCACATACTGCTGCAATGTTTTCACGCGCCATCATTATGCCGAATTTAAATCCTCCCGTTACCAATGTGGAACTGGCACTTGCATACCGCAAACGTATATTATCGGCTCTCCCTAAAGAGACCGTTTTTAATCCATTAATGGTTTTGTACTTAACGGATAACACGACTGCTGGTGACATAGTTAATGCGGTTAACTCTGAATATGTTCACGCAGTAAAATATTATCCCGCCGGTGCAACTACAAATTCAGATGCCGGTGTCACCGATATTAAGAATGCCTATACTGCTCTGGCTAAAATGGAAGAACTTGGTTTGCCTTTGCTTGTACATGGTGAAGTGACCAATCCAAATGTTGATGTTTTTGATCGTGAACAGGTTTTTATTGATACCGTTTTAAAACCACTACTAAAAGACTTCCCTCAGCTTAAAATTGTGCTCGAACACATTACAACCAAACACGCTGTAGAATTTGTCAGTGAAGCGAATGACAATATTGCCGCAACGATTACTGCGCACCATTTGTTATTTAATCGCAATGTCATGTTCAAAGGTGGAATGAATCCACATTATTATTGTTTACCAATTTTGAAACGTGAAATACATCGTCAGGCTTTAGTCGCGGCTGCAACAAGTGGTAACAAAAAGTTCTTTTTAGGTACAGACAGCGCACCACACGCACAAGACAATAAAGAAACCTCATGTGGCTGTGCCGGAATCTATTCGGCGCATGCTGCAATCGAGCTTTATGCCGAAGTATTTGATGATGCCAAGGCTCTCGATAAACTCGAAGGCTTTGCCAGTTTTTATGGTGCAGATTTTTATGGCTTACCTCGCAATACCGGTACCATCACATTAGAAAAAACAGACTGGCAAGTGCCTGATTCTTATTCATTTTCACAGCAAAAGCTTATCCCTCTTCGTGCAGGTGAAATCATCCATTGGAAACGCAAATAAAAAATAACCCCGTCATTGCAAGCGATAGCGCGGCAATCTCCCAAAAAGTGCTATACGTCATGAGATTGCCGCGCTATCGCTCGCAATGACACCTAAGTATAATTTCCCAAGAATTTAACTCTCGCATACGGTATCCTTCACCCATGGAAGAATTAATCGAACACAAAGATCCAATCGCCAGTCGCTTTCGCGGCTTTTTACCCATTGTTGTTGATGTTGAAACAGCTGGTTTCGAATGTGAACGTCACGCGTTACTTGAAATAGCCGCTGTTACTTTAAAAATAAACAATAAAGGCCAAATTGAGCCCGATAAAACTTATGCTGCGCATGTTGAACCTTTTATGGGTTCAGAGCTCGATCCAAAGGCATTGGAATTTACTGGCATTGATCCTTACCATCCTTTTCGTATGGCCAAACCAGAGCGTGAAGCGATAGAAGAAATTTTTAAACCAATACGCAAGCTGGTTAAAAAAACCGGTTGTAGTCGCGCAATTCTGGTTGGTCATAATCCAATTTTTGATTTGAGTTTTGTTAAAGCCGCAGTTGAACGTTGTGAAATTAAACGTAACCCATTCCACCAGTTTAGTACCTTTGATACTGCCACATTAGGTGGCCTGGCATACGGACAAACTGTATTAGCAAGAGCAGCACAAGCCGCAGGCATTCAATGGGATCATGAAGCGGCGCACTCCGCGGCTTATGATGCTG
>VAPK010491667.1_pt1 | contig 11764 bp, 9 predicted proteins | sample 3395031 | NCBI WGS metagenome assembly VAPK01 (sample SAMN08290443, study PRJNA428436) | hydrothermal vent metagenome | isolation source: Deep-sea hydrothermal vent chimney 1 | place: Pacific Ocean: Juan De Fuca Ridge | reverse complement strand
GTTACCTTGATCAATCAACCCTCTACGTATTTAGAAAAATGGCTTTTTACTTCTGTACAAAGGCAATCTTGCCAATTGGGTATTGTTATGCCTCAGATTGGCGTTTTTTATGCCTCGGATTTGAATGCCTTTACAACAGGTTGGGGGCAACAGCATGCAATGTTTGCGGTTAGCAGTGGTCTGTTGGAAAGTTTAGATCAAGATGAACTTGAAGCTGTGATTGGGCATGAGCTTGCTCATATCGAAAATGGAGATATGGTATCACTGGCAATGGCACAAGGTATGGTTGTTAGTTTAACGGTATTACCTGCGCGACTATTTGGCCTGGTTATTGATTCATTTATTTTTCGTCAGCGTAGTCAGGGTGGCGTTGCATATCTTTGTGTATATTGGGTTTGTATGTTGTTGATGGGATTAGTTCCTCATTTCATTGTTATGTGGTTTAGTCGCCAGCGTGAATTTTCTGCGGATATAAAAAGTGCTTCATTGAATGGCGGAGAAAAAATGATTTCTGCTTTGCAGCGTTTATCTAAAGACAAGCAGCACCCTTTATTTTTAAAACAGATAACTTCATTTGGTATGTCATCTGTTGTGTTAGAAGGTTTGGTGGATAATATGGGAAGTATTAAAAATATTTTCAGTAGTCATCCACCCTTAAATAAAAGAATTCATGTTATTAAAAAACATGGTGTTGAATAGAAATATAAAAAAGGATTATAAAATGCCGTTAGTTCAACCTTTTCGTGGTTTGCGTCCTGTTACAGATAAAGCAGCCAATGTAGTTGCACCGCCTTATGATGTTTTAAATACTGCTGAAGCACGTGAACGTGTTAAAGGTCATCCTTTGAGTTTTTTACACATTTCAAAACCGGAAATTGATTTACCTGAAGGTACCGATCCTTATGCAGCAGAAGTTTATGCTAAAGGTGCTGAAAATTTACAGAAGCTAATCAATGATAAAGTCTTAATGCGAGATGAAAAAGCATGTTACTACGTTTACCGTTTAGTTATGGGGGAGCACCAGCAAACCGGTTTAGTCGTTACAGCTTCAGTCGCAGATTATGATACAAACCGAATACGTAAGCATGAATATACACGGCCCGATAAGGAAGATGATCGTGTTCGTCAAATTGATGCCTTGAATGCTCAGACAGGACCTGTTTTCTTAACTTACCGAAATAATAAAATTATTGAAGACATAACAGAAAAAGTTTCTAAAACAACACCAACCTATGATTTAACCGCAGATGATGGGGTGAAACATACTATTTGGATTGTAGAAAATGATGAAGACATTAATACTTTAACTTCAACCTTTGATGCTATGGGTTGTTTGTATATTGCTGATGGACACCATCGCTCAGCTTCTGCTTCACGTATTGCCGCTTCACGTAATGAAGGTAATAGCGATACAGGAAATGCCGCACATGATTATTTTTTATCAGTAATTTTCCCGGATAATCAAATGCAGATTCTTGATTACAATCGAGTAATTAAAGATCTTAATGGTTTGTCTGAAAATAAATTAATTACAAAAATTAAAAAGAGTTTTTCAATAGAAGCTGTAGATGCTTTATATAAACCACAAAAATGTACAGAGTTTTCAATGTACCTAAAAGGTCAATGGTATAAGTTACAAATTAATGCTGATCTTATTCCGAAAAATAATCCTGTTGCTTCTTTAGATATCAGTTTATTACAAAACAATTTAATCGAACCTTTGTTAGGTGTGAGCGATCCTCGTCGCGATAAACGAATTGATTTTGTTGGTGGTATACGGGGTTTGGAAGAACTGGAAAAACGTGTTGATTCAGGTGAAATGCAAGTTGCTTTTGCAATATACCCAACAAGCCTTTTGCAGTTAATGGATGTCGCAGATGCCAATGAAGTTATGCCACCAAAATCAACCTGGTTTGAACCTAAGCTAGCAGATGGTTTAGTATCGCATGTACTAGATTAGGGAATAATGTCATTGCGAGCGTAGCGCGGCAATCTGTTGGTGCGAGTATTTTTTCTGGAGATTGCCACGCTATCGCTCGCAATGACGTAGTTCTTAGATATTTTGATTTTTCTCTGCACAGATTTTGAGAGAGCGAAAGAAAATCTTTAAGCAGATTCTACGCTGCTAGAGAACAAGGCGAAAATTAACGAGAAAGCGGAATTTACACGCAGTAAATGAGCATTTTGAGTTGGTTTTCAACGCCGTTATCTAGCATCGTAGGATTCGCTACCTTTACTCGTCGAAGTCGTATTTTAGTTCGGAGTCCGGCTGCTGCAAGAAATGCCCCTGAATAAAGGCAACACTACTTTGCCACAATAATGCCATGCTATTGGCATCTTCAACAAAGGCGGCAATAGCCATAATGCCTTTTTCATTTGCTTCTTCAGCGATCTCTTTTAATTTTTCCTGATTCTCAATGCTGTCTTTTAAGTTTAATGCCAGGGATGCATCAATCTTGAGATAATTAATATCAAGATGTTTCAATGACTGAAACATATTTTGTTCAGTACCAAAGTTTTCCAGACCAACCCTGCAATTAATTGAGCGCAATCCCTGGAATGTTACTTTTGCCTGCTTAAGATAATTAAGTGCAGTTGCTTCGTTCAGTGTAAATACCAAACTATCTGCATCAAGTCGTAATGATTTAATGCGTTCGGTGACCCAGGGTAAGAATTCAATATCGGCTAATGAACCTGCCGAGAGTTTGATAAAGAAACGTGTGCTTGTGCCGTGCTTCATTCGTTCCGCAAGTAGCATAAATACATGGGCAATAATCCAGCGATCAACGTAATTAATGAGCCCCACTTCTTCTGCAGCAGGTAAAAAATCTGCAGGTAATACTTCTTTACCATCATCAGTCATTCTTACCAGAACTTCATAATGAGCACCTGCTTCACCGCGTAAACTTACAATGGGTTGATAAAGTAAGTGGAATCTGTTTTCTTTAAGGGCAATTTTAATTTTACTTGCCCAAATACTGGTTTGTTCTTTTTCAGCAAGCTCTTCGATAGCAGGATTAAATATACTAAATTGATTACCGCCTGCTTTTTCTGCTGCCAAAGCCCCTTTTTCTGCTCGTGTCAGGCAGTCATGTAAATTACTGGTTGTTTCATTAATACTGGTGATGCCGATACTGGTGGTGGTGGTGATTGATTTTTTATTTACTTCGGAAATATGGTTATGAACCAGCTTACAAATACCACCAGCAACTTTTTCTGTCTGTGCCTGGTCTGCATTATTTAATAACAAGGTAAAGATTGCACCTTCAAAACGTGCAAGTAATCCAAGATTAGAAACTTTTTCTTTAAGTAGAGTTGCCACATCTGTTAGTACATGGTCTCGACCTGATATGCCAACGTTACTTTTAATTTCTTCATAACGATCGAGCATGATATAAAGTAGCGAACCTTTAGCTTGCCCATCAACTGCACGTGAAATCATTTTGTCGGCTTGTTCTATGAAATAGGTATGATTATATAAGCCGGTTAACAAGTCTTGTTTGCTTAGAACATTAAGTTGTTTTTCGAGCTCTTTACTTTGCGCCTGATCACGAATGATAATTTGACTACATGATTCTCCTTCCATACTTGCGTTGGAGAATTCCATGGTGATGTTAAATATTTTTCCTTCAGTATGCTGTCCAACAACATCAAGCGTGTCGTCTGTAATTTGACCTTTTGCGTAACCGCGTAAAAATTCTTTTAATTTCACATGTTGATCACTTCTGACCATATCCAGTATTGGCATGCCTTCTATATCTTCAAGATCAGTATAACCAAACATTTTTAAATAGGCGTTGTTAGCATAAATATGCGCGCCGTCATGTACATAGGCGATTGCATCACGAGAATTATCAATTAAGTTTCGTGTCCGTTTTTCGGTTTCATGTAGAAGCTTTTCATTTTGTCTTAAAGAGCGACGTGCTTTTAAGTCAGATAATTCACGTTGTACGATAAATTTAAGTTTGTCACCCTGGTCGCTGGCAACCGCATCGCGTGCTCCCACATTTAAAGCTTCAAGCGCAGTGGCTTCCTGATTTTTGGGCGTAATAACAATAAGTGGAATATCTCGTCCGGATGTGACGATGAGTTTTACAGCTTGCATGGCATTAAAAATAGGCGTGGTTTGTTTGGCAAGAATGATATCCAGGGGATTTTCTTCAATAGCGGTTTCCATATCTTCGTCATCTTCAACGCGAATATCCCGAATAATGTAACCCGCTTTTCGTAAGACATTAATTAAGACTTCAGCTTCTTCAGAAGAGTCAAATATGGTTAATAGCCGTAGCAGTTTTTCGTTGCTCACTTGATTTCCTTATTTTTACGTATATACGCACTTAAGCAAGTATTATGCTTATAAAATGTATCGGCATGCAAATCCTGGTCTTAAATCAATTTTGCTAAAAGTTTGTTTTATATTGAAGACCATATCTGACTAAAATCTTGTTCTTTTTCTATTTTTGTAACTTTCTCTACGGGAGTATTTTGTGGGTTAATTTCAAACTGAAATTGAGCAAATAATCCGGTATTTTGTATCGATTTACCTAATGTGGCCTGAATTTCTTTACCCAGCATATTTATTATAATTTTATGGCCTTCTCGCCACGGAACCGGGGCAGTAATTAAACAAGCAGGTTGTTTAAGGTTTATTAGCTCGGGTAGCATTAGAGTTCGCTGTAAAGGGGCATTAGGTGTACTGGCTGCCCGAATACCGATTGCTGCACTATTAGGATTAAGCGTTTCGATGCCCATTTGCAGACTTTTATTATAGTTAGATTTCAACCAGCGAATAACTCCGATGCTCCATCTTTCTACATGGCCATTCGCTTGCCGGTGTATGCTAACAAGCTCGCCAACTTGAGCTTTATTTTTAAACTCACCCTTGTTATTAATCATCATACCCCTGGCGCTTTCGTTAATGATGAGCCAATTGTCGGTTTGGTATTGTTTTGCTTCAGTGTTAACAGGATTGAGCTTAAAATTAAGCTGGGTATTGTCCTGTAAGCTCAGTTCTTGCTCCACTAAGGGTTCAAGGCCCGTTAATTCTGCCGGGTAAATGAGCCCCCATACATCATCTAATTTGGTACCGGGATCTTTTAAATTGATTTTTATTTCGGTACTTTCAAAATGTGCGCGATCATTAAACTTATTGGAGTATTTACTATTATCCATTGCCTGGGCTTTTTGCGTGATAAATTGATGTGCAGCGCTTAAGCCTATCGTAATTTTAACTTGTTCATTTTTATCTGTTCTTGGGAAGTGTCGCTTACTCGCCATACCCCAGGCAATAAGTAATCGCTGAAGCAAATCGTGTGACAAATCGGGGCGCATGGTATCAATGTTGGTGATTGTTGAAAGTCCGACATCTTCACTATTTTTAAGTTCGTACTTGAGTTTTTCAGCAATGGCATGGGTCTCAATAATTCTTAATTGACTGGCATCAGTAATCTCTTTTGTTAAAGCGAGAGACAGGGCTGTGGGTGCCTGGGCTCGTGAGAGATTATCAATAAATTTATCGCTGTTTTTGTCATCTTCCGTTAAGGGACGAATAATAGGCTGGCTTAACCAGCGTTCTAATGCGCCATAAATTTTGCCCGATTCTCCCTGCCGTAAGTTATAGGGCGAGGCGAGAGATAATAATAAAATTCGTGCATATTCGGTTGTGACGGATGTTTTTTCGACATAAGCATGTTGTTCATCACGAATTTTATTTTTTAATAATTTTCTTTTTTCGGCAAAAGCATAGAGCTTATGTAATTCTGCCCAGTGATTTATAGAAAAAGGTGAATAAGATTGATAGCAGGTTAAAAAATTCTGCCCCATATAATTAATACTTCGATGCGTTAGCATTGCCAACGGTTTCTTATCAAAAATAATTAAGTTGTTGGCTAGCATATCTTCCAGCGCAATTTTGTATCCGGTTGCCATGTTGGAAAATAGTTCTTTGGTGATCGTCGCAATTTTCTGGCTTTTTTCGGGCAAAGGTAAACTGACACCAATGAAATGTTTTTTCATTGAGCTGGTCACATATTCAATGGGTTCTCGTAACGTTTCGAGAAAACGAATACGATCCTGATAAGGATAAGCAAGCTGGTTTGTTTGCTGCAATACGGTATAAATTTGTTTGGCAGTTTCGCCTAAATTTGCACGCGGTAGGGCATTAATCCAGCTGGCCAGTTTACGCGGACGAATATTAAAAGCTGTTTTATCTGGTCGTGTTCGGTTTGGCACATCAAGGCCAATAATTTTGCCCACGTTAATCTAACCCCATGTTTTTGCTTGTATTAACTACTTTAACAAGTAGAGAACCAGCTTTTAATCCAGAACAGGCTCAACTTGTGTTAATTATGGCATAAAGTTGTTGTTTATGACTATTTTCGTGGTATTTGTGGTGTTTTTAGCGATAACAGGTGAGATTCGCTAATTTTAAGAGCATCTGCAACAAATCGAGGTTAAATATTGATAATAAAGCTGCATTTACGTTAAATAATAGCTGTTTTAGATTTTTCTCCGGCATTTTCCTCAACCAGTTTTGGTACAAGATATCCGGGTAAACGTTGACGTATTTCGTTGAGTAATTGCAGTGCTTTTTCATCATTAACAGCAAAATGTTTCGCGCCCTGAACTTTATCTAGTTGGTGCAAGTAATACGGTAAAACATGATGTGAAAAAAGTTTTTTGCTCAGGTTAATCAGTACTTCAGCGTCATCATTTACTCCTGCCAGTAATACGGACTGATTGAGTAAAGTCACCTGATGTTGTTGTAACTGTTCTAAAGCGGAGGCGACAGCGGCATCAATTTCATTCGCATGGTTACAATGTAAAACCATGACAATTTTCCACGGTAAAGAATCCAGCCAGCTTAAGAATTCATTATTAATACGTTCAGGTAAAACAATGGGCTGGCGTGTGTGCAAGCGCAAGGTTTTGATATGGGGAATATTAAGCAGTTTGTCGGTTAAATCTTTAAGTTTCGATTCGGTTAAACTTAATGGGTCGCCACCACTTAAAATGACTTCATGAATATCTGAATTAGCGCAAATATAATCAATTGCTGTTTGCCAGTTTTGTTCTGCACGGTTTTCCTGATAAGGAAAATGACGGCGAAAACAGTAACGGCAATGCACAGCACAAGCGGCCGTGGTAATGATTAAGACCCGGCCATGGTATTTGTGCAGAAGTCCGGGGACTTCCATTGCAGCTAAATCACCAACCGGATCAAGTTTAAAGTGTTGATCTTCAATGAGTTCTGCATCTAACGGCAATATTTGTCGTAGCAAAGGATCATTAGGATTACCTTTTTCGATACGCTGGCAATATCCTCGTGGAGCGCGCAGGGTAAAAGATGAGCTGGCTGCATTCGCCCCGTTCAATAATGAACCTGGTAAATTTAAATACTGAAGTAACTCAGCAGGTTCTCGAAAAACGTTGGCTAAAGCTGCTTGCCATTTAGGCAACTCAGTACCATCAGACTGACAAGAAGGGGCGGTTCGCGGTATCATAGGGGTATATTATGCATTATATGTGCTAGCAGCAATTTAATTCCGGAGAGTTTAACCAGTATGGCAACCTACAGCACCAGCGAATTCAAAAATGGCCTGAAATTAATGATTGACGGATATCCGTGCAGCATTATTGAAAATGAACTTGTTAAGCCAGGTAAAGGGCAAGCATTTAACCGTGTTAAATTGCGTAACCTTAAAACCGGACGGGTGATGGAAAAAACCTTTAAATCCGGTGAATCTGTTGAAGCGGCTGATGTTATGGAAACAGATTTACAGTATTTATATAACGATGGTGAAGCATGGTACTTCATGGATACAAAAACCTTTGAGCAAGTCGGTGCAGACGAAACGGCTGTTGGTGAAAATGTAAAATGGCTTAAAGAGCAAGACATGTATGAAGTGACCTTGTGGAACGATGTACCGATTGCAATTACTCCGCCAAACTTTGTTGAGCTGGAAGTTACCGAAACCGATCCGGGTTTACGTGGAGATACCAGTGGTGGTGGTGGTAAACCAGCAACGCTTAGTACTGGAGCAGTTGTTCGTGTTCCTTTGTTTATAAATGAAGGAGAGATCATTAAAGTGGATACACGCACAGGCGAATACGTCGGCCGCGTCAAAAAATAAATTTACGCTTCATATTTTCCGTTCTAGCGGCGTTATAAAGGATTTTAAAAATACTCATTGGCTTGTTGCCAACTCCGTTTTTTAAAATCCTTTATGCCTTGCTAGAACAAAAACTATTTCGCGTAAATAGATTTTCTTAATTTAGCACTGAATTTTTTCTCTTTATAGGTCAGACTTTAGTCTGATGCGGTGCTAATAAAACCCATTTAGTTATTGATTAAAAGATAATATAAAAAATCGTATAGTGACTTTATAATTTAGTTGAGAACAATATGAGTGATTGGCAACCAACAGCCAGTTTAGAGATGTTAAAAACAAAAGCCCGTTTGCTTTCTAAGTTGCGGGCTTTTTTTGCAGAAAAAGATATTCTCGAGGTGCAAACTCCGGTTCTTTCACAAGCGGGTAATACTGAGCCAACGATTGAAAGTTTTGTTACCGAGCAACACGAAAATTTTCAGCATAAAATCCAGCCGTCCTTTTTAAACACGTCTCCTGAATTTGCGATGAAACGTTTATTGGCAGCAGGGTATGGTTCTATTTATCAAATCAGTCCTGCATTTCGTCAGGATGAACAGGGGAAAAAACATAATCCTGAATTTACATTATTAGAATGGTATCGAATTGATTTTGATCATCATGCTCTAATGGGCGAAGTAAATGCTTTACTTCGTTTTATTACAGAGGATTTTTTAAAGTTAGAGCGTAGTCAGTTTTTTTCTTACCAGGATGCAATGATAAAATTTGCAGAGATTGATCCCTTTAATGCAACGATGGAAGAATTAAAACAAGCAATAGTGAAAGCGGGCATTGATGCCGTAGGAATGGATGATGTGCCGCGTAATACGTGGTTAGATCTGTTAATGAGCCAGGTAATTGAAAAAAACTTACCTTTAAATTGTCCCGTTTTTATTTATGACTATCCAGCCAGCCAGGCTGCACTCGCTAAAATAAGAAAAGGTTCACCGGATGTCGCTGAACGTTTTGAGCTTTATATTAATGGTATAGAACTAGCGAATGGGTTCCATGAGTTGAGTGATGCTGAAGAACAGGCAGAACGTTTTCATCAAGATCAAGTTCAACGAAAAGAAAATGCTCAACAGGGTATTCCTGCAGATTATCATTTAATTTCAGCACTAAAACATGGCTTGCCTGAATGCGCGGGTGTTGCGATAGGATTAGAACGTTTGTTGATGGTGTTAACAGGTGCGGAGCATATTAATGAAGTGTTAACGTTTCCGTTTGATCGAGCTTAAAAAATTTATTTTTTGTAGGTCGGCCTGAAGGCCGACCTACAATTTCATTTAATATTTCCAATCGCCTCACCCAACCGTACAGGTTGTTCTGTATGAAGCTCTTTATCCCAATCCATTTTTTTATTAGCATGAAGTAAAATGACTGTAGAACCCATGTTAAAGCGTCCCATTTCCTGGCCTTTAGTATAACTGAGAGCTTCTTTATCATACTTCCAGCTACGAATGTCCTTAACTCGTGGAGGCGTTACTTCACCATGCCAAACGGTTTCAATACTGCCAACAAAAATTGCGCCAACTAAAACCATCGCCATAGGACCCGCTGAAGTATCAAACAAACAAATCACCCGTTCATTGCGTGCGAATAATGCAGGAACATTTTCAACTGTAGTTGGGTTTACACTAAACAGTTCACCGGGAACATGAATCATTTCTTTTAAAGTGCCATCAAGTGGCATGTGAATACGGTGATAATCTTTAGGTGAAAGATAAATGGTATTGAACTGACCATTTTTAAAAATTTTCCCCAGGTCCTCCCTATCACCAAGTAATTGGGTTAGTGAATAAGCATGTCCTTTGGCCTGAAATATAAAATCGGTATTAATTTGTCCTAACTGACTAACCGCACCATCAACTGGTGAAGCAATCATTTTTTCATCTGCACAAATTTCACGTGCATCTTCTTTTAATTCGCGAGTGAAAAAAGCATTAAAACTTGAATAACTTTTCCAATCAGGATTTTTAGCTTCATCCATGTTGACTTTAAATTGACGAATAAAGAATGGCAGAATTAATTTTAAAAACCATCTATATTCGCAACGCGTAAGTTTCCACATCATTTTAGAAAGAAGGTGTTGCGGTATAATATGTTGCAAAGCAATAAAAAAGCGTGCGCTTAGTTTCAATTTTTTACTCCGGTAAATAAAATAGGTCATTGCGAGCGATAGCGCGGCAATCTAAATGATAAATATTAAAACTCAAAAAGATTGCCGCGCTATCGCTCGCAATGACCAGTATAAATTAATGTCACCACCTTGTTCTATATTACATGGAGCCACATTTTCCACTACCACACTTCATTTGAGGCTGGTTGTCATTTTTTACTTTCAAATTAATATTAATTGTTTCACCATTATCAAAAGATATTGTTACTGGTATAAATGAACCTGATTTAACGGATTTTAATTTTCCGATTAACATCATGTGTAAACCACCTGGTTTTAACTCTATATGGCCTTTAGCTTTAATATTCAAGTTCTTCTGCTTAATCATTCGCATCATACCATCTTTCATTTCAGTAAGATGAATTTCAACTTTTTTAAATAAATCACTTTTAGTCGATTTTATTTTTATGTCTTTAGTGCTGAGATTAGCTATTTTCATATAACCCGCCATGACTTTTACGACCGGTGGTGCTTCAGGGCTCCATGCATTTTCGATCTTTATTGCACTCGCGGCATTCACGGTGCTGATTGAAAATAGACTAATAAAAAATATTCCGCTTATTGTTTTAAGTAAAGACATTACTCATCTCCATAAAAAGTTCGGATGATTTGAAAGTTGGCGGCAATCGTTTTAGTAATATGTGGCGGTGAGATAACCGCGCGCATACGTCCTTTTGGATCGACCAGTATGAGTTGAGCACTGTGGTTTACAATATATTCCTCATCTTTGTCATCATCTTTGTCATCGTAGCCATAAAGAATACCAATCTGGTTGGTAAGCTTATCCAGTTCATCAAGTTTACCTGTCACCCCATTAAACTCAGTATTATAATATTGAATATATTGTTTTAATGTTTCAGGTTTATCGCGGTCAGGGTCAACAGATACAAAATAAAGTTTGGGGTGACCTGGATCCCCCATTTTAGTGGGCAAAGTTTTCCACATGGCTTGCATCACTTTTAAAGTTGTTGGGCAAACATCCGGACAGTTAGTAAAACCAAAAAATAAAAAACTCCATTGTCCTTTGAGTTGTGTCGGACTAAATGTTTGATTATTCTGATCGATCAGGCTGAATCCAAGCAGTGGACGGGCATTAGGGAGAACAGTGGCATCGAGGCTTTTGGGTATGCGCGTATCATTATTATTCATTAGCATTTGCTGGCTTAACCATAAACCAACAACAAGGCTGATAGCACCAATGCTGATGGGTAAAATAAGTTTTTTAGCTGACATTGTTTGATATCAATCCCTATAGTTTGAATACGCGTATTTTAACGGGTTTTTCTTTCAAAGATCGATATAATCGTCTGGTTTTTGGCTTTTAAGTTAAGTATTTGACATCACTGCTGTCCCGTTAACCCCCTCTCCCCTTTGGGGAGAGGGTTGGGGTGAGGGGGTGTATCTCGTAACACATTGATTTGCTTAGCCCCCTCATCCT
>VAPK010353759.1_pt1 | contig 11765 bp, 11 predicted proteins | sample 3395031 | NCBI WGS metagenome assembly VAPK01 (sample SAMN08290443, study PRJNA428436) | hydrothermal vent metagenome | isolation source: Deep-sea hydrothermal vent chimney 1 | place: Pacific Ocean: Juan De Fuca Ridge | reverse complement strand
CGGGAACACATTGATAAACATGGAAAAACTCTTTATGAAAGAAAAACTTCATGTGCAGAAACAACCACCAGGAGTAAAAAAAACATACCGCAGGCTGAATAATCCGTTTACACACCAGGAAAAAAAATGGGAAAATATCCTAAAAACATCGCAGTTATAGGCACAGGATACTGGGGTAAAAACCTGGTCCGCAACTTTCACAGCCTTGGAGCGCTTCGGTCGATTTGTGATGTAGATTCCTCGGCAGTCGAGCAATTCCAGAAGGAATATTCCGGTGTTAACGGGACAACCTCGTTTGCGGATATACTCGCTGACGATAAAATTTCCGGCGTGGTCATAGCCACTCCTGCGGAAACCCATTTTGCTCTTGCCCGTGAGAGTCTTGCCGCCGGCAAAGATGTATATGTGGAAAAGCCCCTGTGTTTATCCGAACGGGAAGGCATTGCTCTGAATACACTAGCCGGGAAACACGACCGGATGTAACCACACTCACGGGGTTAGTAATTATGTGTTTTCACATACCTCAATTCTGTAAGTTGTTGTCATAGGTGGTGCAGATTTTCGCAGTCACTTCTGTTCGCAGGTAAGCGAGGTACGAAACTCCGTGCGCCGCCTATGATGACTTACACTCACTTTACCAAACATATTGAGTGAAAAACATTCCAATATGATTGACACATTACGAAGAATTTTTTCATTACTCACCCAACAGGAACAAAAGCAGGCATTCCGACTACTCCTGGCAATCCTAATTATGGGACTGCTTGAAGCAACCGGCATAGCTTCCATCATGCCGTTTATGGCTGTTCTCGCAAATCCAACGATCATAGAAACCAACAAGTTCTTATCTCAAGTGTACACTGTTACCGACCTGGCAAGTCCAAACCAATTCCTCTTTTTCCTGGGCTTCGGTGTCCTGTTCATTCTCCTGGCCAGTAATAGTTTCGCAGCCTTCACCAGCTGGCTCTTACTTCGTTTTATCTATATTACCGGGCACACTCTTTCGACCAGACTGTTTAATAAATATCTGAATGCACCTTATTCCTTTTTCCTGAACCACAACTCTTCTACCTTGGTTAAAAATATCATCCCTGAAATTCACCGAATAGTCGTCGGCGTTTTAGGACCTGCTATTCAAATTATAACGAGATCTATTATTGCCCTTTGTATCTTGACTCTACTCATTGCCGTGGATCCCTCGTTGGCAGCAATCGTTTTTTTAGTCTGCGGTGGTTTGTATGGCATTGTCTTTAAATTATCCAAAAAACGCTTAGCAAGAACCGGGAAAATATCAACAGAGGCCCAGAGATTACGATTTAAATTTGCCAACGAAGCATTTGGGGGCATAAAAGAACTTAAACTCTTGGGGAGAGAACAACAATATTTCAACCGTTACCAGCAGCCGTCCTACGACTTTGCTGCCTGTGAATCGACAAGCCAGGCGATAACTATTCTTCCCAAATATGCCTTAGAAACTATCATCTTTGGCGGCATGCTAGTCATCATGCTTTACCTGATCGGAGTAAAAAAAGATATCAACCAGGTTCTTCCCATGCTGGCACTCTACGCATTTGCCGGATATCGTCTAATGCCTGGTTTTAATCAAATATTTCAAGGTATATCGCAAATTCGTTACCATTCCGCTGCCCTTAATATGATTTACGAACATTTTCAAATTGAGACGGAACAGAAGAAAAGACATGAAAATAATACTGCGCCCGTTGTCGAATTGAATGATGGCATAAAACTCAAAGACGTAACATTCACTTATCCCGAATCTGATTTACCGGTTATCAAAAATCTCAACCTGTTTATCAAAGCAAATTCTACTGTTGCCTTTGTGGGTAAAACCGGTTCCGGCAAAACAACTTTAATTGATACTATTCTTGGCCTTCTGGCTCAGGATTCTGGAGAAATGTATATTGACAACACGTTAATCAGCAAGAACAACCTGGGATCCTGGCAAAAAAATATCGGCTACGTGCCACAGCAAATTTATTTGGCAGATGACTCGGTAACCAGAAACATTGCCTTTGGGGTACCTGATGAAGATATCAACCATCAGGCCGTTACCCGCGCAGCGACCATCGCCAATATACATAATTTTATAGAAGAATTACCTGATGGCTACAATACCGACCTGGGCGAACGGGGAATAAGGCTAAGTGGAGGCCAACGACAAAGAATAGGTATTGCCCGTGCCCTTTATCGTGACCCTAAAGTATTCGTACTGGACGAAGCGACAAGTGCCCTTGACGGCCTGACGGAAAACGTCATCATGGAAGCTATTCACAGCCTCGCCCACGAAAAAACAATTATTTTAGTGGCCCACCGCCTCACAACAGTCAAAGAGTGTGATACAATCCATGTATTGACGGCAGGGGCAATTACAGGAAGTGGTACATACAATGAATTAATGTCATCCTGTGCCAAATTTCGTGAAATTGCAACGTCGGGTAGAACACTCAGCGCAAATGGAAATACAACAGATAGGGAGCCTGACATTGTTTGATGGAAAATCGATATTAATCACAGGGGGTACAGGTTCTTTTGGAAAAAAGTACACAAAAAGCATCCTGGATACATTTCGCCCGAAACGTCTGGTTATCTACTCAAGAGATGAACTGAAGCAGTTTGAAATGCAGCAGGAGTTTAATCAACCTGCCATGCGTTATTTTATTGGTGACGTCCGGGACTTGCCACGACTGACCCAGGCCATGCAGGGAATTGATTATGTAATCCATGCTGCAGCATTAAAACAGGTTCCAGCCGCCGAATACAATCCCATGGAATGTATCAAGACTAATATCCATGGTGCAGAGAATGTCATACAGGCATCATTGGCAAATGATGTCCAGAAAGTTATTGCCCTCTCAACCGACAAGGCCGCAAACCCCATCAATCTTTATGGTGCAACAAAACTTGCTTCAGATAAATTATTTGTAGCAGCCAATAACGTCGCAGGCGGGCACCCTACCCGTTTTGCTGCCGTCCGTTACGGCAATGTCATTGGTTCACGTGGCTCTGTTGTACCTTTCTTTAAAAAACTCGTTGTAGATGGCGCCGAAAGCATTCCTATCACCCATCCAGACATGACTCGTTTCTGGATTACCTTGCAGGATGGAGTAAATTTTGTCTTAAAAAATTTCGAACGGATGCAGGGCGGGGAAATTTTTGTGCCAAAAATTCCTTCCATGCACATCACCGACCTTGCTCAATCAATTGCACCAGAACTGCCAACACGCATTGTAGGAATCAGACCCGGTGAAAAACTGCACGAAATCATGTGCCCGGCCGATGATTCCCATCTTACCCTCGAATTTAAAAATCATTATGTCATTACACCAAGTATAACTTTTACCCGAGCAATGGATTTTACAATCAATGCCTTGGGAGAACAGGGGAGTCCGGTTCAACAGGGATTTGAGTATAATTCCGGTTCTAATCCAATTTTTTTGACGGTTGACCAATTAAAAGCACTGAACTGAAGTTATATGAAAACTATTCCATACGGTCATCAAAATATAAACGAAGATGATATCCGGGCGGTTGTCGAAGTACTGGAGTCTGATTTCATAACTCAAGGACCAGTAGTTTCCGCATTTGAGGAGGCTGTTGCAAGTTATTGTGGAGCCAAACACAGTGTAGCAGTCAATAGTGCCACCAGCGCACTTCACATAGCATGCTTGGTCTTAGGCGTTGGCAAAGGCGATATGGTTTGGACGTCCCCGATTACCTTTGTGGCAAGTGCTAACTGCGCCTTATATTGTGGTGCACAGATCGATTTCGTTGATATTGATTCGAGCACCTACAATGTGAGCGTGGAGCGGCTGGCTAAAAAACTTGCAACCGCAGAAAAAACCGGCAAGCTACCAAAGGTCGTCATTCCCGTGCATATGTGCGGGCAACCATGCGACATGGCAGGTATCCATGCTCTTAGTCAACAATACGGATTCAAAATCATTGAAGATGCCGCCCATGCCATCGGTGGTTGCTATAAAAACGAACCTGTCGGCAACTGTCGCTACAGCGATATCACTGTGTTCAGCTTTCATCCCGTTAAAATCATCACCACCGGCGAAGGAGGCATAGCCCTGACCAACGATGCGCAACTGGCCAAGCGATTGCGGTTGCTCAGAAGTCATGGCATTACCAGCGATCCGGCAGAGATGTCCCCCCGAACATTGGAAGAAATCTGGAACTACCAGCAAATAGACTTGGGTTTTAATTACCGTATGACTGACATACTTGCTGCATTAGGTCTGAGCCAAATGCAGCGACTGGACGAATTCGTTTCTAAAAGGCACATAATTGCAAGACGATATGACCAGATGTTATCCAGCCTGCCAGTGGTTACGCCATTTCAACACGCGGATGGCTATTCCAGCTTTCATCTCTACGTTATTCGTCTAAAGCTTGGTAAAATCAATAAAATGCATCGCCAAGTATTTGAAGCTCTGCATGCGGCAGGTATTCTCGTTAATGTGCACTACATTCCTGTGTACCGGCAGCCGTATTATGCAAGCATGGGTTTCGAAGCTGGATATTGTCCGGAGGCTGAACAGTATTTTGCCGAAGCGATCAGCATACCGATGTACCCTGGGCTGACAATCGAACAACAAGACAAAATTATCGGTGCATTAAAACTATTTTTTGAGCAATCTGATTAATATCAGAATTAGCAAGTCATGAAAGAGACCAGTACCATTCAAATTAACGACAATTTGATAAATGATGATGAGCAATGTTTTATTACCTTTGAGGCAGGGCCTACTCATCAAGGGTTAACGTCAGCAAAACGCTTGGCTAAGTATGCACAAGAGGCTGGTGGGAATGCCATTAAATTTCAGGTATTCGACCCACTGAGATTGGTCGCTGATCCAACCTTGCCATTTACTTACCAAGTACTGACAAATGCAGCAACAGGGAAAAAGGAAACCGTGACAGAGCCTCTCCGCGACATTCTGCTACGACGGCAAATGAAGATGGAAGAATGGCGTGATCTCAAGCGATACTGTGATGATATAGGCTTAGCTTTTTTTGCTACTGCATGCTTCCATGAAGACGTTGATTTCCTAGTTGAAATTGGATGCCAGTCCATCAAGATAGCATCGGCAGATGTAAATCACATCCCCTTTATCCGTTATGCCGCAAGGACGGGACTCTGTATTCAGGTGGATACCGGCATGGCTTCTCTCGGGGAAATTGAGCTTGCCGTAGATGCAATACGAGCAGAGGGTAACAGCAACATTATTATTCACCACTGTCCGTCTGGTTATCCTGCCCATCTGGAGAGTATTAACCTTAGAGTTATTCCGAATATAAAGCAATTATTTGGCTACCCCGTAGCATTTTCCGATCACAGCGCGGGTTGGGATATGGACATTGCCGCGCTGGCGGTCGGTGTAAATATGCTTGAGAAAACTATTACAGAGGACCGAACCATTCGCTCAGTGGAACATATTATGTCACTAGAACCTCAGGATATGCGCCGATTTGTTGAGATTGTTCGGGAAATAGAAGTGGCACTTGGAAGTTCCAGGCGGATATTATCCGATGAAGAACGTAAAAAACGAAAGGCTATTCGACGTAGCTTACATGTGGCGGGTGATTTACCTATGGGTTACATCTTGACAGAAGATGATATTGATTATCGCCGCCCAGGCACGGGCATTACACCAGATAGGTTGCTGGAGGTGCTCTCAAGGCCACTCATGGTAAAAAAATCCGCTGGACAGCGATTAGAATGGGATGATTTGGGCTAATGGTTTCACAGACTGTTGCAATTATTGATTACGGTATGGGCAATCTGCGCTCAGTGCAGAATGCCATAGAGCACTTGGGTGGCAAGTCAGACATTGTCGCAAACCCCATGGAGTTATCTACCTATGACAAAATTATTCTTCCTGGTGTAGGTGCTTTTGGACAGGCAATTTCCAGCTTACATCAAACCGGCCTTGCCGCAGCCTTGAATGAACGACGCGAGGAGGGTGCGCACATTTTGGGTATTTGCCTCGGTATGCAACTGATGTGCAACGTTTCGGAGGAAGATGGTCTCCATGAAGGGCTGAATTGGTTTGCTGCGCGAGTGAAACGATTTTTACCGGATACCGGCTTATCCGTTCCACACATGGGGTGGAACGGAGTGGATTTCATGCGGGATGATCCTGTTTTGGCTGGACTAGCCTCTGGCAACGATGCCTATTTTGTACATAGCTATTATGTGCATTCCGATGATCCAACCGATGTGCTTGCCACATCAGATTACGGACTTCAATTTAGTTCTATGATTCAACGCGGCAATGTGCATGGCATTCAATTCCACCCGGAAAAAAGTCAGGACTTCGGTTTGGCGATCATCCGCAACTACCTGGAAATGTCATGTTGAAAAAACGCCTGATAGCTGTATTGATACTGCGTGATGAGCAGGTCGTCCAGAGCGTTCGATTCAAACACACGAACGTTATTCACTACGATGCTGTTCACGCAATGGAAGCTTTCAACAAATGGGCGGTGGACGAGATCGTCATTCTAAACGTGAATCGAGACGGCGCAAGCCGCGAAAAATTTGCTGAGACAGTAGAGCGAATTTCCTGCCATTGTTTTGTACCACTTGCTGCAGGGGGCTGGATTGATAGTGATGATTATGCACAGAGACTATTGCGAAGTGGAGCGGACAAACTAGTGATTAACACCGCATTATTTGATAACCCACAACTCGTTACCCGTCTTGCATCACGTTATGGGCGGCAATGTATCGTTGTCTCTATGGATGTGAAACGGGACGGTTCGGGGTTGCCTCGAATTGCTGTTGATCGTGGTAGCCGTATTGTTGACGTCACCCCAGAGTCATGGGCGTGCAGTGCTGTGGAATTAGGGGCGGGAGAAATCCTTTTAAATTCGATTGAACATGATGGTGCTCGAAAAGGTTACGATATCGAATCTATCAAGGAGGTTTGTAAAGCGGTGGATGTGCCCGTTATTGCATTTGGCGGAGTGTTTTCTTGGAAACATCTGGTTGAAGGTATTAATGTAGGGGCATCCGCTGTTGCTGTTGCTAACCAGTTTCACTATACTGAGCAAAGTACTCGTAAAGCCAAAACACACCTTGCTAATGCAGGGATTTTGGTCAGACAGCAAGGGCAAAGCTTAGCGCCAAACAAGGCGGGTTCGTCTGCCTAATGTCGATCAATTGTAGACTATGAAATCAAAAGGAATTCTATGAGATATTGCGCCCGATGTCTTTACCCAGCAAATGCCAAGCCGACTATCATCTTTGATGAAGAAGGTGTGTGCAGTGGTTGTCGTTACCACGAGAGTCGTAGCAAGCAGCTCGATATCAATTGGGAAGAGCGTGCTGATTTGTTTGAGGAGATTCTTGAAGAAGCCAAGCAAATGGCCAAACAAAGAGGTAACAGTCATGATTGTATCGTGCCCGTATCCGGAGGTAAGGACTCCCATTACCAGGTGTGGCTACTTAAAGAAAAATATGGCATGAACCCATTGCTGGTCACATTCAACCATGCTTACAACACCCCAGCAGGGAATCGTAATCTCTACAACCTGATCGAAAAATCAGGATGTGATTTTGTGCGCTATACCGCCGGAATTGACTCTGTGCGACGTATATCGCGCTACATGCTGGAAACGGTGGGCGATTTAACCTGGCACTATCACGCTGGTATAAAGACATATCCATTTCAGGTCGCTGTTGAACGTAATATCCCCCTTATCGTCTGGGGAGAACATGGCTTTGCGGAACTAACCGGGATTGTATCGCTGGAAGACTTTGTCGAATTTACTCGCTGGACCCGAAAAGAACACGACATGCGAGGTTACGAGCCACACGATCTAGTAGGAAAAGGCGGTATTACCGTGCAAGACATTGCGCCATATATTTATCCATCTGATGAAGATATAGCAAAGGTAGATGTGCGTGGTATCTATCTATCAAATTTTGTTTACTGGGATGCAACCCGGCAAGCTGAACATATGATGAAAACATGGGATTTTGCGCCGATAACGTACGAACGTGAACGTTCATTTAATTTGCACAGCAAGATCGAAGACCATGCAAACGATGTGCATGATTACCTGAAATATCTCAAATTCGGTTATGGGCGTGCAACGGATGATGCCAGTATGGAAATTCGGCATGGGCGAATGACCAGAGAAGAAGGGATGGCAATGGTCAAACGCTATGATGATCGAGAGCCCTCGACTCTTCAGACATATTGTGATTTCCTTGATATCACCAAACAAAAATTTTCTGATTGGATAGAACCTATGTGTGACGAAAGTCTCTGGCAAAAAAATGCTGATGGGTTATGGCAGCCACAGGATGCTGTTTACCGGCACGAGATAGGTGAATTAGAAGAGCGCGCCAGAGTTACTCCTTCTAAAGAAAGAACGCTGTCGGATGCAAACCGCCGCATGTATTATAATCCGGTGAATCCTCCGCTCAAGTCCGGAGATAGAGCGTTGGATCAGCCAAGCATTTCTTTTAAGGTAGTTTGAAGTATGTCTACGGTCGCGCTGATTCCAGCACGAGGTGGCTCTAAACGGTTACCCCGTAAAAATATAACAAAAATAGGTGGAGTGCCAATGTTGGCACATCCCATCATTGTTGCGCGTGCATCCGGTTTATTCGATCATATTTATGTCTCCACCGAAGACGCGGAGATTGCCGAAATAGCGAATCACTTTGGAGCAAAGATAATTGAACGGCCAATGCAAATTGCTAAGGATCGTTCAACCGTAGTGGAAGTTTGTCTCCACGCATTGGAAAGTACCCCTGATATCGAACTAATGTGCTGCCTTTATGCTACAGCAGTTTTGTTAGCCCCGGAAACGCTTGTTTCTGCTCACGCATTGCTAGGTGACGAACCTGGAACGGATTTTGTGATGGGTGTCTCTGAATATGAACACCCACCTGTCCAAGCGCTAAAAACGGATGGCAATGGTTTCCTTTCGTATCTGTGGCCAGAGTGGCAGGGGATACAGTCTCAGTTCCAGCCTCACCTTGTTGTGAGCAATGGAACTTTTTACTGGGCACGCAGGCATGCTTTAATGGAAGAAAAAACATTTTACGGTCAGGGGCTAAAAGGTTTCGTGGTTCCTTCTGAACAAGTTTCCGACATAGACACTCAAGAGGATTTGAAGAAAATAATATCCAGATTTGCTACAAAATCTGCATTGAAAGAATAGCATGAAAAAAGTTAGAACCGAACAAGAGATTTTTTGAGCTGAAAAATATACTGAAGATTATATTAATAAAAACAGCCAGTTCGATAATAGGCTCGGTGCTGAAGCTTGGGAGAAAATGCTCAGTAAAATTGACGATAAAATAGGAAACTACCTTGAGTGTGGCTGTAATATTGGTCAAAATATTGATCAGTTAAAGAGAGTGCTCCCTACAGCCAAGCCTTCAATCATCGAGATCAGTGAACCAGCCTTTAGGTTTGTTTCAACTCGTAATGACTTCGAAAATTCTTTTGAGGGTGCCATTTTAGATTCCACCTTCGCTGAACGTTCTTTTGACCTAGTCTTTACTATGGGAGTTCTCATCCATATCAATCCTGATCAATTAGTTGCCCATATGAATAAGATGTTTAGGTATTCGAGAAAATTCATTTTGATCGGAGAATATTTTAACCGTACTCCAACAACCATTGAATACCAAGGTGAGGAGAACAAATTATTCAAACGTGACTTCGGCAAGCTTTTTATCAAAAATTTTGTTGTTAATCTGGTAGATTATGGATTTCTTTGGGGTCATATTTATGATGCCCCTGGTTTCGACGATATTACTTGGTGGTTGTTTGAAAAAAACTGATCAAAAAGTCACTTTCCGTGTAGATGCTTCCAGCCAAATCGGTACTGGTCACTTCATACGTTGTCTGACATTAGCGAAAGCGTTGAAAAAGCACGATTCGCAGATTCGTTTTGTCAGTCGCCATCTACTTGAACACTTGCGCGACATGCTGGCTGTTGAAGGTATTGAATTCATATTGCTGGGTGGTAATACAAACCCTTCATCCACTGACGAATTATCACATGCTCATTGGCTAGGCACTAGTCAAATTCAGGACGCACAAGACACCATTCAAGCACTGTCCGATGAAGCCTGGGGTTGGCTCATCGTTGACCATTATGCACTGGATGCCCGTTGGGAGTCAATGCTACGGCAATCAGTCAAGAAGATTCTGGTTATTGATGACATCGCAGACCGTCGGCACGATTGTGATGTGTTGCTTGATCAAAATTTTTATGCGGTCACGGAGGATCGATACAAAGGCAAAGTACCATCTCATTGCCAATTACTGTTGGGACCACATTACGCTCTGCTACGTGATGAATTCCGGCAATTGCACGAACAGATCAAGCCACGCAGCTGTCACGTTAAGCGCGTATTGGTATTCTTTGGCGGTGTAGATGCCGACAACTACACAGGACTTGCAATTGAAGCACTATCCGAGATTAACGTTCCAGACTTGCATGCCGATGTAGTAGTAGGAGCACAACATCCTTGTCTAGAGCAAATCAAAGCGGCATGTAGGCAGCATGGATTTATTTGTCATGTCCAAACTGACAGGATGGCGGAGTTGGTGACGGCTGCCGATCTGGCGATTGGCGCAGGGGGTACTGCAACATGGGAACGTTGTTGCTTGGGTTTGCCTACGTTAACAATTTGTACGGCGGTTAATCAGCAAAAACAGATAGCAAATGCTGCGCAGGAAGGTTTTTTGTACGCCCTCTCGCTCGACACTGACGGGGTCGCAACGATCAAGAATCACATAATGGCCCTCATTGAAAATGACCATCTAAGGTGGTTTCTTTCGAGCAGGGCGATGCAGGCAGTCGACGGACGTGGAGTGTTTCGTCTCGTCGGTATTTTAGGTTGTAGCGGGATTGACATAAGAATGGTCAAAAATAATGATTCCAAAGAGTTGTTCGAGTGGCGAAATCATGCAAGCATTAGATCTGTATCTAGGAAAACAGAGCCAATTACATGGGAAGATCATCAGTGGTGGTTTGCTGATCTTATGGGTTCCAATACCAAAGCTCTGCTTATCGGTCAGAGTGGCGATGTCCCGGTAGGTGTATTACGCTTTGACAAGCAAGAGGATATCGCTGAAGTTTCGATTTATCTCATTCCTGATGCTAACCATTCAGGGCAGGGACGCAATTTGCTGTTAAGTGGAGAACAATGGATAAAAGAAAATCGACCCGAGATAAAGCACATTCGTGCCTGTGTGATTGGTGGCAATGAACCTTCTCAGCGGCTATTTTCAGGTGCAGGCTACCAAGTTGAATCCACCCATTATCTGAAGAAACTTTGATTGAAGATGACTAAAGAATTCAAAATCGCTGACAAACTGATTGGGAGAGATCATCCCCCATTCGTTATTGCCGAAATGTCAGGCAACCATAACCAGTCGCGGGATCAGGCTCTGGAGATTGTGGACGCAGTTGCCGGGACAGGGGCGCATGCCCTGAAACTCCAGACATACACAGCCGACACCATGACCCTTGATCTGGCAAAAAAAGAATTTTTTATTAACGATCCTGGCAGTCTCTGGTCCGGCCGCACCCTGTACGACCTGTATAAAGAGGCTCATACCCCATGGGAATGGCACAAACCTATTTTTGATCGATGCAGGAAACTTGGCCTGATCTGCTTCAGCACTCCTTTTGACGCGACAGCCGTTGATTTCCTGGAAGAACTGGATGTGCCCTGCTACAAGATCGCTTCATTCGAAAAT
>VAPK010363698.1_pt1 | contig 11769 bp, 10 predicted proteins | sample 3395031 | NCBI WGS metagenome assembly VAPK01 (sample SAMN08290443, study PRJNA428436) | hydrothermal vent metagenome | isolation source: Deep-sea hydrothermal vent chimney 1 | place: Pacific Ocean: Juan De Fuca Ridge | reverse complement strand
TTTGAAGGAATACTATTATGAGTTTTTGGAAATATGAAAAGACAGATTGAGATAAGTGCACTTAATCTAATAATCCTTTTTCTACGGCAAGTCTTATTAGTCCGGCTGTATTTCGTACCCCTAGTTTTTGGATAAGATTATTGCGATGGCTTTCCACAGTTTTAGTGCTGATAAAGAGTATGTCAGCAATTTCTTGATTGATATGTTCTTTAGCGATAAGATTTAACACTTCTTTTTCTCTACGTGAAAGTTTAGGAATAAAAGTTACCTGTGAAGGGTTGCCAATGCTATCATTGAGTAATATGTCTTGAATGCTTCTAGGTAAATAATTAGTGCCTTTATGTACTGTTGTAATAGCAGTTATCAATTCTTGTTTATCCGTATTTTTTAGTAAATAACCCTTTGCGCCATTTCTGAGCATATTTTTGATAAATCCTGTTTCGCTATAATTAGATAAGGCTATAATTGCTAATTCAGGATGCTTTTTGGTAAGTTCTTTACAGATATCCATTCCGTTACTGTCTGGTAAATTGATATCTAGTAATAATACATTTGGTAAGTTATTAGAAATATTCTCTAACAGTTGACGACCTCTATTGTAGGTGGTTATTACTTTAATAGTATCTGAATCTTCAAGCATAGTTTCTATACCTCTTAACACCATATTATGGTCATCTAAAATGGCTACTTTAATCATGTTATATTCGGTTTTAGGTCTATTTCTATCGTAAACGAAGTGCCTTTAGTACTTGAATTGATATCTAGATCAGCTTTTAAAAAATTGATGCGAGATTTTATGTTTTGTAAACCGATTCCGTTATTAGAATTCTTAACATCAAAACCTTTTCCATTATCTTCTACGGTTATTATCAATTTATTACCATGATTATTCAGTTGTACCAAAGCTTCGGTAGCATTGGCATGTTTTACTATATTATTAAGTAACTCTTGAATGATACGATATATAGCAGTCTCGTTTTCTTTTTTTAACAGCAATCTATTACCAAAATACTGGAAACTGATATTTACGGAATGAGAGGCATTCTGTTTAGAACAGAATTGTTGTATAGCTTCAATCAAATCAAAATTATGGAGTGATGGCGGTGCAAGGTTATGAGAAATTCTACGAACTTGTTCCACGGCATTGTCTAACATATTAATAGCATCATCATAAAATGTTTTTTCTTTTTTTGAAAACTTTGAAGCTTCAATAGAGCTGATTTTGTATTTGATAACTGCCAAATCACCATTAATACCATCATGTAGATCTTGCGCTAATCTATTGCGTTCCTTTTCTTCCCCATCTATTAATGATTCTAACTTTACAACCTCTTGTTGACTTTGCAAGACTGAGATTTCATTATTTTTTAATTTTTGACGCTGTCTGTAAAAGAACCACAGTCCTAAACTACCTAGCAATAAAAACCCCGAACCGCCTAAGGTTAAATTAAATTGATTTTTCTTTTTTAGAATATTATTTTCTTGCTCTTGTAGCTGTAAATTTTGACTTGCTATTTTGTTATCTTTTTTTTCGGTTTCAAATTGTATTTGTAATTTGTTTATGCTTCTAATGTTGTCACTATCAAAAATACTATCTCTAAAAACAATATGCTCTTCATAATGATTGAGTGATTTTTTATAAAGCTTCATTTTACTATATAGCTTTGATAAGTTTAAATGTATTTCACGATTCAATATTTTAGAACTCGAAACATAACTTAAAGCAAGCTTTAAAAACTTTTCGCTTTTAGAAAAATTTTCTAAATTAAGATGTGCAAATCCTAACTTTGAAAGTGTATTTCCTAATTCATTCTTATAATTATTTTCTAATTGAATTTTATAAGCCTTATCCAAATAAATCAAACCTTTTTGAAAATTTCCTTGTTTGAGTAAAGCTTGAGCAATATTGGTATTTGCCATTGCAATACCCCAATTATTTTGAATTTTAACATCTATTTCCAATGCCATGTTATAATATTTGAGGGCTGGTTCATACTTTTGCTGTTCGTTAAAAAGGTTGCCTAAGTTGCTATAGGAATTGGCTAAACCACTCAAATCATTCCCCTTTTCTTGAATGACAATTGCTTTTAGAAAACTTTCTTTAGCTTCAGAATATTTTCTTAAATTTTTATAAACAATGCCAATACTATTCAATGTGTTAGCTATATTTCTATCTTGTTTTTTTGCTTCATAAAAAGTAAGCGCGTTATAATATTCTTTTAAACTTTGTTCATAATCTCCTTGTAAACTGTAAATAACGCCCTTTTGAAAAGCTGCATCAGCAAGACCTCCAACGATTTTTTCTGCTTCAGCATATTTAATATATAAATTGATGTGATGTAGTGCTTTTTTATAGTTACCAGAAACTCTATTTAAAGCTGCATATTTATAATGCACATTTGCAATTCCATTTTCATCTTTTAAATTGCTATAAATTGTAAAAGAAGAGTCTAAATGTTTTTTTGCTAAATTTAAATCAGAATAAGCCGTTAACCATGCAACCCTAGAATGAGCATGAGCAATGTTAGAGAGGCTTTCAGATGTTTTGATTACATTATAAAGACTGTCTATTTTCTTCTTTTGAGCATAACTATGTACTGTTAAACATAGAATAATAATAGTTAAATAAAGTTTCATAGTTAAGTTGGTTATTACATTATAAATATACATATAAGAATTCATTTGTTAGTTCAGTCACATTGTGGGCTATATTTTCCTGAGTCTTGGTATTATAAACGTTATGCCTAATGCATCATATTTTATTTTATTAGTTTTTTGAGAGAAAACGTTTACTAAATTTAAAAAGATTAGAATACAGATTGGTAGTATTATGCGTTTGGTATACATATACAAAGTTTAAAACAGTTAGATTATATTGGATGCAAGATTGTTATAACTTGTAGAGTGTACATCAGTTAAAACATCTATTTTTAAAACCTAGGGTTTACCCTAAGTAATAAAATAAATATACAGTCAAAATAAATTTTTATAATATATTTGATACGTTAAAACAAACACATATGAAATTTTTTACTAAAACAACTGTTTTTATATTTTTACTAGTTACCTCTACAACAACATTAGTTGCTCAAAAAAAACTAAAAGGAAATAAAATTGTTATCACTGAAGACAGAGGTATTTCTAATTTTAATGCAGTAGAAGTAAAAGGAAAAATAGAGGTGATACTAACGCAAGGAAATGATCAATCAGTTACAGTTGAAACGGATGAGAATTTACAATTTGCAATAGTAACAGAAGTAAGAGATAATACCTTGATAATCAACTTATCTAAAAAAATAAGTAAGAAAAAAGCGCTAAATATCTATATAACTATTGATGAGTTTGTCAATAGAATAACTACAAAAGATAAAGCAAAAATTACGAGTGATGGTCTTTTTAATTTTAATGATTTAACAATAGATGCTGAAGGCAATTCTAAAATTACAATGGATATAAAATCAGAACAATTTACACTAAACAATAACGAAAGCGCTAATGTGAATTTTACAATAAATACTGAGCATATAACTATAAATGCGAATAAAACAGGAAAGGCAAAAATAAATCTATCAGCAAATACAGCTGAACTTTTAACACAAGGAAATTCAACCACTGAGTTATCTGGCGATTGTAAAGATATCTTTATTACTAGTGAAAGTAAAAGCAATGTAAAGGCTGGTAAATTAGAATGTGATGATGCAATTGTGAATGCTTCAGACGCCTCTGATGTTCGTGTCAATTCAAATACATCTATAACTGTTTCTGCTACAAACTCTGCAGAGGTTTATATTTATAACAATCCTAAAATAACACTAGAAAAGTTTACAGACAAGGCAGTTTTAAGAAAAAAATAATACTTTTATAGCTGTTTTAAAATCAATCAACCCTATTTGAATTTTTAATACGATAATGTACAGGTAGTTACATTATCAATTTTTTCGATCTACCTCAAGGTAGAATTATATAGATGTTAAACCATATCTTCTCGTCCGCAAATGGCAGAGAAGGAGGGTTAAATTAGTTATAAACGAATACAAAAATTTAAATGTATGAAAATTTTAATAGTTGAAGATGAAATAGAGTTGTTAGAATCGATTGTTAGTTATCTAAAAAACGAAGATTTTATCTGTGAAAAAGCTGCAACATTTTTTGAAGCAGAAGACAAGATTATTAGTTTTAATTATGATATTGTTATACTTGATATCACCTTGCCAGATGGTAACGGAATTGACTTATTGAAATTTATTAAGGAGAAATCATCGAAAACGGGAGTGCTTATAGTGTCAGCAAAAAATTCATTAGATGATAAGTTAAAAGGATTAGATTTAGGTGCTGATGATTATATCACCAAGCCTTTCCATTTAGCAGAGCTAAACTCGAGAATTAATTCATTGATCAGACGCCAAAAGTTTGATGGAAATGATACTATTCAATTTAATGAAATTGAAATTAATCCGGATTCTAAAGCAGTAACGGTTAATAATAAGCCTGTAGAGTTGACAAAAAAAGAATATAATTTATTGCTCTATTTTGTTACTAATAAAGATAAAGTGCTTACTAAAGAATCAATTGCTGAACATTTATGGGGTGATAATATTGAAATGGCTGATAGTTTTGATTTTATTTATACCCATATGGGAAACTTACGAAAGAAAATAAAAAAACTGGGAGCACCTGATTATTTAAAAACCATGTATGGTCTTGGTTATAAATTTACAGATACTTAATGAAGCTAATTCAGAAAACAAGTAGAACATATTTATTACTCTCTGCTATTATTTTTATACTATCAGGAGTAATGTTATATTTTGTGTTGACTACTGTAATGAATAACAGGCTTGACGACAAGCTGATGTACAATAAAGAAGTTATTGGAAGAGTGATTAAGTACGATTATCCTCTAACGATATTTGATGAGCCGGAAGAATTAACAGCTTCAGAAAAATTACTGTATCCAAACGACACTATTATATTTAAAGATACACTTATTTTTCATGCTATAGAAGGTGTTCAAGGTGTTGAAGAATACGAAAAATACAGGCAATTAACTGCTTATGAAACATTACAAGGCGTACGATATAAAATTACTACGCGAAACTCATTAGTTAGAAATCAAGATTTTGTTTCAATAATTACACTATCTACAATTATAATTATACTGTTATTATTAACTGGGCTTTTGATATTGAATACTCAGATTGCAAAAAAAATATGGAAACCTTTTTATATGAATTTAGATCGGTTGAAAAACTTTTCTATACAAGACCAAAGCCTAATTGAATTAGAGACTTCAAATATTGAAGAATTTATAGAATTGAATAGCTCAATAAAAAGTCTAACACAAAAATTACAATCTGATTTTAATAATTTAAAAGAGTTTTCAGAAAATGCATCACATGAAATGCAAACTCCGCTTGCAATTATGCAATCGAAAATAGAATTGTTAATGCAATCTACAGATGTTACCAAAGAACAATCAAAACAATTACAATCTATTTATCAGGCAGGTCAACGTCTTTCTAAATTAAATAAGACCCTATTATTGTTAGCTAAAGTTGAAAACCAACAATTCAGTACTAAAGAAGATATTTCTTTAAAAGAAATAATAGAAAGGCAATTAGAAAATTATGAAGATTTTATTATAAACAAGAATTTAAAGGTGACTACTAAATTGTCAGATGATAATTTAATAACTAATACTGTATTGGCAGACACATTAATATCTAATTTATTAAGCAATGCCATAAAACATAATATACCTAATGGTACAATAGAGATTACTCATATTCGTGATATTTTAATATTTTCGAATACTGGTCAGCCGTTGGACCATGATCCTGAGATTTTGTTTTCCCGTTTTAAAAAAGCCAGTACCCGTAAAGACTCTCTGGGTTTAGGTTTGGCTATCGTTAAAAAAATATGCGAAGTTAATGATTGGCAAATTTCATATTCTTACCAAGAAAACATCCACCAAATTTCAATTTTATTTAAATCTTGAGAATTCCTTTAGATTTAGTTTTTACATTTGAATATCAAACAGAAAAAACTAAACTAAAATAATCATATTAATTAAGCAAATTGGGTTGATTGCTTTTAATTAGGAGCAGCTTAAAATTCTACTAATATTTTAAGCTGTTTCATTTTCAAAACTATAATCATTATATCCCGATAATTATCGGGAAGCGCTAACACTCTAAGTTTAAATACCTCTCTTTCATAGAGAGCTTGTTAATAACTTCTGTTATTAAACACAAAAAAGCACATTCATTTTGAATGTGCTTTTTTGCTACTACTATCACTTTATAAACACTACTAAATTATAATAAAGTGATTAAAAAGAAAATCATATAAAATTTCAGGTTTATTTGAATCTTGAGATTCTCTTTAGATTCAGTGTATACATTTGACCCAACAAACAAACAAAAACTAAGTATTAATAAAAACAAAAAAATCATGAAAAAATTAGGATTATTATTAGCATTTGCAGTATTAAGTTTAGTAAGTACAACAACTTTTGCACAAGAGGTAAAAGAAGAGGTGCAAGAAGTAGTGCAAGAGAAAGTTGAAGTTCAAATAAGTGAATTGCCTGAGGCAGTTACTAAAACATTAGGTGAGCAGTTTGCAGAGTATGCTGCTGAAAAAGCTTATAAATCTATACTAGATGAAAAAGAAGTATATTATGTTAAACTAGCAAAAGGAGAAGAGTATATTAAAGTTCTTATTGATGCTGAAGGTAACGTAATAGAAAAAGAGTAAGTAAAAGAGCAAAAATTAAACGGAAATAATTGAGCAAATTGGGTTGATTGCTTTTAATTAGAAACAGCTTAAAATTAATACTTACATTTTAAGCTGTTTCATTTTTTTAAAACATTTATATTAATTCTCGATACATATGTCGGGAAGCGTTAACACTCTAAATTTAAGTAACCTCTTTTATAGAGAAACTTGTTAATAACTTCCGTTATTAAACACGCTAAAAAACACGCTCAAACGGGCGTGTTTTTTTATATTTGTATGTTCTTGAAAATACATAAAAAAGAGTGATAAAAATATGAGCGAAGAGGCAAAAAAACAAGATTATTCAGCAGATAGTATTCAGGCGTTAGAAGGGATGGAGCATGTAAGAATGCGTCCTTCAATGTATATTGGTGATGTTGGTGTAAGAGGCTTACATCATTTGGTGTATGAAGTGGTAGATAACTCTATTGATGAGGCAATGGCAGATCATTGCGATACTATTTCTGTAATTATTAATGAAGACAATTCAATTTCTGTAAAAGATAATGGTCGGGGTATTCCTGTAGGGCTTCACAAAAAAGAAGGAGTTTCTGCATTAGAAGTCGTAATGACTAAAATTGGTGCCGGAGGTAAATTTGATAAAGATTCTTATAAAGTTTCTGGTGGTTTGCACGGAGTTGGAGTTTCGGTTGTAAATGCACTATCTAGCCTCTTAAAAGCAACCGTTTTTAGAGATGGAAAAATTTGGGAGCAAGAATATTCTCAAGGAAAACCTTTATATCCTATAAAAACTGTTGGAGATACTGATGAAAGAGGAACAATGGTTACTTTTAAAGCAGATGATACTATTTTTCAAACCGAAATAGATTATAATTACGAAACGCTTTCAATGCGGATGCGTGAATTATCTTTCTTAAATCAAGGAGTTACTATTTCTATAACAGATAAGCGCACAAAAGACGATGAAGGTAATTTTATTCATGAAGAATTTTTAAGTACTGAAGGCTTAGTTGAATTTGTACGATATTTAGATGCAACTCGTGAGCAGTTAACATCACAAGTTATTTCAATGGAAGGTGAGAAGAATGGGATTCCTGTTGAAGTGGCAATGGTATATAATACTTCGTATACCGAAAACTTACATTCGTATGTAAATAATATCAATACACATGAAGGAGGAACACATCTTTCAGGATTTAGAAGAGGATTAACACATACACTTAAGAAATATGCAGAAGGATCAGGTTTATTAAAGAATTTGAAATTTGAAATTGCCGGAGATGATTTCCGTGAAGGTTTAACAGCAATTATATCAGTAAAAGTTGCAGAACCACAATTTGAGGGGCAAACAAAAACAAAATTAGGAAACCGTGAAGTTTCTTCAGCTGTTAGTCAAGCTGTTTCAGAAATGTTAACAGATTACTTAGAAGAACATCCAGATGACGCGAAAATTATTGTCCAAAAAGTAATCTTAGCTGCGCAGGCAAGACATGCTGCAAGTAAAGCACGTGAAATGGTACAGCGTAAAACGGTAATGACAGGCGGAGGCTTACCAGGAAAGTTGTCAGATTGTGCATGGACAGATCCTGAAAAATGTGAAATATTCTTAGTCGAGGGCGACTCGGCTGGTGGTACAGCAAAACAAGGAAGAGAACGTAATTTTCAAGCTATTTTACCATTGCGTGGTAAAATATTAAATGTTGAAAAAGCAATGCCACATAAGGTTTTCGAAAATGAAGAGATCAAAAGCATGTTTACCGCCTTGGGTGTAACTATTGGTACTGAAGAAGATAGTAAAGCATTAAATATTGAAAAGCTACGTTACCATAAAATCGTAATTATGTGTGATGCCGATGTAGATGGTAGTCACATTGCGACATTAATTTTAACTTTCTTCTTTAGATATATGAAAGAATTAATTGAAGAAGGCTATGTATATATTGCAGCTCCTCCATTATATTTAGTGAAAAAAGGAAAGAATAAAGAATATGCTTGGAGTGATGAAGAGCGTGACGCTTTAGTTAAGAAATTTGATGGCGGTACTATTCAACGATATAAAGGTCTTGGTGAAATGAATGCTGTACAATTATGGGATACTACTATGAATCCGGAATTCAGAACCATGCGTCAGGTAACTATTGATAATGGTACTGAAGCCGATAGAGTTTTCTCTATGTTAATGGGAGATGAAGTTCCTCCAAGAAGAGAGTTTATTGAAAAAAATGCGATTTACGCAAATATTGATATTTAGCCTCTCCTTATTCCGAAGAAGTGGGAGCTTGAGGCAAATTAATAAGAATAAAATAATTTATAAAAATAAAACTAATGAAAGTAACAGTTGTTGGTGCAGGAGCAGTAGGAGCAAGTTGTGCAGAATATATTGCTATTAAGAATTTTGCATCAGAAGTAGTAATTTTAGACATTAAAGAAGGGTTTGCTGAAGGTAAAGCAATGGATTTAATGCAAACGGCTTCCTTAAATGGATTTGACACTAAAATTACAGGTATAACTAATGATTATTCTAAAACAGCAAATAGTGATGTTTGTGTAATTACTTCAGGTATTCCGCGTAAACCGGGAATGACAAGAGAAGAATTAATAGGTATCAATGCTGGTATTGTAAAAATGGTGTCTTCAAGTTTATTAGAACATTCTCCAAATACTATTTTAATTGTAGTAAGTAACCCAATGGATACCATGGCATACTTGGTTCATAAAACAACAGGAATAGAAAAAAGTAGAATTATAGGGATGGGTGGTGCATTAGATTCTGCTCGTTTTAAATATAGGTTAGCGGAGGCTTTAGGAGCTCCTATTTCTGATGTTGACGGTATGGTTATTGGTGGGCATTCTGATAAAGGTATGATACCTTTAACACGTATGGCTACTAGAAATAGTGTGCCAGTAACTGAATTTCTATCTGAAGAAAGGCTAGAAAAAGTAGCTGCAGACACTAAAGTTGGTGGCGCTACATTAACAGGTTTATTAGGTACTTCTGCATGGTATGCACCAGGAGCAGCAGTTTTCGGAATGGTACAAGCAATTGCTTGTGATTCTCATAAAATGTTTCCGGTTTCAACCTTATTGGAAGGAGAATATGATTTAAATGATATTTCAATTGGTGTACCTGTAATTCTTGGTAGAAACGGTATTGAAAAAATTGTTGAGATTGATCTTACAGATGCTGAAAAAGCTAAAATGCAGGAGAGTGCTGAAGCAGTCAAAAAAACAAATGGTTTATTAGAACTATAAATACTTTAATTGATGAAAAAGATTATTCTATTATTACTCGTAACTATCAATATGAGCATTGTTGCTCAAAATGAACTTAAAGAAGGTGTTATTTCTATGAAAATAACAATGTCTAGTGAAAATGAACAAGTAAATGCTTCATTAGCTATGATGGGTAATTTAACAACAACAACTTATTTTAAAGGCGAGAAATCTCGTACTGAGATGAAAAGCCCTATGGCTGGAAATAACACTACTATTATAGATAATGAAACGAAAGAAATGTTGGTGTTAATAGACAATCCGATGATTGGTAAAAAATACATGAAAAATAATATAGATGTTTCAGAAGATGAATTAAAGAATATTACTGTTACTGCAACAGGAGACTCTAAAACTGTTCTAAATTATACATGTAAAGGTTATAATGTGGTTATTAAAAAAGATGGTGTTGAAACTAAAATGACGATGTATACTACGGATAAAATTTCGGCTCCTAATCAAAATAGCACAGTGCTGGGAGGTAAATTAAAAGGATTTCCTATGTATATTGTAATGGATATTAACCAAGGAGGAATGGCTATGACTACTACCATAGAGGTTACCGAAGTTAAAAATGAAAAAGTAGATGATGCTAAATTCAATATGACTGCGTTGGAAGGTTACGAAAAAGTGGATAAATTATCCGGAATGTAAAATTTTCAATAAAAATAATAGTTAAAACCATCCGCTAAGACCGGATGGTTTCTTTATAGAATCTAATACCAAAAGGGTTTGTTAAATGGTCTAAATAAAATTAGAAATTTTACTTTATTTTTAGACAGAAAACACAGTAATAACTGTAGTTATGGCGAGTATTTCTAACGACAAAATAGAGCAAAATAGCACTTTGTTGGACTATTTTGTATGTCCCTTAGGTATATAGTATCTTTGCCCTCAAAACACCAATATTGTCTTTAATTCTAAACATAGAAACTGCTACCAAAAATTGCTCTGTAAGCCTTTCATATAAAGGAGCGTTGCTAGCTGTAAAAGAATTGAATGATGGTAATTATTCGCATAGCGAAAACGTACATGTTTTTGTAGAAGACGTTTTAAAATCAGCTAACAGATCAATTAAGAATATTGATGCAATTGCAGTAAGTAAAGGACCGGGTTCTTATACAGGTTTGCGTATAGGTGTTTCTACAGCAAAAGGATTGTGTTTTTCATTAGATAAGCCATTAATTTCTATCTCAACATTGGCTTCATTAGCCAATTCGATAAAAGTCAAAAATAATGGGATTATTATTCCGCTTTTAGATGCTAGAAGAATGGAAGTGTACAGTGCTGTTTTTGATAGTCAATACAATAAAATTAGGGAAGTAAAAGCTGAAGTTATAGATGCTACTTCATTTTCAGTATTTTTAGAAAAAGGAGAAGTCTACTTTTTAGGAGATGGAGCCAATAAATGTAAAGACATTATCAAACATAAAAATGCTATTTTTCTTGATGGATATTTTCCTTCAGCAAAACAAATGGCTGCGTTATCGTATGCAAAATATAAAATAAGCGACACCGAAGATGTTGCTTATTTTGAGCCTTTTTATTTAAAAGACTTTTTGATAACAAAATCAAAAAAATAATGAGTGTTAAATTTGATAAAAAACTACTATAAGATTTCACACATTAAAACATTTCTGTCAAGAATGTTTATAAAATAGTTTGAAGAGATTCTTCAGTCGTCCCGATAGCTATCGGGATCCCTTCTGAATGACAAATCAAAAACACTTTATTATTTACTTAGTAAGAAAACGTCAA
>VAPK010241556.1_pt1 | contig 11771 bp, 6 predicted proteins | sample 3395031 | NCBI WGS metagenome assembly VAPK01 (sample SAMN08290443, study PRJNA428436) | hydrothermal vent metagenome | isolation source: Deep-sea hydrothermal vent chimney 1 | place: Pacific Ocean: Juan De Fuca Ridge | reverse complement strand
TTCCGCTACTCACAAGGCATTTTTGACCCAAGTAAAGTGCAGGTTTGCAATTACTTAAAAGCCAACATGGAGGCTCCTGGAAGCCCTGATCAAGATGGTGACGGAGTAGTGGATAACCTGGATAATTGCTCCACTATTTCTAACTCAAACCAGAGAGATACTGACAATGATGGCTTCGGTAATCTTTGCGATGCTGATCTCGACAACAACGGCTCGGTTAGTTTCGCTGATCTGAATTTGTTTCGTACCCGCTTTGGTACTGCTGATCCAAATGCAGATTTTGACGGTAACGGTTCGGTAAGCTTTACCGATCTTGATATTTTCCGCAGCCTGTTTGGTCAGGCCCCTGGACCTGCTGGTGATCTTTAACATTTAGAAAAGAAACAATCATGGATATTAAAAACAATTTATCTGTGCTGAAAATCAAGCAACATCAGCACTGCACAAACTCCGGTATTTTACTGGCCTTTTTTGTAATATTTGTATTAATGCTGCCGATGGTGAGCATCGCTCAAGACAGCGACAGTGACGGAATTGACGATACTCAGGATAATTGTATCGAGGTAGCCAACCCGAATCAGCGCGACAGTAATAGTGACGGCTTTGGCAATGTCTGCGATGCAGATCTGGATAATAATAACTCTGTCAGTTTTGCTGATCTCGATTTATTTAGATCGGCCTTTGGAACGAATAATTCCGATGCAGATTTTGATGGCAATGGCTCTGTCAGTTTTGCTGATCTCGATATTTTCAGGGCGTTGTTTGGTAAACCGCCGGGGCCTTCAGGTAAAAATACTTTGCCAATTGGCATGAATATAGACGAAGTTAACTATTACAGTGGAGTATTACCCTTTTATGATTTGATGATGACTGCCAGCGAGATGATGACCTACCCTCATGGTACGGGGGACTGGGATTCGGAGCAAATGAATAACATACCGGTTACCGGCAACGGTTGGCCACTTGAACTCCCTTATAGGGTTGGTGGAGTTTTGCAAGATGTAAGGTTTTTAATTAATAATAATTTCGCTGGTGAATATGTGGTTCTTTTTGATGGTGACGGTACAATCGAATTTGCGGGTGAAAGCCGCCAAGTTGATGGTGCAATGCATATTAACCTGCCAGGGGATGGCGAAAACACTTGGTTTAATATTACAAGCTCCAATATAAAAAACCCGATTCGCAACATGCGGATAATACCAGTCAGCTTCAAAAATAATGAGGGTGCTATGCCCACCTTTCACACCGATTTCCTTCATGGCTTGCGGCCTTTTCACGCGTTACGATTTATGGACTTTGCAAATACGAATAATTCCACGCAGATCGAATGGTCGGATCGAAATACAAAACAACATTATACCCAGGGAAATAGCAAGGGCGTTGCTTGGGAGTATATGATTGATCTTGCCAATGAATTAAATGCAGACATCTGGATTTGTGTTCCCCACATGGCAAGTGATGACTATATATCACATTTGGCACGGTTATTTTTGGATAAATTGAAGCCCGGACTTAAGCTCCATCTCGAATATTCAAACGAAGTATGGAATTGGATTTTTTCACAAGCAAATTATGTATTGGATAATGCTCCGGGCCATCCTGATTCTTATGTCTCAGCGGAGCTTGCTGCTATAGGCCCTGCTGGACACGAACATCCAGAAAAAGACGCCTATATGATGGCACGTACATTTAGGATTTTTGAGTCTGTATGGGGAAATCAAAAAGCTAGAATTGTTAGGGTTGCTGCAGTTCAACATGGATGGGTTGATAATACGAGAAGAATTCTTGAATACTTATTTAATACCGATGGAAAAGGAGCAGATGTTGTTGCGCCGGCAGGGTATTTTAGTTATTCAGAAGACGATCATGCTAGTTGGGTTGCAATGAACCCTACTGATGTAACAGCAGAGATGATATTGCAATCTGCAGATAACAAGCTGGATAACCCGAACATCGAAGAAGAAGCTGACTACACAAGACAAACTGCAGCTTATGCAAATCAATTTGGGCTTGATTTTGTAGTTTACGAAGGCGGCCAGCATATGCAACCTCATCATCAAGAGAATTGGGATTACAACCATGCCGTCTATGATGCTCAAATCAACCCAAAAATGTATGAGCTTTACATGAAAAATTTTGCCATTCACCAAGAACCAGTGGTGAACTGCAAACTGTTTATGGCTTATTCCTATGTGGGTCCACGAGAGTCCAGGTGGGGGTCTTGGGGACATTTGGAAAGCCTGCAGCAACTCTCTTCAGCCAACTTAAAAACTACTGCACCGAAGTACCAGGCGCTATTAGACATAAATACACAGAAGGAAGCGAACTGAAAAAAACTGGGGCTGCCACAGTTTTTTTCTGCCCACCCTAATTCAACTCAAGATAGTTAGTAAATATATCAGCCAACTTTGGCTTTAATACAAAAGTTACTTAGCGTTATTTTCTAAGAATCAAGAGAGATTTATCATGAATACAAATAGAAACTACATCAAGCATTATCCTCACTCCACAAACTCTGGTATTTTGCCAATACTGGTAATAATTATTTCATTACTCCTGCCTTCGGTATGTATTGCCCAGGATAGCGATGGAGATGGCGTGGACGATGCCCAAGATAATTGCACCGAAATAGCCAATCCAGATCAGCGTGACAGCAATGGCGATGGCTTTGGCAATGTCTGCGATGCAGATTTGGATAATAATAACTCTGTCAGTTTTGCTGATCTGGATTTATTTAGATCAGCCTTTGGAACCAATGATACCGATGCCGATTTTGATGGCAATGGCTCTGTAAGCTTCGCCGATCTCGATGCTTTTAGAATGTTGTTTGGTAAGCCACCTGGACCATCGGGAAACGGGGGGAGAATCACTAACAGTGAAGCCGCTCGTTTTCTCACTCAAGCAACCTTTGGTCCACGTATAGGGGAGATACAACATTTGGCCGGCTTGGCAGGCTATGATAGCTGGATAGAGAATCAATTTTCTCTACCACCCAGTTATCACTTGTCTCTGGTAAAGGCCAGGGCACCAGACGGTTGGGATGCTCAACAGGCCCGTTATCCTGTCTTCTGGGAACTCGCCCTTCATGCGGATGACCAGCTCCGCCAGCGCATCGCATTTGCGCTGAGTGAAATCATGGTGGTTTCAGACAGGCCAGATGCCTTAATTAACCACGGCAATATGCTTGCCGCTTACTATGACATCCTGATAGAGCATGCCTTTGGAAATTTCCGTGAGCTGCTGGAGGCGGTCTCGCTGAGCCCTGCGATGGGTATTTATCTCAGCATGCTGGGTAATGAAACCATCAGTGATCGTGCTGATGAAAACTATGCCCGTGAGATCATGCAGCTCTTCAGCATCGGACTGGTAAAACTTAATCAGGATGGTACGCCAATATTGGATGGGGATGGAAAGCCTGTTCCTACTTACAGGCAAACGGATGTTGCGAATCTTGCCAAAGTATTTACTGGCTGGTCATGGGATAGACCCGAATTTGACATCAGCCCGGTAGCTGGCTGGTGGCCTGATTTGAACCGGATGGAAATACCAATGAAGGCCTTTGCAGATCACCACGATTCAGCATCAAAAACGTTTCTTGGGGAGACGTTACCAGCGGGGCTAACGCCGCAACAAGATTTGGACGCAGCCCTGTCTGTCATCTTCAACCATCCCAATGTTGGCCCCTTTATCAGCAAGCAGCTTATCCAGAGATTGGTCACTAGCAATCCATCAACTGCTTATATCGCCAGGGTTGCTTCGGCTTTCAATAACAATGGCGAGGGGCAACGCGGTGATCTGAGAGCAGTGACAAAGGCGATATTACTTGACCCGGAAGCGAGATCGGAAAGTGCGGCACAACATTCTGATTTCGGCAAACTCCGTGAGCCTATTTTACGTTTTTCACATCTCTGGAGGGCGTTTAATGTTCAAGATCCCATAGAAATGAATCACTTTGAAGGACTGATGTCGCAGCACGCCCCGCTCACGGCTAAATCTGTCTTTAACTTCTTCAACCCGGCATACAGCCAGCCCGGCATTATCAAAGATGCGGGGCTAGTTTCTCCAGAGTTTCAGATCGATAGTGAAGCATGGGTAAATGCTATTAACAACTCCTTTCTGGTTATTGTTCAGACAGACGAGTTTTACAGTTTTTTTACTACCAGGCTTAATCTTGACACCGAACTCGCATTACTGGATAAGCCGGATCAGTTACTGGATCATCTGGATCTACTGCTGATGTCAGGCAATATGTCCAGTAGTTTCAGACAGATCCTGCTGGATTACATTACCCAGAACCGGGCATCGCTTGATAGCGAACGTGTGCTAAGGGATGTATTAAGTCTGATTATCACATCTACTGAATATTCGATTCAACGATAAGGGGATAGAACCATGTACAAACTGAACAGAAGAGATTTTATAAAATGGAATCTGGCGGCAGCAACCGGCATCTTACCGTACTCCACCTTATTAAGCGGGATGCAATCCGCACAAGCCGCTACTTTCGGGGGCAGCTACAAGGCGCTGGTTTGTGTTTATCTCGCCGGTGGCAATGATGCATTCAATATGTTCGTCCCCCACAGTGTGACTGAATACAACGACTACGCAGCCGCGAGACAATCATTGGCCATACCGCGCGATCAGCTATTACCAGTATCGCCTGCAACTTATAATGATGGAGCAAATTATGGGTTCCATCCCAACATGCCTGAATTGCAAGCATTGTTCGATCAGGGCACACTTGCCTTGGTCGCTAATGTGGGAACTCTGGTTCGACCGATCACCAAATCGGAATATGAAAATGAGCTGAAAGCGATTCCCCCTCAGCTGTTTTCACACAATGATCAGACAGATTTGTGGATGACAGGTAATGCCAATGGCTCTACAGGACAAGGCTGGGCGGGGAAAATGATGGATCTGTTCTATCCAGACGCAGCATCCGGTCCAGAGCCATCACCCAACATTTCCATTGCGGGAAACAATCTTTGGCAGGCAGGTAACGGATTCCCCCCGTATCAAATCCAGCCAAACGGCGTAGGAACACTTGGATTTCCATGGCATGCAGGCCCTTTTCAGTTGGAACAGGCCTATAAGGAACTGTATGAACTCGGCCTTAGTGCCGCCAGTAGTCATAAGATGATTAAAACACATGCACAAATCCAGCAACGCGAAATTAAATTCAGCAACCTGGTAAATAACGCACTGATCCAAGCCCCAGACTTCGGCACCCCTTTTGGTCAGGGTTCACTGCAGGAGCAACTGGAAATGGTGGCGAAATTAATTGCTGTCAGGGGTCACCTTGATAACGATGTATCGCGGCAGGTATTTTATGTTCAACTAGACGGCTGGGATACTCATGCATCCCAGAATGGCACGATTGCCTCAAGTCATCCAAACCTCTTGCGGCAACTAAGCCAGTCTCTGAATGCCTTCCACGCCGCACTGGTTGAACTCGGTCTGGAAAATCAGGTGACTACCTTCACTGCTTCTGAATTTGGCCGTTCACTGACACCAAATGGTGACGGTACAGACCATGGTTGGGGTGGTCATAGTCTTGTCATGGGCGGAGATGTCATGGGTAAAGATATTTACGGAACCATGCCCGGACTGTCGCTTAGCAGTGCGGATGCCGTAGAAGAGGGTAGAATTATTCCGACCTCCTCAGTTGACCAATACGGAGCAACATTGGCGCGCTGGTTCGGCCTCACTCCTGCTGAGTTGAATACGCTGTTTCCAAATTTATCAAACTTTAGTAATCCGGACCTTGGCTTTATGGCAAGTTAAAGCTGCGTTGTTTTCACTAGAGTGGACAACAACAATGAGATGACAGTTTAAATGAGGATAGAATATGAATACAATAAAAACCTTATCAGTTCTGAACAATAAGTTTTGCCAACATTTCTTAAATGCCAATACTACCCCCCTATTGGTCATCACATTTATAGTATTACTGCCAACGGTATGCGTTGCACTGGATAGCGATGGAGATGGCATAGATAATACTCAGGATAATTGTACTGAAATAGCCAACCCAAATCAGCGTGACAGTAATGGCGATGGCTTTGGCAATCTCTGTGATGCAGATCTGGATAATAATAACTCTGTCAGTTTTGCTGATCTCGATTTATTTAGATCGGCCTTTGGAACCAATGATGCCGATGCAGATTTTGATGGCACTGGCTCTGTCAGTTTTGCTGATCTCGATATTTTCAGGGCGTTATTTGGTAAACCGCCTGGGCCTGCTGGTGGTGGAAACATTTCCGAAGCAGAAGCCGCCCGCTTCCTCACCCAAACTACATTTGGCCCCACCTTTGAAGGTATCCAACAACTGGTTGCATTAGGTAGTTACGAAACGTGGCTAAATGAGCAGTTCGCACTGCCGATTACACTACAACTACCACAAGCAAGAGTACTTAGCACCCAAATGTGCCTCGATGGTGATACGCGTCCAGACTCTACCATAACCGGCTTTGCTCGCCCAGCTGCCTGGTGGAATACGGTTGTTGAGGGTGATGATCAGTTACGACAACGAGTTGCCTTTGCTTTGAGCCAAATTATGGTTATTTCAGGTAAGGCTCCGGGAGTGGGAGGGTTCCAGTTCGGCATGGCCAACTACTACGATATTCTGCTGAGAAATGCATTTGGAAACTTTCGGGAACTATTGGAAGAGGTCACTCTAAATCCGATGATGGGGGTGTATCTCAGCCACATAATGAACCGAAAAGCCGATCCTGAAAACAATACCTTCCCAGATGAGAACTATGCTCGGGAAATTTTACAGCTCTTCAGCATCGGGGTGCATGAACTCAAACAGAACGGAGTACTCAAGCTGGATGTGGAGAACAACCCTATTCCAAGCTATGGACAAAATGAAATAAAGGCTTTCGCCAGGGTCTTTACTGGATGGGTGTACCATGGCTATGGCAATGAGTATCAACCAGGTGCCGTTCTAAATCCAATGGTTCCGGTAGAGGATGATCACGACATTGACGAAAAGATTTTATTAGACCATGTGCTTCCAGGCGGTCAGGATGCGCGAACAGATTTAGAGAATGCATTAGATGATATTTTTGACCACCCCAACGTAGGGCCATTTATCAGTAAGCAGTTGATTCAACGGTTGGTGACAAGCAACCCATCACCAGCATACGTACAAAGGGTCGCATCGGCGTTTAACAACAACGGCCAGGGAATACGCGGTGACTTGAAGGCAACGATAGCTGCAATTCTACTTGATCCAGAGGCAAGGACAAGGCAAGCCGATGCAACACATTCAGGAAAGTTACGTGAGCCCCTGCTGAGGCTTACTCATCTATGGCGAAGTTTTGGCGCAAACAAAATCCAGTTTTCTGAAAATGCTGATATAGGATGCCCAGGGCCTTATATTTATGGGAATGGGGGTAGACCGTATGATGCCGGTGGATTAGGTTTTGCACAAGAAATTTTGGGCGCTCCGTCGGTATTTAATTTCTTTCTGCCCAGTTTCGCACCACAGGGGGCTGTGTCCAATGCTGGACTGGTAGCCCCCGAGTTCCAAATATTCACGGAGAACACCACTTTAAGTACAACCACCCGTTTGAATATTCAGGTGTGGAGCGAAAGACAAGATTTAAGTAAGAATAGTGTCTTGGAACTAAATGATGAGAAAATTTGGGCGGAAAACCCGGAGCAAATGCTTGATAAGCTTAACCTTATCTTAATGAATGGTGAGATGTCTACCGAGTTACGAGGAATCATCATGGCTCATCTCAATACAGCTCCTTTTCCAATAAATGAAGACAAAAACCTGCGGGCCAAACTTGAGGATGCAATTGTGTTAATTATCAATTCCCCTGACTATCTAATCCAGAAATAGGAGCGCATAAAATGAATTATTCAAATAGTATACAACGTAGAAAGTTCTTGCAAAAAATGGCTCTGCTCGCCGGTGGGTCGGCACTACTTACCCAACAAGGAAAGTTGCAAATGATTAATAACGTTATGGCTGCTACAACGGCATCCGCAGATGTGCAGGATTACAAAAGTTTGGTGTGTATTTTCTTGCTAGGAGCCAATGATGGATTCAACATGTTTGTGCCTATGCAAGCAGGAGCCTATAGCGACTACCAGAGTTTACGACAAACCGTTGCAATTAGGAGCAGTGATTTACTGCCGGTTAAGCCGGTTAATGGCGTACTATCCTACGGATTTCATCCAGCCATGCCGGCAACTCGGAGGCTTTATAATCAAGACAGAATTGCTTTGATTAGCAATGTAGGTAATTTGGTAGAACCCCTGAACAAACAGCAATATCTCGATCAATCGATTGTTGTCCCTCCAGCACTTTTTTCACACAGTGATCAAATTAACTTCTGGCAAACTAGCGCCCCCACCAGGGATGTTTCCGATCTTGAACTCCCAACCGGTTGGGGTGGTAGACTGGCCGATTTATTGGCTGAAACCAATAGTAATATCGATTTGCCACACACCATAGCAATGAAAACTCAAAGTCTTTGGCAACAGGCGCAGGAGACCATCCAACTTACCATGAACAAAGAAGATGGTCTCGGAAAATTCACTTTCCTGAGCGAAGCTGCCTCTAGTGGCCTTCGAGAATCTCGCCGGGTTGAAGCCTGGAAAGATATACTGGCAATGCAGCGTACCCATGCTTTGGAACAACAAGTTAGCGGAAATATAATGCAAACACGGCAGCGCATAACAGCAGTGAAGGATGCGCTGGCTCTTAGTGATGGGATGATTGATACACTTCCTCATCCTCAATCTGATTTATCTAAGCAACTTCATATGATTGCACGCATGATATATGCGCGAGAGCAACTAGGAATGAAACGTCAGATCTTTTTTGTCAACGCACCCAATTTTGACACCCACAAAAATCAACTTGCCGAGCATTCAGCGCTACTCACAAATCTGGATAGAGGTTTAAATAGTTTCAACCAGACCATGGAAGAATTTGCTAACAAGGGGGTCGCATCTCTCGACTCCGTTACAACCTTTACTGCATCAGAGTTTGGTCGAACTCTGGGTTCAAATGGTGATGGTACTGATCACGGCTGGGGTAATCATCATTTGGTGATGGGGGGCGCGGTGACTGGGGGAACCGTTCATGGTGAATTGCCTATCATTGCAGCGGGTAGCCCAGATGATATTGGCAACGCTATCTTACCTAAATATGCCACGGATCAATACGGTGCTACCCTGGCAAAATGGATGGGGGTCAGTGATCCTGACTTGCATACAATTTTTCCAAATCTGGGTAATTTTCCTGTTAAGAATTTAGGGTTTATGAACTCCTGATTTGAAAGCTTTGCTACTTCATTCCATTATAAACTTTGAGAGAAAATAGAGCATGAATAGAATAACACCTACCTATGTGTCGCCTAGTAAAGAACACCATTTTATATACTCTGATTTTTTCCCATCCTTAGCAATCACTCTTGCATTATTTCTGCCTGTAGTGAGTGCAGCTCAGGATGGTAAAGGGATTATAGAAATAGAGACCGCAGGCAATCAAGCTTTCAATTCTTCAGAAACAACACCACTAAAATCATTTCCTGGAGCTGAAGGGTTTGGTGCTTTTGCCAGCGGTGGCCGAGGCGGTAATATCATTAAAGTAACAACACTGGCAGCATCTGGACCTGGAAGTCTGCAATGGGCGATAAATCAACCAGAAGCCAGAATTATCGTGTTTGATGTTTCTGGAATTATCACAAGTGATATTCATATTCCACAGGGCAATGTCACCATAGCAGGACAAACGGCTCCTGGAGCAGGAATCACCATTGTTGGTCATTTGTATACTACTTTTGGAGATGATACCAGTAATATTATCATCAGACATATCAGAGTCAGACCGCCTAACCCCAATACAGCTTGGCCACCTAACCAACACGATGGCATTCAGTTTTCAACAGCAAACACCATCATGTTAGATCACATTGATGTGTCCCATGGAGCGGATGAAAATATTGATTTCTGGGGAGGTGCACATCATATTACTGTTCAATGGTCCAATATTTCTTTCCCAATTTATGATCCAGCCAATGGCTGGGTACATCATAAGGGTATCTTAAATCACAGGCCTTGCCTGGATAATGCTAGCTGTGATTCCAACTCTCGGCCCGGTGGGTTTATTTCAATTCATCATAATTTATTCATTCATAACAGGAATAGAACGCCTGCATTATCGGTTGGACCAGCAGATATCCGTAATAATGTTGTTTACAACGGCAGAGAAGGATTTGTACATCACAATATTGTTTCTGGAGAATTTAATATCATTGGCAATCACTATATTGCTGGCCCGAGTGCATCATTGGTACCTTTCTGGTTTGATCCGGAAAATAACACACTGCCAATTCCAACAAGCTATTGGCTGCAGAATAATTTAGTTGAAGACTTGGGTGTTTTTACTGGCAATGTTAATAACCCTTACGACAACAATTTTTCTGATATCTACTCCTTCGCTAATGGAAAAATTGATTCTTCACAATTCAACCAAACGGGTGCATTTGACTTCAGTTCACAAGGACAAGTTAATCCACACACTCACGACAGTGATTCGATTGAAGCGCTGTTGATTGAACAAGCAGGTGCCTTTCCAAGAGATATTGTAGCGCGTAAGTCATTAACCGATTTACAAAATAGAGGTGGCAATTGGGATAATTATAGACCTGCCGATTTAATGGAAGGATTAACGACTACTTCACCGCCAATTGACTCTGATGATGATGGCATGCCTGATACCTGGGAAGCATCTCAAGGCCTTGACCCAAATAATTCTACCGATCACATAACAATCATGCCTTCTGGTTACACAGCAATTGAAGAATATATTAATGCTTTAGCAACAACTAACAACACTCAGGATACTGATGGTGATGGAATCCTGGATACTGATGACAACTGCACTTTAATCGCTAATACAAATCAACGTGATACAGACGAGGATGGTTTTGGCAATGTCTGTGATGCTGATCTAAATAATGATGGAAATATCAGTTTTTCAGACTTGGATCTGTTCCGTGCACGATTCGGTAGCACAGATCCTGATGCGGATTTTGACGGCAATGGCTCGGTAAGCTTTGCTGATCTCGATATTTTCCGCAGCCTGTTTGGTCAAGCTCCGGGGCCTGCTGGTGATCTCTAACACTTAAAAAAGGAAAAATTATGAACAACAAAAACACCCTACCTACTCAGCATATTAAGCTGTACTCGCAGTTTACAAACTTCGGTATTTTACCGATCTTATTTATAATAGCTATATTAATGCTACCCACGGTAAGTATGGCTTTGGATAGTGATAATGATGGAGTAGATGATACTCAGGATAACTGTATCGAGGTGGCCAACCCGAATCAGCGTGACAGTAATGGCGATGGCTTTGGCAATGTCTGCGATGCAGATCTTGATGGAAATAACTCTGTCAGTTTTGCTGATCTCGATTTATTTAGATCGGCCTTTGGAACGAATAATTCCGATGCCGATTTTGATGGTAATGGTTCCGTCAGTTTTGCTGATCTTGATATTTTTAGGGCGCTGTTTGGTAAACCACCTGGGCCAGCCGGTAGTGGTGTAAGTATATCCAAAGCAGAAGCTTCACGCTTCTTGACACAGGCTACTTTTGGCCCAAAATCAGAGGACATTGATCATTTGATCGCTCTGGGTAGTTACAAAGCCTGGATCGACATACAACTTGCTGCATCTCCGACTCTGCTAACGCCCGGCACCCATGCACTGTTTCTGGCTAAGCGTGGTTACAGTTTCATTGC
>VAPK010081210.1_pt1 | contig 11776 bp, 5 predicted proteins | sample 3395031 | NCBI WGS metagenome assembly VAPK01 (sample SAMN08290443, study PRJNA428436) | hydrothermal vent metagenome | isolation source: Deep-sea hydrothermal vent chimney 1 | place: Pacific Ocean: Juan De Fuca Ridge | reverse complement strand
TCCTTCGACAAGCTTCCTTCGACAAGCTTCCTTCGACAAGCTCAGGACGAACGGTAGTACCAACGTGGTAGTTTTCACCTTCATGCTGAGCTTTCTACACTCATACAAACAAGAAAAGGCATTGTTGCTAAACAACAAACCGCCTGTTGGGCTTCATAGAAAGCATTCAGCCCAACCTACATGAATATATCCCTGCTTCAGGACTCCGCGTGGGTGCCCGAAGGACGTGCCTGTAAAACCCGTACCCACCTTACGTAACTTTTGAATCACTGGGGCAGCGGAAGTTTTTAATTTCATTCTCTGCGACCTCTGCGGTTAAAAAAACCTTTCCGTTCAATCAGGCTCATAACCCAGATTCGGTGCGAGCCAACGTTCGGCCTGCTCCATACTCATACCTTTACGCCGTGCATAATCTTCTACCTGATCACGATTAATTTTACCGACGGCAAAATAGCGTGAATCGGGGTGACTGAAATACCAGCCGCTGACGGATGAGGCCGGCCACATGGCATTGCTTTCGGTTAGCTCAACACCGGTATTAGTATGCGCGTCCAGCAATTGCCAGAGCAGGGGTTTTTCGGTGTGATCGGGACAGGCGGGATAGCCCGGTGCCGGACGAATGGCGGTATAATCTTCCTTGATCAGACTCTGGTTATCGAAGTCATCACTCAAGCCCATTGAAGGCGACCAGCTACCCGACTCAATTCCCCAGTTAAGATGGCGCATGCGATCATGCATGTGTTCAGCAAAGGCTTCGGCCAGGCGGTCAGCCAGGGCCTTGAGCATGATCGACTGGTAATCATCATGTTCAGCTTCAAACCGCTGAACATGCTCATCAATGCCCAGGCCGGTAGTCACCACGAAGGCACCGATATAATCCTCTTTGCCCGACTCTTTGGGCGCGACAAAATCAGCCAGACAATAGTTCGGCTTGCCCGGGGGTTTTTCAGTTTGCTGACGCAGGTGGTGCAACACCAGTTGCACTTCTTCACGGCTGTCATCGATATAAACTTCTATATCTTCACCGATACTATTAGCCGGAAATAATCCCACCACGGCGCGAGCCTGCAACCAACGTTCATCAACTATTTTTGCAAGCATCGCCAGTGCATCATCCAGCAGTTTTTTCGCCTCCACGCCCTTTTCTGGATCATCGAGAATTTTGGGATAACTGCCTTTTAACTCCCAGGTATGAAAGAAGGGCGTCCAGTCGATATAGGGCACCAGGAAGGACAAGGGCATGTCATCAAAGATCTGGATACCGGGTGTTTTAGGCAGCGGTGGGTTGTAGTTAGCCCAGTCGATTTTAATCCGATTATCTCGCGCCTGTTGCAGCGTTAACCAGTTGGTTTTTGCCCGCCTACCGGCATGATTGACACGCACTGTTTCGTATTCTTCACGCAGAGCATTAACAAAATTCTGCTTCAGATCCTGACTGATCAGGCTTTGTGCCACACCCACAGCACGGGAGGCATCTTTCACCCAGACGGTAGCCTCATGGTAGTGCTTTTCAATCTTCACGGCAGTATGGGCTTTGGAGGTGGTTGCCCCCCCTATCATCAGCGGAATATCAAAGCCCAGACGTTCCATTTCTTTGGCCATGTGTACCATTTCATCTAATGACGGGGTGATCAGGCCACTCAGGCCGATGATATCAACATTAAGCTCTTTGGCTGTTTCCAGAATCTTCTGTGCCGGTACCATCACGCCGATGTCGATGACTTCAAAGTTATTACATTGCAATACCACCCCGACGATATTCTTGCCTATGTCATGCACATCCCCCTTGACCGTGGCCATCAGGATCTTGCCATTGCTTCGACGACCACCGCCATCTTTTTCATCTTCAATAAAGGGTAATAACCAGGCCACCGCTTTTTTCATCACCCGGGCTGACTTCACCACCTGGGGCAGAAACATTTTGCCCTCACCAAACAGATCGCCCACGGTGTTCATGCCATCCATCAGCGGCCCTTCGATCACTTCGATAGGCCGGTCAAACTGCAATCGTGCGTCTTCGGTGTCTTCCTCGATAAACGCATCAATGCCTTTTACCAATGCATATTCGATACGTTTCGCTACCGGCAAGCTGCGCCATTCCAGATCTTCCACTTTTTTACCGGTACTGCCATCACCGCGAAATTGATCAGCTATATCCAGCAGGCGTTCGGTGGCATCATCACGGCGGTTGAGTACCACGTCTTCGACTCGCTCACGTAATTCTTCGGGCAGATCATCATAGACGGCAAGCTGTCCAGCATTGACGATGCCCATGTCCATGCCTGCCTGAATGGCGTGATAGAGGAATACTGCATGAATGGCTTCACGTACCGGGTTGTTGCCACGAAAAGAAAACGAGACATTAGAGACCCCGCCACTGATCAGGGCATGGGGCAAGGTTTGTTTAATTGTTCGTGTGGCTTCGATGAAATCGACACCATAATTATTATGTTCATCAATGCCGGTGGCGATGGCAAAAATATTGGGATCAAAAATAATATCTTCCGGCGGGAAGTCCAGTTTTTCACGCAGCAGATTATAAGCACGAGTACAAATCTCGATCTTGCGCGCACAGGTATCGGCCTGCCCATCTTCATCAAAGGCCATGAGAATGATCGCCGCACCATACTGGCGACACAGCCGCGCATGGTGCAGGAATGCGTCCTCCCCTTCTTTGAGAGAGATGGAATTCACTACGCCTTTGCCCTGCATACACTTGAGTCCGGCCTCAATAATGAACCACTTGGAGGAGTCGATCATGATCGGCACTCTGGAAATATCCGGCTCCGAGGCGATAAGATTCAGGAAGGTCACCATCGCCTCCTCCCCATCAAGCATGCCCTCATCCATATTCACATCAACGATCTGCGCGCCGTTTTCCACCTGCTCCCGCGCCACACTCAGGGCTTCATCATAGTCGCCTTCGATAATCAGGCGCTTGAAGCGCGCCGAGCCGGTGACATTGGTACGCTCACCGACATTCACAAACAGCGAGTCTTTACCGATATTGCAGGGCTCCAGGCCACTGAGGCGGGTTTCTACCGGGATATTCGGGAGTTGACGGGGTGGATACTTGGCCACCGCATCATGGATGGCCCTGATATGGGCGGGGCTGGTGCCACAGCAGCCACCAATGATATTAAGGAAGCCACTTTTCGCCCATTCTTCAATTTCCGCCGCCATTTGTGCCGGGGTTTCATCGTATTCGCCAAACTCATTAGGCAGCCCGGCATTGGGGTGGGTATTGATATGGCAGTTGGCCAGCCCGGACAGCTCCTCTACATACTGGCGCAATTCTTTTGCCCCCAGCGCGCAGTTAAAACCGAAACTAATGGGCTTGACGTGACGCAGAGAATTCCAGAAGGCCTCGGCGGTCTGCCCGGACAGGGTACGCCCGGAGGCATCGGTAATGGTGCCCGAGATCATGATGGGTAGTTTCAGATCATGTTCTTCGAAATAGGTTTCAATCGCAAACAAGGCCGCCTTGGCATTGAGCGTGTCAAAAATAGTCTCCACCAGCAGAATATCACTGCCACCTTTGACCAGGCCATCAATTGCCTCAAGATAGGATTCTTTCAGGGTGTCAAAATTAATATTACGAAAGCCGGGATTGTTCACATCCGGGGAAATACTGGCAGTGCGGTTGGTGGGGCCAATCACCCCGGCCACGAAGCGTGGCTTGTCATCCGTGGCCAGCTCGTCACAGACGGCTCGCGCCAGCCGTGCGGACTCGTAGTTCAACTCATAAGCCAACGCTTCCATCTGATAATCAGCCATGGACACCGAATTAGCATTGAATGTATTGGTCTCAACAATGTCGGCTCCAGCATCGAGATAGGCGCGGTGAATATCGCTGATGATCTGCGGCTGGGTCAGGGTGAGCAGATCGTTATTGCCCTTGAGATCACTGTCCCAATCGGCAAAACGCTCGCCCCGATAGTCGTCTTCACCCAGTTTATAACTCTGAATCATGGTGCCCATTGCACCGTCGAGAACCAGAATCCGTTCTTTTAATACCTGTTCAAGTGTTTTCATCAAGCCGCCATCTTAATCATTAAATTGCGCACTTTAACACGCCATTATTAAATCCGATATTTTCCTGTCAATGTAAAATATGACACAAACCCTGAATCTGCCCTGTCCACACAATCTGGAATTTAAGCATTCGCGACAATAGCCGTTAAATATAGTATATGGAAGCGACCAGTATTATCCAGACAAATAAAATGGTTAAAAAGCAAAAGATCTGGCTGAAACCATTTCAAAATTCCCCCATCGAATTATTGTTCGGACTTCTCATCCTGTCCATGATTAGCGGGTTTAGCCTGTATGCCTATAACACCTGGGCGCAAATCCACAAAAGCACGGTTGCTGAACTGAAGTTTATGGATCAACTTCTCAGTCAAACCAGCCATGAAATCTTTCATCACCACGAAGCAATGCTTCATATACTAGGCGAGCGACTGCAGGAGTTGAATGTGGAAAAAGCGCCAGAGCAGGGGCGCAGTCTAATCGACCATATACTGCATCTCAATCACGGTGCTGCCGGGTTCGGTCTCGCCAAACCCAATGGCCAGCTGATTCTGGTTTCAAATGTTCCCGCAAACACCGCCCTCCCCAATCTCTTAGCCAACCCGAAAACGGCAGACAGCTTCAGGCAAGCACTCAAGACCAACAGAATGGTGTCCGGTCGCACCTATTATTTACCCTTGCTAAAAAACTGGGTCATCCCCCTGCGCTCCGCAATCCGCAATCCGGACAATAGCGTTTCACTGGTGATGACTTCCGGTTTTGATCTGGATTCACCGATCACCACCTGGAACGCACTCAAACCTTCACCGGGTTTCACCCTGCACCTGCTGCGCAGTGATGGTTACTGGCAGTACGTCAATCCACTGGCTGAAAGTAAAAAAATCAGCACCTATGGACAGGCCGCGAATGCAGGCGATCTGCGCATGATAAAAAAGCACCAGCTAAATAAAAAACCGCAATCCACACTCTATATCAATGATTCACTGGCCATCAGTTCCTGGCTGCCGGAGTTAAATATGTACACCCTGGTGAGCCGCGATACACGCAGTATCGCCAGCGAATACCATAAAACAATGACACTCCCCGCTCTCATCTTTCTGGTTCTCATTGCCAGTAGTTATATTTTTTATCGTATCTTCATGCGCCAGCAACGTACTTATGAAAATACATTAATCCGCCAGGCTCAATATGATGAACTAACCAACCTGCCCAACCGTTTACTGATGATGGATCGCCTGACTCACTGTCTCGATATTGCCCGGCGCGGGGAAGATAAGGTAGCCCTGGCTTTCATTGACCTCGATATGTTCAAACGTATTAATGATAGTTTTGGTCACATTGTCGGGGATGAATTACTACGTCTGTTTGCACAGCGTCTAAGTAAAATTTTACGGGTCGGTGATACCGTCTCCCGCCTGGGGGGCGATGAATTTCTCATTATTCTTCCTGGAATCTCTAATACCACCGCCATCGAAGCGGTCATCCAAAAAATACACCAGCTTTCATCCCGGGCAATTATTATCAACCAGCGTGAAATCTACACCACCTGCAGCATTGGGCTGTCTTTCTATCCCGATGATGGACAGACCCCGCTCGACCTGCTTAAGGCGGCGGACACCGCCCTGTATAAAGCCAAGGACAAGGGTCGCAATACGCACTGTTTTTATTCTGAAAAAATGAATCAGGAAGCCCATCGCCGCATGCAGCTGGAGTCATCACTGCACCATGCCTTGCAAAACGGGGAACTGTATCTACTCTATCAACCTCAGATCGATCTTGAGTCCAGCCACATCTGCGGTTGTGAAGCACTATTACGCTGGAATAATCCGGAGCTGGGAGAAATTTCACCCCTGGAGTTTATTCCGGTTGCGGAAGAAACCGGGCAAATTAAGAAAATAGGTGAATTTGTATTAGAGCAGGCCTGTCATGATCTACAGCTGCTAAAAAAACAATGGTCAGAAACGTTCCGTATGGCTGTCAACATTTCATCTTTGCAAATTCGCTCTCCCGGACTTTCTGATTATATTAATACCCTGCTCAATGACTACCATCTACCGAGTAAAGCGCTCGAACTGGAAATCACTGAAAACAGCATTATTGAACATGGCGAACATTTATATTCGCTGCATGCTCTGGGGATGTATATTGCCATTGATGATTTTGGTACCGGCTTCAGCTCATTGAGTTACCTGCAGCGTTTCCCCATCAGCACCCTGAAAATTGATCGCAGCTTCATCAAAAATATTGCCACCTCAAGCTCCGAGGCTAATCTGGTCAGCGGCATCATTAATCTGGGCCACAGCCTGAAATTGGACATCGTTGCCGAGGGTATCGAAACAAAAGAGCAATTAGACTACCTGCAGCAGGCCGGTTGCAATATTGGGCAGGGTTTTTATTTTAGCCGTCCAATTACTTTTGAAGCACTGCTCTCACAACTTGCACAGCCCTATACCTGAGTTATACAGGCTTAAATAAATAACCCCGCAGCAAGCTGCGGGGTATAAATAAACGCCATAACTCAAACTGTCATATTTTTATCGTGTACTGTAGCTCCATACGGTGCTGGATGTTTCACCGCCATTGCCATCTTTTGCCACAATCGCCCAATAATAGGTGGTTCCTGTGTCAAGCCCCGACACTCTGTAGGTCTTGTAACCATCACCACCACCGCATGAAGCCAGCAGCGAACTGATCGCAATTGCTAGAATCAGCAATACCGTTTGCCGCCGGTTTCGTAAGCCCCCGGCAAAGGTGATCCCCAGAATCACCATCCCGCCTCCCAGACCCAGACTTGCATAGGAGACACCCTTGCCCAGTTCCTGATTCAATGACGCTACTTCAGTCAGGGGACTGCAATTATTGACTGGATCACTATCGGTACAGTTATAGACCTCATAGCGAACCCCGTCGCCATCCGGATCGGTGGCCGGGTTCCATTCAAGCAATACCGAGGTTCCCATACCCTGTCCGCCATTTGCGGGGGAGACAAGTCCCGGACTCGATGGAGGGTTGTTCACATCAGCAGTTAGTCCTCTCGCGCTGACATTCATCGTAACGCTGCTTTCGTCAGGATCATTTGAGGGGACATCAAAACTGTCATTGAAGATCCCCGCCGCCGTGGGTGCGAAACGAACTGCCAGTGTACAGCTTGCCGCTGCGGTCAGCGTTTGCCCGGAACAGTTGTCACTCACCACACTAAAAGGCGTCGCCAGAACATTGGTCTGAGCAACATTGCCAATCACAAGATCGGCATTACCGTCATTGCTGATCGTAACGGTTTGATCCGAGCTTCCCGCAACCGTCAGATTGCTAAAGGGAATTTGCAGATCAGTTGCAGGCGCTATCGAATCGGTAACGGTAATATCCGCTACCGGCGTTGTACCTGTGCCGCTAAGGTTAAAGGTAACCACCGCTTCATCGCTATCGTTAGAAGGAATATCAAAGCTGTCATTGAAATTTCCCGTAGCTGTGGGTTCAAACCTGGCCGTTAATGTACAGCTTGCGGCTGGCGCCACTGTTGTTCCCGAACAACTATCATTCAGAATACTGAAAGGCACTGCCAGTGTGATTTCCGTAGCAATATTTCCGATAAGCAGATTGGCGTTGCCATCATTGCTGATGGTGATCGTCTGATCTGATGTTGTTGCCTGCGTTACATTGCCAAAACTAATCGCAAGATCATCCACAGGAGCGATGGAATCCGTTACGCTAATATCCGCCACCGGCAATCCGAGACCCGTCCCGCTAACACTGAGCGTGACCGGATTTTCATTCGCATCATCCGAGGGAATATCAAAGCTGTCGTTGAAACTTCCTGTTGATGGAGGTGAAAACCGTAACGTCAATATGCAATTGGCAGCCGGGGTCAGCACCTGTGTCGAGCAATTATCGATCTCAATCGTAAACGGGGCGCTCAGTGCATCGGCCACCGCGATATTGCCAAGAGCCAGATCGGCATCGCCATCATTCGTTACCGTGACGGTCTGCTCAGCATAGGCCAATTCGGTAACATCACCAAAACCAACAACAAGATCGCTAATGGATGCGACCGAGTCAGTCACGGTAATTTCCGGAGCCGTGACCACCCCGCCCGCTTCAGTATAAAAATAGGCCGCGCCAGCATCAGTGCCGTTGTCATTATCCCCATAGACGCCGACAATGACCATATCGCCGCTGATTGAAACAGAATAGCCAAAATAATCCCTGCTCTGACCAATATTGGCCAACAGCTTTTGTTCTGTCCAGATACCGGTGGCAGGGTCACGCACAAAGACATAGGCAGAACCGGAAGCATAACCATTATCTCCATCTGTATATGCTCCGACGATAGCGCGGTCACCGCTGATTGAAACCGAGATACCAAATTGATCACCGGTCATATTGTCAGAAGCCAGCAATTTTTGCTGCTCGCGCCAGACGCCACTAGCATCACGCACAAAGACGTAGGCCGCACCGGAATCATAGCCGTTGTCATCATCAGCATGTGCCCCGACAATGACTGTGTCACCACTGACCGAAACTTCTTCACTGAATGAGTCATAGGCAGCACCATCTGCAGCCAGCAGCTTTTGCTGTTCGCTCCAGATCCCGGTGCCAGTATCGCGCACAAACACATAGGCCGCGCCAGAACTTTCGCCGCTGACATCAACACCGTCTGCCCCGACGACAGCCGTATTACCGTTTAATGACACAGATTTCCCAAACCGATCATTTGCCGCAGCATCAGCGGCCAGCAGCTTTTGCTGTTCGCTCCAAATACCACTAGCATCACGCACAAAGATATAGGCAGAACCGGAATTATTGCCATTGTCATCATTATAAAATGCCCCGACAATGATAGTCTCGCCGCTGATCGAAACATCTTCACCAAAATAGTCAGCCACCAAACCATCAGAGGCTAGCAGCTTTTGCTGCTCGCTCCAGACACCGCTAGCGTCACGCACAAAGACGTAGGCAGAACCGGAATTAGAGCCATTATCATCATCATTATATGCCGCAACGATAGCGCTATCGCCGCTGATCGAAACAGCGTAGCCGAAGTAGTCCGCCCCCGCGCCATCAGAGGCCAACAGCTTTTGCTGCTCAGTCCAGATGCCGGTGGCCGGGTCACGCACAAACACATAGGCGGAACCGGAACCAAGGCCGCTGTCATCATCGTAGCGCGCACCAACAATAGCGGTGTTGCCGCTAATGGCAACAGAATAGCCGAAGTGATCAGCATCTGCGCCATCAGAAGCTAACAACTTTGCCTTATAGGCAAAATTTGCATGAACAATGGTGGGCATGGACATGACAAATATGGCCATCATAAAAACTACGAACATTTGCTTAATCATGATGAATACTCCTTTTAAATTTAGATTTCTTTTTATACCCGCTGTTGTTTTAATCATGTCTCATTTCTCCTTTGCAAAATCTGCCTTAACGCTAAGTGGCATAAACAACATTGCTAAAACGCCTGTTATTTCCCTGACGTCATCGTTTTTTTTTACTGAAATGATTCGCCAGATGTTTTCCTTTTAAAATTTCCCATAACTCTTCCGGGCTGGTAAATGCATTTTGTTGCTCACTGTCCATGCCTTCTACCACCCCAACAATCTCACTCTCATGATGTTCGTCACAAGCCGATTCCTCTCGGGGGTAAATATGTATAAGAAAGCTTTTCATTTATGACAAACATCCTGTTGTTATGACGCGGGAACCATAGAACAGCGCTATTCGTAACTAAAACAGTACGCCGCATGGAGTCACAAACAGGTCACAGGAATGAAAAAAAGATAAAAAATTGAGGAGAGTTAAAATAGAAAGTGAATCACCCAGCCACAAGCAAACGGGGTTTCAGTTGTCGCTACGACTTCAGTCGTACAAGCTCGAAACCTCGCCAACCGTTTCCCTCGCCCCGTTCGATTGAAATCGAACTACAGATGCAGGATGATTAGCGGGCTGTTTGAAGGCAATGTTCGCAGGCGCGACTCAGGGGTTTTTGATCGCCCGTTTTAATAAGTTGATAAAGCTGCTGTGTTTTTTTCGAAGGCTCCATCGCAAAGGTGGCATTGAGAATGCTGCAGCAATGTTTATACACCGCTAACGATTCAGCACTATTGCCCTGTCCCGCATGGCATGTCATTAAGCCACAATAATATTCCTCCGAGAGCGGATCCAGTTCCAGTGCTTTTTCATAGAGTGTAATGACTTTTGCACACTGCCCGGCGCGGCTATAGAAGCCGATCAGTTGCTTTATGCTACGCAGCAACTTTGTTTGCAAACGACCTCGTTGCGCCAACATCCAGCCCATTGGGGTTTCCTTCTCCATAAATGCACCATGATAGAGATTAAATATACGCTGCATTTTCTGCTGAACAGTTTCCAGCTTCGCTAGCTCGGATGATGAAAGCATGCTCTCCAGTTCGCCAAGGCTACGTTCATAAGCCCAAATATCCAGCCAGCAAAGATGATCATTGAGGCTCAGGCGGCTATCGTGAACGCATAATATTTCACTCCCCAACAATTTGCGCAATCGAGACAGGGTGGTGGTGAAGGCGCTATGGGCGCTATCCCCCTCGGCATCCGGCCATAGAGCTTCGCTGATTTTTACTTCACTGACATCTCGGCCCCCCATGGCGATTAGCACTTTGAGTAATTCAATCGGTTTGTTCTGTCCCTTTCCATTCACACTGACAGCAACACCATCAAACAACACACTGAAACGGCCAAGAGAATAAATTTTGACTCGCCAGGGCCAGTTATCCAGATGCAGTGGCGGACTGTCTGGCTTTAATTTTCGTTTTAGTATTAGCTTCTGAACATAGCCAGCTTCAATATTATTTTCCAATGCCCGAATGCATAATGCACACATAGCCGAGGGTCGCCACCAGTCTGTATTCAGGTAGTTTTTTTCTGCACCGATACTCATGGCTTGCGCCAGCGTAGACGATCCCGCATTATCATTACCACGCGCATAGTAAAACTCGGCCTGAGCCAGATGAAGATTGAAGTTCAGTAAGCTGCTGTTGATCTGTTCAGCCAGCATCGTGGTTTTATTCAGCCAGTTCTCGGCCTCATCATATTTGCCAGATTCAATCAATATTCTGCACATAGCAAGACGGTTAAGCGCTTCGGGATAAGGAGTACCCAATTCAACCACGGCCTGCAAGGATCGACTGACATGCAGCAGGGCGCGTTCATGATTTTTTTGCCGCAAGGCTTCCAGTGCCGCAAGATAATAATAATGCGCCTGATGAAGTCTGCCGTTTTCATCCATGATGGCGAGTATATTTCCCAGGTAGCTCGGCCACTGTTCGGCAAGGCATGACTCCAGCGCCAAATAAGCCTCCTGGGTGCGCAGAATAAAATCCCAGAGGTGTATACCCATTTTATCCGCTAATGCCAGTCCAGCCAGTACGGATTGCTGACTTTTATCAAAGTTTGCCGTCAACCAGAAGTGCATGGCTTCCGTTTGATGCCAGGCAATCAGGTTAACCGGCTGTACCTTATCAAGCGTTGCCGAGGCTTGTAATCTTTCAATCACCGCCGTGGCCTGCTCGAATTCACCCATCCATGCCAGATAGAGTACATAGTGAGTGGCAATAGCAATGCGTCTGTTTTTATCAGGCAGATGTTCCAGCATGTGGCCAAGCTGTTGTGACCAGCGCGGCATCGCCGGGTGCTGAGGCTGCCGGTACATCAAACTGCAAAACATGGCGAAAGTAATTCGTGCTTCAACCTCTGCTGAGGGAAATTCAGG
>VAPK010027595.1_pt1 | contig 11776 bp, 12 predicted proteins | sample 3395031 | NCBI WGS metagenome assembly VAPK01 (sample SAMN08290443, study PRJNA428436) | hydrothermal vent metagenome | isolation source: Deep-sea hydrothermal vent chimney 1 | place: Pacific Ocean: Juan De Fuca Ridge | reverse complement strand
GGCTGTTTCGGCCAGTGTGAATTGTGCACTGGCATGCATTGTTTTTAAGTGGTTATGTGTGTCAGAGGTAAAGGGGAGTATTAATTCATTATTTTCAGTTTTTATGATGCCTGTTTTTTTAACGAAAGGTATTTCTGCTACGTTCATGCTAACCCTTTTATAGCTTGTTATTTAAGATAGATCTTCGATATATAACCATTTGAATAAAGATTATACATGCTAATGCGGTTGCTGCTGGAAATAAAATAGTTGTAAGAGAATAATGTTCTAAAGCCACAATAGCAATAAGGTTTCGACTTGCTATAAGAATAAAAAACAAGATTTGTTCTTCATAGGGATAGCTGTAAGCTTTTCGAAAAGTTGGAGCAAAGCCTATAAGATCGACGGTTGTTAATATTACCACTGCCCATAATGGATTAGAGGTGAAATACCAAAAAGGTAATGCGCTCATTGCAACACCAAAAAATAGCCAGTCTTTTTTGGTGATCATGCGGTCAGATTTTTTACTATAAGCCAGTATAGCTACATAGAGTGTGATCAAACCAGAAATACCAATGGGCCAGGCACCTGCGCCGCCGTCATCTGCAAGTTGTGCCAGGAAAACAATAAAGGTAACAGATGCCCATATTATCCAGGAAAAGACGTGGGGTTTTGTTTTACCTTGCTGGATTGATCGAATATACGGGATAAACGCTATAAAAGTTAAGATGATGGCTATAGCACTGAGCAGTTCTTTAATGATGAGTGTCATGAGATTATTGTTCAGACTAAAATAGTTTATCCTAAAAACTTTCTTACTGCGGCAACATGTCGTCGACTTACTTCAATTTTTTCATCAACATCTTTTAATTCTGTTAAATAGTGACCTTGTTGATCTTTTCGTATGGCTATTAGTTGTTGCTTTGAAATTAAAGCATTCCGATGGATTCGAATAAATGTTTCACTAAAACGTGCTTCAAGGCTTTTTAAAGACTCTTCAATTAAAACTTCCCCATGACGATATTTAACAGTGACATATTTTTGTTCGGCTTGAAAATAAAAAATATCATCAAGTTCAATTTTTCTTAGACCACTATGAATGCGAACACTTAAATGTTTGTCCTGGGTTTCACTTTTTTCTGGCTGTATGTTTTGTAGCTGAACTTTGTTTAGACGTTTAGCAGCCTGCAAGGCTTTGTCGAGTTTTTCTTTACGTATAGGTTTTAGCAGATAAGCAATGGCATGGGTATCAAAAGCATCTAAAGCATATTCATCATAAGCCGTGGTAAAAATAATTGCGGGTGGTATATCTAAGGTAGAAAGTTTAGTTGCCGTTTCAATACCATCCATGCCCGGCATACGAATATCAAGCAATACAATATCAGGACTATGTTGTTTGCTTTGTTCAAGTGCGACTAAACCATTTTCAGCCTGAATAAGTTCATAGCTGCTATCAAGCTCAAGAAGATGGCGCTGTAAACGTTCGCGAGCAAGCTGCTCGTCATCAACGATTAAAATCTTCATGCTTCTCTACCTGGTTTGGTTGTTCATAGGGAAATTGCAAGGTGACCTGATACATGCCTTCTTTTTCACTAATATCAAATTTACCACGCTGAGCATAAAGCGCGCTTAAACGTTCACGTACATTTTCTTGTGCTAGCTGGTTTCCGTGTTGGCGTTGATGTGCATCCTTATCGGGCAATGAATTGGTGATGGTAAATTCAATTTGTTTATTTGTTAGTCTGCCTTTTATTTTAATGCAGCCGCCTTCAGTTTGGGATTCAATACCATGATAAATGGCATTTTCTAATATGGGTTGTAGCAATAACGCAGGTACCATTGCATCGTTGGGTATATCTAAATCCCATTTAACATCTAACCTGTCAGCCAAACGAAGTTGTTCGATTTCAATATAACGGTGGCAAAGTTCAATTTCTTCTTCTAAGCGAACTTGTTTACGTGCGTCACTTAAACTGACACGAAATAAATCAGCCAGATTTTCAACCGCCATTTCTGCTTTTTCAGGATCGCTGCGGGTTAATGCAGCAATGGTATTCATACTATTAAAAAGAAAATGGGGACGAATACGTGATTGCAAAGCTTGTACCCGCGCTTCTGTTTCTGCTCGTATATTTCGACGCCATTGGTTTTGTATATAAAAATAACGCAATATCGGGCCGGTTAAGATAGCGCCGATAGCAATATTGCGAAGAAAAAAGTGTAAGTGCCAGCTTGCAGGATAAAGCTCGATGGATCTTTCATAGATGAAGTAATAGGTGAGCTCACTAATGATGGCGATGACACTAAGAACGATAATGTAGCTGATAATACCGGCTTTTATATTTGAAAATTGTGCCAGGTAGGGGCGAAACAGGCAAAGTAGGGAGCAGCTGGCCAGGGCGCACCATTGTACAAACAGTGAAATTAAGCCGAGTTGATACCAGCGTTGTGTCGCAGGGATATCCATTGGCGCAAGGGCGAGGAAAAAAGCAAAAAGCTCCGCAATAAGCACCACAAAAAATACCGCACGAATACCGCATAAATTGGGTAAAAAAAGTTTATCGATGTCGGAGTTAGTTTTCTGCAAAATATTTTTTTTGTGGTTAATCTTAGCTGAGTATAGCACTCCTTTTATATATACACGCTGGGCGTTAAGCGGGCAACACGTTATACTTCGAAAAACGACATTCAGTCAAAATATTAAATAGGTTTGCAAAGCATGAGTAATCAATCAAAAAATAATCCAGCAGATAAACTTTGGGGTGGTCGTTTCACTGCGCCAACAAATGAATTTGTTGAGGTATTTACCGCCTCTGTTGGTTTTGATCAACGGATGTATAAGCAGGATATCACCGGCTCAATTGCTCATGCTCGTATGCTCGAACATATTGGTGTTTTAACCGCTGATGAATGCAAAGCGATTATTAATGGTCTGAACGATATCATGATTGATATTGAAACAGGGCAATTCGCCTGGTCAACCGAGCTCGAAGATGTGCACATGAACATTGAAGCACGTTTAACGGATCGTATTGGTGTGACAGGAAAAAAATTACATACGGGGCGTTCACGTAATGATCAGGTTGCAACAGATATCCGTTTATATTTGCGTGATGAAGTGGATGCGATTGATGCTGAGTTAAAACGTTTATTGGAAGGTTTACTTAGCCTGGCTGAACGTGAAGTAGATACCATTATGCCTGGTTTCACTCATTTACAAACTGCGCAACCGGTTAGTTTTGGCCACCACATGTTAGCGTGGTGTGAAATGCTGGTTCGTGATCGCGAACGCTTGGCGGATTGTCGTAAACGCATTAATGTTATGCCTTTGGGCAGTGCGGCATTAGCAGGTACAACCTACCCCATTGACAGGGAGTTTACTGCGAAAGAATTAGGTTTTGATGGCATAGCTGAAAATTCATTGGATGGTGTCAGCGATCGTGATTTTGCGATTGAATTTTTATCGGCTTGCTCACTTATTATGATGCATCTATCACGTTTTTCAGAAGAGCTGGTTTTATGGAGTTCAGCCCAGTTTGATTTTGTTGATTTAGGCGATAGCTTTTGTACTGGCTCAAGCATTATGCCGCAAAAGAAAAACCCGGATGTACCAGAGCTTGTTCGTGGTAAAACAGGACGTATCTATGGTCATCTTATGAGCTTGTTAACGCTGATGAAAGGTCAACCTTTAGCCTACAATAAAGATAATCAGGAAGATAAAGAACCGCTATTTGATACAGTTGATAACTTACGTGGTTGTTTGCGTTTATATGCAGACATGATGCCGCAAATTGAAGTGAAAAAAGAAAAAATGTACGCCGCAGCGCGTAGCGGTTTTTCAACCGCAACCGATTTAGCGGATTATTTAGTCAGAAAAGGTATGCCTTTTCGTGATGCGCATGAAGTTGTTGGTAAGTCAGTAGGGTACGGCGTTGAAACAGGAAAAGATTTATCGGATATGTCGTTAGATGAATTAAAAGGTTTCTCCGATATTATTGAACAGGATGTATTTGAGGTATTAACGCTGGAAGGTTCTGTTGCTGCACGAAATCATCGCGGTGGTACTGCGCCGGAGCAAGTGCGAAAACAGATCGAACGACTGAAAAAAATAATATAAGGCAATGTATCCTACTTTCAAATATAAACATTACCAACGTAGCCTGGATGTAGCGCAGCGCAATCCGGGGAGAATGTTTGGTTTTCCCGGATTCCATTTCATCCGGGCTACATTTTTAAAAGCTATTAACTACACACAAGGATGGGGTGAAGGTGGTAAAAATTATTTTTTGATCTTCTTCGTAGTTATCAGCTTTCTAACATCTTCCGCGCTTTTTGCATTAATAAACTTAAATCATCCCCTTTTTCCCATTCACTATAACCAAAGTTCGCGGTAATTTTAAAGTTATCGGGTAAGCCTTCGGGTTTTTCTATCGTGCCAAGACGTTCACCAAGGTTCGCGCTTAAATTTTTACATGCGTCAGCGTTTGTTTCGGGCAAGACCAGTAAAAAATCAGTGTCACTAAGTTTGCCGACAATATCTGCCCAACGGACCTGATCATTTAACATTTGACTAATCGGTAACAGCAAGTTTGCAGCCTGAGTTTCATCAAGTTGATCCAGATGATTTATTTGCATAATAACAATTGAAAGTAGGTTGTTATAACGACGGCTACGTGAAATTTGTGGTTCTAAACTTTGAAACAAAGCCACTTTATTTGGCATACCAGTAACTTCATCGACAGCTAAAGACTCACGTAATTCATCTTTTAAAGCTTCACGTTCTTGCATGAGTAAATGTAACGGACCAACATCAGTCATGAAATGTACGGTGTCACTATTACCTTCAAGGGCTTGCTGGTTACACATAAACCACTGGTTATCACGAAGTGTATTTGCAGGAATATGAACCACGCTTGATGAGGTAAAAAGTGGCTGTAGAACTTCCGGCAGCTCATTAATATTATTGCCGATAATTTCATCAGCAGAAATACCGAGGTACTTCTGAAAAATTTCATTTACCCAGGTAATATTTTGTTTATCATCAGATATAGCAAGCCCCATAGGGCAGACTTTTAAAATCTGGCTTAAATCCGAGTTTGATAGTTGTTCTAACATGTGAGTTTATCTTCCTTGTTTAATATCATTATTATAACTATGTGAAAATGATGATATCAAGTCTCAGTATACTTAATTTAACCTGGTTCGAAAATAGTTTCTAACTTATTAAATTATAAGGCTTTATTAAAAAATGAAATATTTTTAATAATGATATTTTTATTCAGAAAGCTGTCACTTGGCCGATATATAAGGAATGAGTGAAAAGTTAGAAATAAACCCTGTATTAGAAAATTATGATTTTGTAGAAATTAAGCAACGTTTTCTGGATATCAACAATGCACGCTTAAAGCGAATTGATGCTGATTTACGCACTTCACAAAGAGATTTTCTCACCTTATTGCCTTTGTTTTTTCATGTGAACCACCCATTACTGCCTGGCTACATATCAAAAGATACCCCCATGGGTATTCCATCTTATATTCCTGATGAAAATACCCTGCACCTGGCGCAGCGCATTTCACGGAGTTTTAAATTTAAGAAAAAAGCGTATCGCGAATTTAATATTGAAGCGATTTATTTAATGGGCAGCAGTGGCACCATTGCTTATAACGATAAAAGTGATTTTGATATCTGGATTTGTCACAGTGAAAACCTGAAAGACAGTTTAGTTGCAGAATTAGAAGGAAAGACACAAGCAATACACGATTGGGCGCAACAGCTGGGTGTAGATGCAAATATCTATTTGGTTAATCCAAAGAAACTTCGTCAAGGTGAGTTAGGGTTTTTAACGGATGAAAGTAGTGGTAGCGCACTGGATAGTTTATTACTGGAAGAGTTTTATCGTACCAGTGTTTTGTTACATGGTCGTTATCCGCTTTGGTGGTTAGTGCCACCAGAGTATGAATATAAATATGATGAGTATGTTAATGAATTAAAAGAAAAACGCTTTATTCATAGCAAAGAACATGTTGATTTTGGTGGCTTGCGTTCACTTGAAGCAAATGAGTTTTATGGGGCAACATTATGGATGCTTTATAAAGGAATTAATGCACCTTACAAAAGTATCCTGAAAATATTATTGATGCAGGCATACGCAAGTGAATTTCCTCAGGTTGATATGTTGGGGATGTATTTTAAAAAATCAGTTTATGCAGGTGAAAATGATCTGGATCTATTAGATCCCTACATTATGATGTTAAATAAGGTAGAAGATTTTTTAAAAAATGCAGGGGATGAAGATCGTTTAATGCTTGCACGAAGAAGTTTTTATTTTAAAGTTAATGAAAAAATGAGTGAGCACTCGAACATTAATGAACAAAACTGGCGACAAAAAGTATTGATGATGTTGATTAAAAAATGGAACTGGAGTGTAACGGATGTTGTTGAATTAGATCAAAAAAACGAATGGAAAATTAACCAGGTTGTAAAAGAACGAAACTTACTTATTGCTGAATTTAAAATAAGCTATCGTTTCCTTTCAAATTTTGTACACCGGCATGTTGAGAGTAAAAATCTGATTCGGCAAGCTGATCTTAACGTACTGGGTAGAAAAATATATGCGGCTTTTGAACGCAAGGCAGGCAAGGTTGAATTGGTTTATCGAGGTATAACAAAACAATTATTTGAATCACATTTGTCACTCCATAAATTTAATTCAGATAACGGCACAAGTTTTTGGGTTGTCTTTAGTGGTGTCGTACCTATAAGTGATGTTGCTATTACTACACCGCTAAAGCGTTCGTTGAATCTGGTTGAGTTATTATGCTGGTGCTATTTTAATAAAATAATTAATAAAAAAACAATTGTAGGTCTATACAGTAACGACACCGACTTAACAGATAAAGAAATAAAATTATTAGTTGAAAACCTGGATAAGAGGTTTTCTTTAGCCGTGATTGAAGAAGGTACCAGTGAAGATTATCGTCAGCCGGCTAATATTTTGGCAAATACAACCTACATTAATGTAGGCATTGATCCTTTATTAGTACGACAGGATGGTTCTCATATTAGCAGTGAACAAAGTGATGCATTTAAATATGGTTCTAAACACAGTAATTTAACAGTAACGATTGATCAGATTCTTTTGACCAGTTGGCAAGAGGTTTTGATTTTTTCTTATCGCGGTGTCAAAGGTTTAATGGGTTGCTTAAAAGAGTATATGCAATGGGCTCCACCTTCTCAGGGTCGACGGCCCCCGCCTATTAATGCGAGTAGTTTTTCTTCTTACCGTGGTATATCAATTTCAAAACGGGTTGAACAGCTATTTGCTGATGTTTATGAATGTTTTTATTCAACAAGATATGCTTCGGTAACACGTTATATTCTTGGAGTGGAATGGGGTTATTATATTTTAAAGCTTGAGGAAGATAAGCTGCAATATGATAAAGTCGATTCGCAAAAGGAGTTAATTGAATATCTTTCTGTTCCGCATGAAACGTATTCACAATGGGTGTTTGATAGTGAAACGCTAGACAAGCATGTTTTACCTGTTATTTATGCTGAAAATAAACCGGGTTGTGTGCAGTGTTTTTATGAAATCAAAAAAGAAGGCGCCGATATTTATGTGTTAGATGAAAAAGGCACGTTGTCGTATCAACAGGATATTTTTTATGATGTTTCAACTTTAATACGACATTACTCAAGGTTTTTTGAATCTATTCATAACCGTATGCATTTTGTTGCACAACAAAGTTCACAAGATTCAGCAATACGTGTTGATGAAGTAAAATTTTATATGCTCCGACGTGATCGTAGCGGCAAGAAAGTTTTAACTGAACAGGGAATTAATAAATACATGCGTACATCACAGTACGTTAGCTTGCAGGTGATTGTTGATTTAATTGATGAGCAACCGATATATACACTTTTTTATGAAAATGAAGAGTTTTCAAGTTTGCAATATGGTTCAAAACTTTGCACAGAAGTTGTAAAAAAAGTTTTATTGAGCCGTGGCAGCGGTGAAAAGTATGATATTTATGTCACTGATATTGATTTATCACCCGCGATTTTAAATATGAAGGTAAATAGCCTGCAAAGTAGTCGTTATCTTTATTTTAAACGGGAGATAGAAGAAAATTTAAAGAAGGCCGCGTTAGAACTATGAGACCATTGTACGAATGCTGCGAAGTCAGATAAAGGAGTTTACCCTCCATAATATGTAAATGTGGGGCACTATGAAAAGCCTCTTCAAAATACTCATGTACATTGAACAAGGATGTTCAGGTGCCGTGAAGCACAGGGAAGTGTGAGAATGGCCTTATTGTACATTCCGCTTTTTCATTAATTTTTTCCTTGCTCTCTAACTTCTCGCTATCCGTGCAATGGTCTCTATTCACTCTCACGTAATATAGCCATAATCTTTTCAAGATCTTTTTTCCATTTTAACAAATATTTATCTGCGCCAGGATATTTTTTATTTGAAAACCGCATTGGATTAGCTGTCACTAATAAAGTGTCCTGTTGTTCTGCAAATATCGCTATTTTCCATGGAATATAGGGAATAAGATGAGGGTACTTATTGCTAACAAAGTTAATCTCTTTTTCTGTTCCAAAAAATACAATACGATATTTATCGGTAGCATAACCACTCGCTGTTAAACCAATATCAATACGTTGAACGCGACTAATTTTATAATTAAAATCCAGTATCGTTTCTTGCAACTTCAGCATGGCTTCAGGAAAGGTCTGCTTTGTTCTTGCAATCATCAATCCATCAGCATGACTTGTTGCGATAAAAAAGAACAGGGCAAAGCTAATGATAAATTTTGTTATGTTATAAGATTTCAAAATGTTGATTCCTCGATAATGTCAGCATAGACATCATGCATATCCTGGCATAACTTATCTAATTCTTCATTGTTAAAAAAAGGACTCATATATAAAGGATTAGGTGCCATAACAGTCACCTTGCCATTTTTTTCAATAGCGGTAATTCGACAAGGTAAAAATAATCCAACACGTGGGTCAATCGCAAGGGCACTATTAAGAAAATCAAAATTACAAAAATAGATCATAACTTGTTTTGTGTTTTCTTTACCTTCTTTTACTAGTCCCTGGTTAAGGTATTGCTCGCGGATGATACGGAAATTTTTACCAATAATCGCTTTTTTAATAATCTCAATGGTCTCTTTTAATGAATACGGAGATTCATATGAAATTAAAGGTTCAATTTTTTCTTTTGTATTTTCAGAAACCGATTTGTTTTCAAATGAGCGAACATAGGTAACAACATCATCAATATCTTTTTCAGATAGACCTTGTTTTAAAAAAGAAAGCATAGGTGTGCCTTCGCGACCATTCATTAATACTGTTTTAATCATAAGATCGGGTGCTGAAGCAAGAAAGCCTGGGTTATTTAATGCCGGTGCGATAACAGGTAGGTCCCGTGGGCGGGAAAAAGTGACACCCGTTCCTTTACCGCCTTCACCTTTTGCACCATGACAAGCTGCACAACTCTGTGCATAAATTTGTTCACCGTGTTTTAAATCACCCTTTATTTTTTTGTTTGAATATTTAAAAGGTCTGCCGGGTGCCCAGTTGCGAAGGTGTTTTATGATAGCCTTCACTTCATTATCTTTGAGATTAGTAAATGCCGGCATAATACGACCCGGGCGGCCTAAGCGAATGGTTTTTTCAAGATAATCATTGGTTACGCCATATTGGAAATCAGGAAGCGCTAAAGGAACACCTACACCACCATGCCCATTTGGACCATGACAAGCAGAGCAATGAGTTGAATACAGTTGCTCACCACTGGGCTCAGCTTGAGCAGATAAGCTGGTTAAAAGAAAAAAGGTACTAATGAAAAAATGATATTTTAGTGACAAAGTCATATCCTGCGTAGGGTGGGTAATTGTTTATCGGACAGTACTATAAAAGCTTTAGAAAAAACAACATTGACCTATATCAACGAATGCTAATATAGATTGTAACACGGAAAATAGAATGAAACCTTTTGCAGAGTCCAGTGAACAAAATAAAATCCCTATTTTAGCTGTGCTTAAACAGTTTTGTGGTGAGGTTGAAACCGTGCTGGAAATTGGCAGTGGTACTGGCCAACATGCGGTATTTTTTGCGGAGCAACTTCCTCACTTAACATGGCTGGCGAGTGATCAGCTTGAATATCATGCCGGTATTCAAATGTGGTTAAAGGACTCGGGACTTAGCAATATTCGAGGCCCGCTTGTATTAGACGTGAATCAAAGTGATTGGCCGGTAAAACAAGCGGAAGCTGTTTTCAGTGCCAATACGGTGCACATAATGGGCTGGCCAGTCGTTGAGAGAATGTTTAACGGAATCGGTAAAATTTTAAAAGAAGGCGGCGTATTTTGCTTGTATGGCCCTTTTAACTATAACGGTAAATTTAGCAGCGAAAGTAATGCGCGTTTTGATCTTTGGTTAAAGCAGCGCGATCCTGTTAGTGGAGTACGTGATTTTGAAGCATTGCAAATTTTAGCGGATAAAGCGGGTTTAGTTTTTATTGATGACGTTGAGATGCCTGCGAATAATAGAATACTAGTTTGGCAAAAAACGTAGCCTGGATGCAGCGTAGTGAAATCCGGGATGTTGTGCTTGATGTTTTTCCCCGGATTCCATTTCATTTCATTCAGGCTACCTGTTAGGCAAAACAGCGGTTAATCCAATCTGAAATATTATCTATTTCTTCAGGGCAAACGCTATGTTCCATTTCATATTTTTTCAACTCTACGGTATAACCCAATTTATTCAAGGCTGTCTGGGTATCAGATGCAAGCTGTAAAGGAATAACAGGATCATGGCGACCATGCGCTAAAAAAACAGGTGTGTTTTTATTTGCATTGTTAATTTCGTCTTCCAGTGTATCTGCCAGAGGTAAATAAGTTGATAAGCCCATGATTCCCGCTAGAGGTTTTTGATATCGTAAAGCAGTATGTAATGCAATGGCGCCGCCTTGTGAGAACCCGGCAAGAATTATATTTTCACTTTTAATTCCACGTTCTATTTCTCTTTCAATTAAAGCAAGAATTGCGTGTTGTGATGTTTTAATTCCTGCTTCATCTTGTGAATTGTCAATTTGTGCCGCTTTTATGTCATACCACGCAGGCATAATCATGCCATTGTTAATGGTGACTGGCATTTTAGGTGCATGAGGAAATATAAAACGAATGGTTTGAGCTAATGTTAGCTCATTCACTATAGGTTCAAAGTCATGGCCATCTGCACCTAAACCATGTAACCAAATGACGCTGTGGGTAGTATTATCTGAAGTGATTTCAACGCAAGGTAAAAGAGTGTTCATTAAGCGGATTCCAGTTTAATAGTTTGGCCTGACTGTTTAGTGCAGTATTCAGATAAAGCACTATAGAGTTCTTTGCCATCACAAATCCATTGTTCAGTTTTTGTATTGAAATCAAAATGAAAGCCACCTTGTTTTGCTGCAACCCAAATTTGCTTTAATGGTGTTTGGCGGTTAATGATGATTTGTGAGCCGTTAGTAAAAATCAGGGTTAAGATGCCGGATGCGGTTTCGTAGTCAATATCTGCGCCTGTTTCATCGCAGACTTCTTCAACCGCATCTTCTATTTCAATAAAAATATTATCAACGATGTCATTAAATTCTGATTCATTCATTACGCTTTACCAACTCAAAGAAGGCGCATTATACTGGATTAGACTACTGTCCCGCTAATAATTAAAAAAGACAACATGTAGCCCAGATGAAGCGCAGCGAAATCCGGGGGAGTTTATTTGCTACGCTTTC
>VAPK010726990.1_pt1 | contig 11779 bp, 12 predicted proteins | sample 3395031 | NCBI WGS metagenome assembly VAPK01 (sample SAMN08290443, study PRJNA428436) | hydrothermal vent metagenome | isolation source: Deep-sea hydrothermal vent chimney 1 | place: Pacific Ocean: Juan De Fuca Ridge | reverse complement strand
TATCTGAATTTTTGGGCAAGGCTGACGGATATACCCCATATGTGGATGGTCGTATTTCCCAGTAACAATCGCTAAAACTATCAAAAAACATCAAACCCCGGAGCTAATAACTCCGGGGTTTTTTATGGCAAAGATTGCTCGCAAAAATTACAGGTTAACGATATTTTAACCATTCCATCGCGCCCGGGACAAAAAACAACTATTATCCCTCCATGGCTAAAAAAGTGAATAATTCAACCCTTTATCACCTGATCGAAGCGGGCCAGTTGGCCCGCCTGACATTGCAGCGCCCCTTGCAGCAAATGGGAATATATTCAGGCGATGATGCCATTATTCTGGCTTTGAAGGGCAAGAAGGCCTTAAGTGATAAACAGCTTTGCACCCGCACCGGCCTGACCGATCATACATTGCAATTGCGCATAAACCGTTTGATTTCCCTGTCCATGATCACCAGAGATTTTTCGGGCACTAACGAACTTGCCAGCACTAAATTGACGAAAAAGGGTCGCAAATTGCGCAAAAATCTGGTGGCACAGTGGCAGCAATTGCAAGAGGCTTTGATGGACGATCTAAACGCAGAGGAAAAAAAGATCCTGCGTAAAACCCTAAAACGCTTTTCCAACCTGCTTTTGCTCTAATCACCTATATCGATCAAATGCTCAATGGAGGCGGACTTAAAGATTATAAATATAGCCTGCCCGGCTGCAATTTTCATCTCCTTGGCCGAGCGTGAAAGAATAAGCGAGGTGATAATCTGCCCCTCCACATTCACCTCCACCAACACCTGCCCACGGGCCAAAGATACAAGCCTGCCTATGCGCCCCACCAATGCGTTTCGTGCGCTTATCCCTTGAGGTTTTTGATGGGCCAATATCAAATCTCGCGCCCATAACCGCAATCGCACCTTTTCACCCCTCTTAAATTCATTGCGGGCCACTTCAACCAGTTGCTGCCCGATTTTTACCTTGGCAATTCCTCCGCTTTCGAATGAGGCAACTTCCCCTTGAAGAACGCTTGATATGGCCATTTCTTTGGTTGAGAGCGCTGAATCGGTCAAAATTTTGGCCGCACTGCCACTGGCTCCGATTATGCCATTTTCCATGCGGGCAAAAACCTCGGTAAGGCGCGAGGCCTCTTCAAATCCGTGGGTTACATAGATCACCGGGATTTTAAGGCTTGGTAAGAGTCTGGCTAACAAGCTCAATATTTGAATTTTGGAACTTGTATCCAGCGCACTCAACGGCTCATCCATCAATAATAATTGTGGATTTCCAGCTAGCGCCCTTCCCAACATTACCCGCTGTTGCTCGCCACCGGAAAGTCCTGAAACGGGTTTGTCCATCAATGCAGTGCACCCGATTTCTTCCAACAGAGCTTCATCAAGTTCTTTTCCGCGCGCACCCAATTTTATATTGTCACGTACGCCACGGTGAGCCAGCAACAAACCGCTTTGAAACACCATGCCGATGCGACGTTTATGGGTCGGGATATTGATTTTGTTTTTTTCATCGAACCAAACGGTTTGCCCGAATTTGAGCACTCCTGATGTTGGTCGATCCAACCCGGCAATCAGCCGCAAAAACGAAGATTTCCCCGCCCCTGAAGGGCCAATAAGCGCGGTTACCCCGTTTGAGGCATCAAAATCCGCCGCAATTGCAAAATTTCCCCGCTTTGATTTTATTTTTACCTCAAGCAAAACCTGTCCGCCTGTGCCCGAGTTTTTTGCCTATTTTCTCCACCATTATTTCTGAAGCAAATACCGCAACCAATGAAATCCCGATTGAAATTGCACTTAAGGCAAAAACCAACTGTTCGGTATTAGGGCTTTGCAGCGCCGAATATATGGCCAGTGAAAGAGTTCTTGTTTCCCCCGGAATTGAAGCCACAAAAGTAATGGTGGCACCAAATTCTCCCAACCCTTTGGCAAAACCCAATACCAGCCCTGCTATGATCCCGGGTAGTGCCAATGGCAGATCAATCACCCATAACCGCCGCCACGGGCCAAGCCCGGCAACCGCCATCGCCTCATGCAATTTCGGCTCGACTGCCTCCAATGCCAACCGCATGGGCCTAACGATCAAGGGCAAGGCCACCAGACCTGCCGCCAGTGCTGCTCCGGTCCACCTGAACCCAAATTCAATGCCAAAATTGCTCAAAAACCCCCCGATAAATCCACGCGGGCCAAATGTTTCCAGCAAAACCAATCCGGTAACCACCGGCGGCATAACCAATGGCATCATCACCAGCGCGCTGAGTAATGTACGCCCCGCAAAACGCCACCGCGCCAGGATATAGGCCAGAAAAAACGCCAGAGGCAGTGCAAACGCCACACCAACCCCGGCAACTTTGAGGGATAAAAGCGCAATTTCACCAAAATCTGTCATTATTCACCATCGAAGTTGAAATTTTAAAATATCAGTCGCTGACTATAGGAGTAAACCCGGCTTCAACAAGTACATTTCGAGCAAATTCATCACCAAGAAAATTAAAAAACGCAGTCGCCGAACTGCTTTTTTCATTCAACAGCATTCCCCAATATTTAATCGGCTCATGAAGATCTTGATCGATCAGGCTAACAATTTTTATTCCCGTGAATTGAGCATCAGATAAATATACAATGCCAAAGGGGGCCGCACCATTAACCACAAATGCTACCGCCGCCCTGACATCACCGGCAGGGGCCAGCCTGTCTTTTACCTGATCCCAAACACCCGCTGCCTGCAAAGCCTCTTTTACATAAATTCCCGCTGGCACATGGGCCGGATCTCCAATTGCCAGCCTGTCATTATCAAGGTTTTGGACTAATTGCTCAATTTCAAAATTACCATTAAAATTTTCAGAAGCGATAATGACCAACCTGTTGCCAAACATTGCCTCAGGGATAATATTGAATTCATCCCCCACAAGATCGGCATTAAACTGATCGGCAGAAATAAATATATCCGCTGGAGCGCCACTATTAATCTGACGGGACAAAACCGAAGAAGCGCCCGGAATTATTCTGACATCCACACAATTAGCCTGAACGCCAAATTCATTGCCAATCTCTCCCATGACATCAACAAGACTGGCAGCAACAAAGATATTTAACTGCTCTGTTCTGGCGCAGGCCAGCGTTGGAACAACCCCAAACGCAAGCCCGGCAAAACTAAGAGTTAAGAGAATTTGCAGCTTTGGCCAGATTTTCAATTGCCTTGAAATCCTTTTGTTCAATCAGTGATTGAGGCGTAATCCATGAGCCGCCAACACAGGTCACATTGGGCAGGCTTAAATATTTTTGCGCAGTTTTTATATTTATTCCACCGGTGGGGCAAAAACTCAAATCAGCAAATGGCGAAGCCAAAGACTTTATCAAATCATAGCCACCAATCGCCTCGGCTGGAAACAGCTTTAAGAACGAATATCCCATTTCTGCCGCCACCATGGCTTCGGTTGCCGATCCGACCCCCGGCAACAGGGGAATTGAAACTTCTTGCGCCTGTTCCAAAAGTTTTATCGGTGCGCCGGGAGAAACCATAAATTGACAGCCCATGTCTTCACTCTGGCGCATTTGATTTAGATTAAGCACAGTGCCAGAACCAACAATCGCCCCTTTGACCTTTACCATTTCCTTGATGATCTCAAGGGCATTGGCGGTGCGCAGAGTTACCTCGAGCACATTTAAGCCGCCTGCCACCAGCGCTTCGGCCAAGGGTTGCGCGCACGCTATATCATCAAGCACCATGACGGGAATAACCCTGACTTTGGCGGCCGCTGTTTTTATGTGTTCAATATTTTGCATTTTTTTACTCGCCCGAAATTGCATTGGCGGATTTATACAGCAACAATTGCAAATAAAAGCCACGGACGCCCAAAAAGGCAACCGTGGCATGATTGTCAACTAATGGAATTAATCAGGCTACCTTGTCAAGCGTACCTGAGTTTTGAGCCACCAGATAATAAAATGCAACCCGGCTTTTCTGGCGGTCACCTTTCATCTGTTCACACGTTTTAGCGATTGCTGCATCCGCATCTTCAGCTGAAAGGCCAAGCTTTTTGGTGCACCAGCCCTTGCGAACCCGCGCCAATTCTTCCTGATCAGAGCAGGAAACCAAAGAGGCATCTCTGCTTTGCAACGCAATACCGCAATAGGCGACGATTTTTCTTACCTGCTCATCGCTGGCATCCGCCGCATATTTTTTTACTCCGTCCATATATTTCAGATATTTATCACTCATCAGGATTTTCCCATATTTGTTGTAATTAAATGTGCCTCTTCTTGAGTGGTTGTCAGCTTAAACAGATTTGAAGCAATTTCAACTAGTCGCTGCAAACCAAAAGCTTTGACCATGTTCTCTATGCTGGGTGCCATCGCATTTATTTTATGGAGCGCTTTAACTCAATAAAAATTCAAAACGACAAAAGATTTCAACCACTACGTAAAAAACCCCTTTTGCCGTTCGTCATATCTATGTAAGCCTGAAATCAAAGGCATTAAAACTCATACAAAGGAATACAAAAATGAAATATTTAGCACTGATTTACGCTACCGAAGGAACAGGCCCGACCCCCGGAACTCCCGAATTCGGCCAGTTAATGAGCGATTATCAGGCGGCCGGAAAAGTCTATGAAGATGATAAGGTTTTTGTTGCAGGTGAAGCCTTGCAGCCCACCAATTCCGCCACATCTTTAAGGGTACGCAATGGCAAAACCGAAACCATGGATGGCCCGTTTGCTGAAACCAAGGAGCAATTGGGCGGATTTTACCTGTTTGAATGCGACAATATTGATCAGGCAATAAAATATGCTCAAATGATACCCACCGCCAAAACCGGCACTATTGAAATTCGCCCGGTTATGGATTTTTCAAAGCTGGGGTAATTCCAGAACTAGGGTGATTTCTTGTCACACTTCCCCGACAAACAACAAGATATCGCGCACCAGACAGCCAAGGCGGTCGAGAAGCTGGTGCGCGAGGAATGGGGTAAATTAATGGCCCTGCTTATCAGCCAGATCAAAGATTTTCAGCTAGCCGAAGACGCAGCTCAAGATGCGATCGAGAGCGCCCTTGTTCATTGGCAGCGCAACGGCCTGCCCCGTTCTCCAACCGCCTGGCTGTTACAGACCGCCAGGCGCAAAGCCATTGACCGCATTCGGCGCAACGCGAATTTTAATTCCAAAAGCGATCAGATCGCCTCCCAGATTTCCATGCACCATGAACTATCCGAATTGATAAAGCTCGATGCAACAGAGGTCTGTCTGGATAAAGCTCCGGCAATTAAAGACGAAAGGTTGCGGCTGATTTTTACCTGTTGCCACCCCGCCATCAATGCAAAATCCAGAACCGCCCTGACCCTTAGAACTCTTGGCGGATTAAGCACCGCAGAAATTGCCCGCGCCTTTTTGGATGCCGAAAACACCATGGCCCAGCGTCTGGTCAGGGCCAAGAAAAAAATAAAACAGGCAAAAATTCCCTATGCAATACCTGAGGGCGAGCAAATTCCTGAGCGCCTGCAAACTGTGCTGGAGGTTTTATATCTGATATTTAATGCCGGCTATTTTTCCACCCATGGCCCGGCGCAACTGCGAGTAAACCTTAGCGATGAAGCCATAAGATTGAATAAAATCCTGCTGGAATTAATGCCTGATGTTCCAGAAATTGAAGGGCTTTTAGCGCTGATGCTGCTACATGATTCTCGCCGTTTTGCCCGCTTTGACAGTGCTGGAGAAATGATTGCCCTAAAGGATCAGGATCGAAATATTTGGGACAGCAATAAAATTGCCTCCGGTTTGAAAATTTTACACAAGGCATTTGATAAGAAAATGCCCGGCCCCTATCAAATTCAGGCCGCCATAAGCGCTATCCACGCTCAGGCCAAATCCCACAACTCCACTGACTGGAAAGAAATCGTCGGGCTTTATGATGAACTGTACAAATTTTTGCCCACTCCGGTTATCGCTCTAAACAGGATTGTGGCAAATTCTTATTATCAAGGTCCTGACGTCGCGTTAGATCAAATGAAGGCGTTGAAAGAAAAGCTTAAAAACTATCAGCCCTTTTTCGCTGCCAAAGCCGACTTGTTGCACCGAATGGGCAAAATTGACCTTGCGGAAATCACCTATATCAGAGCCATAGATCTCAGCGACGAGGACACTACCCGCCTGTTTTTGCAAAAAAAACTGGGGCAGATGCTGCGCGAAAACTAGGCTTTATATGACAATGGCTTCAGAACAAGATTGAGGTTTTGCCCCTAAACCTGCGCTCCTTTTACCTCTTCTTCAACAGCTGGTTTTTGTGCTACTTTTGCGCTTTCCTCTGCGATTTTTATTTCCGCCTGTTCTATAACCATTTTTTCAATTCTTGCTCTCTGGCGCATCAGCTTTTTCTGATAACGCCCCTGCACCAGATCAACAGCCACCATAACAAACAAAACAAAGTAGAATGTTGATTTGGCCATGGGTAAGATATCGCTTCCGAACAGTTTTAGCCCCGCCAGATAGCCACCGTCTGAAACCAGCAATATGCCAACAAGCAAAAGAATAAACAGCCCCAGCACTTCATACATACGGTTGCGATCAAGAAAATCGGCCACATAATCAGCAAGGAAAATCATCGCAGCGCCAGTAATAACAATTGCTGTCGCCATAACCCAGAACACATCGGTAAGTGCAATTGCTGAAAGAATTGAATCAAAGGAAAATACCAGGTTCATGGCCACAATCCAGAAAATGGCCATGGTCACACTGCGCCGGTTTTTGGGGTTTTCTTCGGGATGTTCCGAGATGGAAATCATGTGAAAAATTTCCTGAATTGCCGTGTAGAGGATAAATATCCCCCCAAGCAACACAATGAATGCATGCAAGTTGACCTCGCCTTCGATTATACCGGGAACATTAATCGTAAAGAACGGTTCCTGAAACAAAGCAATTGCCTGCAAAATCACAAACAACAAAACTATGCGCAAAACAATGGCGCCGATCAGCCCCACCCGCCGAACATAGGCCTGACGTTCCGGCTCAACTTTTTTAGATTCAAGAGAAATATATAAAAGATTGTCAAACCCCAAAACAGCCTGCAACAGGATCAACATCAATAGAGTGAACCAGTTTTCAATCGATAAAAGGGATTCCATTTCTTTAACTCCGGTAAAATTGCAGGCCCGTTAGACATCAGGGGCAATTCCCCGGCGGCCTGACTAAATGGTTACAAAACTATTCCCCTGACATCAATGAGCTTTTTGCCAGATGCAATTTATTTAGTCACTATTCAACAGCCGCTCCTCAGGCAATCGCATCTGTTCGCAATCTTTGCCCTATCTAGCCGTCCAGCCCCCATCCACCGCAATCGAAGTTCCGGTGATGGAGCGCGCCATGTCTGAAGCCAGATATAACGCCAGCTCCGCCACCTCTTCAGGAGCAACAAATTTGCCGGTGGGTTGCGGGGCCAGCATTATCGTTTTGATCACCTCATCAGGTGAAATTCCGTGCACTTTGGCCTGATCCTCTATTTGCTTTTCGACCAGTGGTGTCAAAACATAACCCGGGCAAATGGCGTTTACCGTTACACCGGATTGAGCAACCTCCAGCGCTACGGTTTTGGTCAGGCCCAGCAAGCCATGCTTGGCTGCCACATAAGCTGACTTGAATGGTGAAGCCACCAACCCATGCACAGAAGCGATGTTAATTATCCGGCCCCGTCCCTGATTTTTCATCACCGGCACAGCGCTCTTTATGGTTTGAAATGCTGCATCCAAGCCAACAGCCCGTACTCTTTCCCAGTCAGATACTTCAAACTCGTCAATCGGGGAGACTTTTTGCACGCCGGCATTATTGATCAAAACATCAATGCGCCCGAAGGATTTTACAAAATTTTCAACCAGCTCAATTCCACTATTGCTTTTTGACAAATCCGCTTGAAAATATTCTATTCGACCGGGCGCAGTCTGACTTGATCCGGCCCTTTTTACCTCGCTAACGGTCGCTTCAATTTGTGACAAAGGTTCAAAACTATTCAAACCAACATTATATCCACTTTCCAAAAATCGCTTGGCAATAGCCAACCCGATGCCACTTATTGAACCCGTGATTAAAACTGCTTTTGCCATTGATTTTTTGCCTTTTTAATATGGACCCAACGAATACGGTCGCTCATTCATCCATGCCACCAATATCAATTCCCAACAATCAAAAATATAAAATAGAAGCAAAAAACCCCGGAGATGTTTCTCCGGGGTTTTTATAACATCTTCCAAAATCAGTTGGCCGCGTCAGCTAATTTGACGGCAATAAATCGGGCAGGAAGGTGGTGATTACCGGGAAGTTCCACAATAGGGCCAGACCAATAACCTGAATAAATACAAACGGAATAATGCCTTTATAAATGTCCAGCGTACTCACTTCCTTCGGCGCGACACCTTTGAGATAAAACAGTGCGAACCCAAATGGCGGCGTAATAAACGAAGTCTGCAAATTCACCGCGATAAGAATAGTAATCCACACCGGCGGCATCAATGCGGGATCAGCCGCATAAATCACCGGTCCGACAATCGGAATAACGATGAAAATAATTTCAATGAAATCGAGCACAAATCCAAGGAAAAACAAAACAATCATCACAACGATAAGCAGAGTTCTTGGGTCGTCAAATGAATGCAGATATTCTTGAATATATTCTTCGCCGCCAAACGAGCGCAAGACCAGCGAAAGAAACAACGACCCGATCAAAATAACAAAAACCATCGAGGTAACTTTGGTGGTTTCGTTAACGATCGGCGACATTATACGCTCGCGGATCAAAACCCAGCAGGAATAAAGCAGGCCAAATATTGCCACATGAAATGCAACAACAGTCAAAAAAATCGCCACGCCATTAGAAAACGTAATATTGTCAATGGCCATGCGAAGATCGAAATTGGCCCGCAAAAAAATCATCGCAACCACAGCAATTCCGGCCCATGTCACATATTTGTTTGATAATTTTGCATCTTTTAGACGTCTATTGGCAGCCAGCATAACCGCCCCGGCAGCACCAAGAGCAGCAGCGGCAGTCGGGTTGGTAACCCCGCCAAGGATTGAACCAAGCACGGCAATTATCAAAATAACCGGCGGTGAAATCACCCGCACCGGCTCAACTTCCATCAATCGCGGAATTGCCCAACGCAAAGAATAAATTATCATGGCACCGGGAATAAAATAGAACACAGCGCGCATTCCACCGGTTGCATCACCGCCGACAAAAAGACCATCGAGCACAAAAATAATCGCCATGCCCCCAAGTCCAACAATTGTAGGAAAGCGGCTATATCCGGGCCTAAGGGAATATGACAGGGTAATTAAAAACCCGGCCAACACCAACACTGCCATCACTCCGTTGGAAAATGGCGCATAGGTCACCACTTCATCGACAAGGCTTGAACCAATCAGGCCAGATGATGCCAAAACAATCCACAAGGTAGACAATGCCACCACAGGGCCAAGCAACGCGCCAACCATCAACCATGAATTATTGTTGTAATATTGCGGCAAATTATATGGATCAGGTTCGCCAAGTTTTACCGGCGGCGCTTGTTTTGGAAAAACCAGCGCATAACCAAACGCATAAAGAGCATAAAGCGATGCCAGAAACAATCCTGGAATAAAAGCGGCCTTAAACAAGGTGCCAGTTGATAGTACCGCAGGTTCTCCAAGCATCTCAAGAACGGTTATGCCAAGTCCCTCGGCTCTGGTTTCCTGTCCCAGCGCATACATATCCCCAACGATCGAACCCAGTAATACGATAACGATTGAAGGGGGGATAATTTGCCCCAGCGTTCCCGAAGTTGCAATAATTCCGGTCGAGAGCGATTTGGAATATCCATGCTTGAGCATAGTGGGCAATGCAATCAGGCCCATGGTTACAACAGTTGCACCAACAATACCGGTGGAGGCCGCCAGCAAAGTTCCAACCACAACCACGGCGATGGCCAGACCGCCGGGCAATGTGCCAAACAATTTGGCCATTGTTGTCAAAAGATCTTCAGCGATATTGGAGCGCTCCAGCGCAATTCCCATCAACACGAACAGCGGAACCGCCAGCAATGTTTCCACATTACCACCGAATGCCCGCGCAAATACCCCCTGCGACCAGACCGATAATGTCGACAGGATGGCTTTTTGCCACCCGCCCTCAAACACCGGAACCCGTTCCATCACCCCGTTATATTCAACCATCGTATATAGAAGGCCGTTTGCATTAAGCACAGCGATTACAACGAAGCTGAACAATGCAGAACCAGAAAGGGCCATAGCAACGGGATATCCCGAAAGAATACCGGTAAACAGGCTAAGCATTACGATAATTAGCGAAATTTCTACGCCGGTTAATCCAAATAACATATCAGTTAAACTCCGTGACCAGGTGATTCCTCAACCACCTCGGTTGGGCTTTTAGGTTGAACAACTCGCTTTTTCACCGGCCTTCCCAACGACAGGGATTGCTTGCAGGCATCGCGTGCAGCAGCGGCAACCCCCATATCTGCGGTTGCGTTTTTTTCAAACGAATAATGGCTGACAATGTCATCATCAGGCTCTAACAACGCTAAAATATTGCGCAGCAAAAAAGCGATCGCAGTGATAAACATCAACCCGGCAAATATAACAATCAGCACCTTAAACGACCATACCCAGCTAAATTCTGCGGTGCCCGAAGATTCCCATTTGAAATCCCGCCACCGAGAAGCAGACGACCAAACATTTAGCGGTCGTTGAGAAAACATGGAATTGGTCGCCAAAGGCCAGGAGAACCACCACAACATTACAGTTGAGGGAATAAACATTACCAGCGTACCAATCAGATCAAGCCACAATTGTGTGCGCCTTTTGGTCGCCGAATAAATCAGATCAACCCTGACATGCCCACCTTCAATGAAGGTGTAAGCCGATGCGAAGGCGATCAAAATAGCATTATAAAACTTGAGCTGACCAGACATCCATTGCAGTTCCTGATCAAAAAGCACCATTCCAAAGGGAGCAAATACCAGCTCGTTACCCCTGAAAATCTGCCCCATGGCGATAATCATCACCTGCTGCAACATCATCAAAATGGCAAACCAGGCCGCTATCTGCCCCATTCTGCCATTAAACATTTCAAGCCGGTAAACCGTGTGCCGCAAAAAACTGCGTCGATAAAATCCAACGGCGATCAAAATAATAACCAGCGCAAGTACCATAAAGAAGAATTGCGGCGACTGGCCAGCAAGGACAATAACGCTCATTTTTTCTTTGAGAGTTTCAAGATTTAAAAAATTATACAGATGCAATGGCGAGATGATGAGGTTTACAAACCCCATAAAGAAATTCACCAGCAGTGCCAAAAAACTTTCCATCGCGCGCTCCCCCAAAAAATACAATGTAACACTGAACAGCATCGCTGTTTATACTAATAGTGCCCGAATTGGATTTTTATTCCTATTTAAATCAAATTGACACCAAAAAACATTGTGCCAAAAAAGAAGCCGGGCGGGTTTCGCCCGGCTTCCAAATATTGTTTCCAATCGAAGAGCTTAACCGATAACGCGAGTACGTTGACGGGCATAAGCAACCGAAGAAAGTGTGTTCCACTCGTTAGAAAGCTTCATGGCATTCTCCATGGATTCTCTTGTTTTTGCAAACAATTCATTATCCATGTTTTCGTCCATAACTTCCTTGGAAGCTGCACCAAATGCATCCCAAACATCATCAGGGAACTCAAGAGTTTTAACGCCACCGGCTTTCAAACGCTCAAGAGCTTCTGAGTTGTTGGCTAGGAACTGATGCAGGCTCC
>VAPK010041550.1_pt1 | contig 11780 bp, 10 predicted proteins | sample 3395031 | NCBI WGS metagenome assembly VAPK01 (sample SAMN08290443, study PRJNA428436) | hydrothermal vent metagenome | isolation source: Deep-sea hydrothermal vent chimney 1 | place: Pacific Ocean: Juan De Fuca Ridge | reverse complement strand
CCCTTTGAGAAGACTTCAAGTCGAAAAACTCCAAAACTGATAACATTTGTTATTGCAAACATATTCTTATATCTATAATTTTGTTTGAAAATTCTGCTGTTATGGATAATTATTTTGATAAGAAATTTGAACTACGCTATTTCGAAATGAATAAATTTGGAGAAGCTTCACCAACCACAATTTTAACCTTATTGGAAGAGACAGCAGCAGATCATTGTTACTCCATAGATTACGGATTGTACGACCTGATAGACCAAAATATTGGATGGGTTTTGGTTTCCGGAATTATGAACATGGAACGTTATCCTTCTTATAAAGAAAAGATTAAAATAAGAACCTGGTTATCCTCCTATTCAGCCGTAAGAGGTGTTAGAGAAAATATTATTTATGATGAGCAGGATCATATTATAGGTACGGCAAAAGGGCTTTGGATCTTTTTTGACATCAAAAGAAGACGACCAGTTCAAATTTTTGATGAAATAAAAAATAGTTGGTCATCTAACAGTAAAGAAAGTATAGAATATAATGTTGTTAAAAAAATACCAGCAATTGATTCAACAAAGTATTCTAAAGATTTTAATGTCAATCAATTTGATGTTGATATGAATAAACATGTTAGCAACTTACGCTATTTACAATGGTCACTGGAATCTGTTCCTGATGAAATAATTGATAATTATTACTTACACTCTCTGGAAGGTCGTTTTATTGGCGAAGCCCACTATGGTGATTCCATAAGATCAATGACAGAAAATGATTTGCAGGAAAATTCTTTTATGCATACCATCAAAGAACAAAATAATAACCAGGTTTGTGTTACGGCAAAAACACTCTGGAAAAAAAGGTTGAATTAGCGACCGTTCATATAATACCATATATCCATTACTAAATCGGAAATAACAAGATCAAAACACTGAGTAAGAAAAGCTTACCCAGTGATTGATAAATGAATCTTTTCAAATATTTTAGTGATACTAAACAGCAAAATAAGTTAGTCAAATATTTATGGAGATGAAAATACAATAATAGTTAACCAGGTTTTCATACTATTCTGTGTTGTTATTCTACTACTGTAAATGAAGCCTTTAGATCTGCATCTGAATTACCACCAATCCATATATCAAAATCTCCGGGTTCCACCTCCCATTTACTGTTTCCAGTATAAAACTGAAGCGTTTCAGCATTTATCTTAAAGGTAACGGTTTTAGTTTCTCCTGCTTTTAAGCTTACTTTTTCAAACCCCTTGAGTTCTCTTACCGGACGCGTCACGCTTCCAACAAGATCTCTGATATACATTTGTACAACTTCTTCCCCTTTTATTTCTCCCGTATTTGTCAAACGCACACTTACCTCTATCTCTTCATCTTTAGAGAATTTCAATTTACTCAATTTTAAATGGTCATATTTAAAAGTAGTATAGCTGAGTCCGTAACCAAATTCATATAAAGGGTCATTACTTTCATCAGAATAATGTGACCAGAACACCATTTCAGGGCTCTGTAAAGTGGGTCGTCCCGTATTTTTATGATTATAATAAATAGGAATCTGACCTAAACTTCTTGGAAACGTCATTGGAAGTTTCCCTGCCGGATTATAATCGCCGTAGAGGACCTGTGCAATAGCATTTCCACTTTGTGTTCCTAAATGCCAGGACTCAACTATGGCAGGAATATGCTCATCTGCCCAGGTAATCGCAAGCGGACGCCCATTCATCAATACCAGTACTATATTTTTATTTACCTTATAAATTTCCTCTAACAGCTCCTGCTGAAGTCCGGGTAGATCAATAGAAGTGCGGCTTCTTCCTTCACCGGTTTGAAAAGCATACTCTCCCAGTACCATAATAACCACATCTTTGTTTTTGGCAGCCTTTATTGCTTCTGTAAATCCGGTTCTGTCTGTAGTGTTAATATGAAGTTCATTTACAAAAGTTGCTTTCCCGTCAACAAGTCGCACCCCTTTTTTATGGACAATCTTATTCCCGGTATATTTTTGTAATCCTTCCAAAACAGAAATAGCCGAGTTTTCATCTGCTGCTGCACGCCAACTCCCCAACGGACTGTTCTTATCATTGGCAAGAGGGCCGATCAGGGCAATATTTAAACCCTGTTTTTTTAACGGAAGTAATTTATTTTCATTTTTTAGTAAAACAATCGATCTTTTTGCCATATCTAAAACAGCATCATTATTTTCTTTACTGCCAATGATCTGTTTTTCTCTTTCCAGATCACAATATTTGTACGGATCATCAAAAAGACCCAATTCGAACTTAACTTTTAAGATTCTTCTTACGGCATCATCGATCAGTTTTTCATCAACTTTTCCTTCTTTTACAAGAGTCTCAAGAAACCTGATGTACACCACTGATTCCATATCCATATCACTACCTGCATTCACTGCTAATTCGGCTGCCTGTTTACCATCTTTAGCATATCCATGTGTTATCATTTCACCAATAGAGCTCCAATCAGAAATAACGAAACCCTTAAAATTCCAGGCTCCTTTTAAAATTTCTCTTTGAAGGAATTTGTTTCCCGTTGCAGGAATACCATTCAACTCATTAAACGAATTCATAAAAGTCTTAACATCTGCCCTAACTGCGGCACGAAAAGGTGGTAAAACGATGTTGTAAAGTGTTGAAGTACCAATATCTGCTGTATTATATTCTCTTCCTGCCTCAGCAAACCCATAAGCCGCAAAATGTTTGGCACAGGCAGCAACTGTATTCTCAGCAGAAAGATCTTCTCCCTGAAAACCTTTTATCCTCGCATAAGCAATTTTACTTCCCAGATAAGGATCCTCTCCGGCACCTTCCATCACTCTGCCCCATCTTGCATCTCTTGAAATATCAATCATCGGAGCAAACGTCCAGTTGATACCAGTTGCCGAAGCTTCTAAGGCAGCCACTTTTGCAGATTTCTTAATTGCCTCAAGATCCCAGCTGGCTGATTCTGCCAAAGGAATCGGACTCAATGTTTTATAACCGTGAATTACATCATAACCTATAATTAGCGGAATACCTAACCGAGATTCTTCAACTACTATTTTCTGAACTTTTCGAACCTCATCAACACCTGTTACATTTAACATGGAGCCAATCAAACCCTCTTTAAGTTGCTCATATCTTTTGGCTTTTTCTCCTTTATCCGGAGCTGGACCAGTTACCTCCCAAAATCCTGTATACTGATTCATCTGACCTATTTTTTCTTTTAAGGTCATCAATGCCAGTACAGAATCAACCTTCTTATCGGTTTTATTATTTATGACTGTAGTCTTTATTTCGTCTGTTTTTTTTTCAGATCCGGGTTTTTTTTTATTTACTTCACATCCAGTAAAAATTGAAATAAATAAGATCAGAATTATAATTTGTTTCATTGTTTTTATTTTAATATTAATTATTGTTTTTCTGTTATAAAGAATAATAGAATCCAAGTTTTTGTCTACCTTATATCTGCAACTAAATTTATAAAAATCAAAACACTGATTAAAAAGAGCTTAATCAATGAGTAACAAGTAACTGTTTTTACTTGTTTAGTGATACTAAACAGTCAAATAAGTTAGGTAATATTTACGGGGATAAAAGTACAAAATTATAAGATATCCACTAATCCATTTTTAGGAAATTCTTTGGATAATCATCCTTTTACAAAACTGGTATGAGTCAGTTAATTGATAAAAAGTTAGGCAATAGAGTTAAACATGCTAGGGCTAGGATATCGATATAGTGAGATATTTGGGAGCAAAACAATGTTTTCTTAGTGGAGGTGATGCGATAGAAGATATCAGTACGCATTTTGGGATTAAAAAAGATATCCATTTCGTAAAGGAAATGGATATCTTAAGTTTTATGGTAGATTATTCCTTTTGCATCCAAGTAAAAATGATAATTCCTAATCTGCCAATCAGGAAAACAACAGAACCAAAAAGTGGAACCAAAAGACTTATTTTTATCCCGGCAGCCATAACAGATTGAGAAACACTCCCAACCAATTCAATTGCGTCAAAAGCCCCAATCATACCAATAATATGACCTAAAAAACCCCAAACCAACGCAAATAAAGTTATGGAATTTATTAAACTAATTATTTTTTTTACACTTCCTTTTTGAAGAAAACCTTTAACAATTAGAATTAATACTAAAATTAAAATTACAAGTAATGGATACATAAAAGTTGGTCCACCATCATTTAAAAGTCTGAAAAACATAATTTTTTTATTTAAAGTTAAACTACTCCGAAAGTAATACAATCTTACTTTTTATAAATTTATTTGCGATATATGAACATTTAAAGCCCCTATTTAACCATTTCCCTAATATTTCAAAAAGATAATTATTTTTTTTGATCTACATTCCAATCATAATTTATTTTTCTTTTCAAATAATCTTTTAGTGGTTCTAAACCGATTTTCAATCGGCGTTGATCAACAAATTCAGGATTTTCTGTTGGAAATGGTTCAAGAACCCTTTTATCATTATATCGAAACTGCATTCCATAAATTTGAAGCTGATTACTATTAACTAAAATTCTATCTTGAATTTTAGCATATTCTATACAGCTTCCTTCTTTGGTCATACATGCATTCTTAATTTTGTTTAAATATTTCTTTCTAACCTCATCACTTTCATGATGATTAATAATTAATAGAGGAGCATCAGCAGAAAGTTTTCCAACCATAGAATATGTGGGCCAACCATATTGGCCAATCAAGCTATCCATTTTTTTAAAATTATCTGAGGCAATATCCTGTTTCATTTGCGCGATTGGATAGTACCAATGTGGTGCTTTTCCATTTTTCATGAAATAAGTTTTTGCTAAATCCATTTGATAATCAAGAGCTTGATCTTTCATTATTAATCTCAACAATTGAATAGCATAGTCAGGCTGTTTTAATTGTCCACTTTTTTCTTGATACCTTTTTAATTGTTGACTTTCTACACCTTTCCAACGAAAATCATTTGTCAATGATAATAAATCATTGTCGGCAAGAGCCCAAAGGCTATAATCATTTTTTAGGGCGATTTCTAAATAATGAAAAGCACTATCTTTTTGAATATAAGTAAGTGCAAATGCACACGCCAAATTATAAGTGTTTTTTGAATTCGATGAATTTGATATAAAATCCTTTTTATAAGCTCTTATTGCATCATCAATTGCTCCCTCCTTACGAAGCAAATCTCCTTCACTTTTTTGTCCATATATAAACGAAACAAATAAAATTGAAATTATGTATATATATTTTTTCATGATTTTTATTAATTGGATTTAATTACATTTAAAGGTGTTGCTAAAAGCTTAATTACTATGCATACTGCAACTCCAAATACTGGAGCGATTAAAGTATTTGCTAATCCATGATAAAGTAAATTTGGAGCTATTCCACCAGCTTTTGAAATAAAATAAAAACTGTGCATTAATCCTAAAAAAAGTGCAAACACCCCCAGTATAAGCGACCAATTTGATAGTTTAATAAGTTTTGCATTAATTTGTAACTGATTTTCTTTGTTCTTAATTTTTTTAAAAAATTGAATTATTGCAAAAAGAATCAAAATAGTGAGCATAAATTTTAGATCTCCGTTAGCAAAAAATTCTATAAAAGGCATTCTCATAATAAATAGGTTTAAAGTTTATAAAAATCAATATTAATATAAACTACTTTTAAAAAAATTGATTTGCGATAGATGAATTATCAAATCAGTTAAATGACAATATTTAAGAGCAAATTGTTTTTGGAGTGTAATTCTTGTAAAAAAGAAAGTTAAATTGGTTATTGGTCTATAAAAACAGGTTAACTAAAATATAATCAGCATCTTTGGATTATGAATATCTCAGAAATACATAAAACGAAATTTATTCCTTTACATCTTTTATTCTGGGTTGGGGTTTGGTTTTTCTTTGTTTACTTTTTTAGTTATAATTCAAACAATACAAACTATGTAACGTGGTTTTCAAGTTTTTTGTTACCCATTACCATGGTTACCACCTATTTTGCCGTTTATTATTTGATCCCTAAATATTTGCTTACGAAAAAATATAAGCTCTTTACTTTGTACAGTGCATATACTTTAGTTTTTTCAACCTATTTGATTTTGGTTGCAATTTTTGGAAGTTTTGTCTTTCTATCTAATATGGAGATACAAAATATGCCTCCAATGAGCCGGAATTATATTTTTATCCTCATATTGGTTTATCTGGTGGTATTTATTGTAAGCTTTATAAGTTTATTGAGTCATAATTTTAAGACAATTGCCGAAAATAAAGAACTTCAAAATAAAATTTTAGCAACACAACTAGAAATTAAAAGTCAGGAACTGAACTATTTAAAAAAGCAAATTCATCCGCATTTTTTATTTAATACTTTAAATACAATCTATGGGTTTGCTTTAAAACAGTCGAAGAATACACCTGATATTATCCTTAAACTTTCCAATTTATTAGATTATATTTTATACCAGGTAAACAAACCTCAGGTAGCTTTAAAGGAAGAGGTTTTGCATATAAAAGAGTATATTGATTTAGAAAAGATTCGTTTTCAGGATACTTTAAAGGTCTCATTTATAACAAATAATATAAATCTAGATAAACAAATTGCACCCATGCTTTTGATTCCTTTTGTTGAGAATGCATTTAAACATGGTAATTTGATTGATGGTTTTTTAAAAGTAAATATCCATTTAAATGTATTAGAGGATAATCTGCACTTTGAGATTAAAAACACTTTTTTACATGATGATCTGCAAACAAATAAAGAGGGTATCGGACTTGCAAACATCAAAAAAAGATTAAATTTATTGTATAAAAATAACCATCAATTGCAAATGGAATCCCGTGATAATTATTTTAAAGTAAATCTGACCATTAACAACTTAAACAATCTCTAAATGTCTAAAATTATTCATTGCATCATTGTAGATGATGAACCTGTTGCACGAGAAATTTTAGAGAATCACCTGCAAAAAATAGATGCTTTCAAAATAATTGCCAGCTGCAAAAATGCGATGGAAGCTTTTAGTATTATCAACTCTCATAAAATTGATGTCATTTTTTTAGATATCAATATGCCGGAAATATCAGGACTGTCTTTTGCAAAATCTATCAATAAAAATATCAGGATCATTTTTACCACAGCTTATAGAGAATATGCGGTGGATGGTTTTGATTTGAAAGCAGTTGATTATTTATTAAAACCTATTTCTTTTGAAAGATTATTACAGGCCGTAAATAAGTTTTTAAACGAAAACTCTGCTGTTTATACAGAGGAAAAGAAAGAATTTACCATAGAAAAAAGTGATTTCATATTTGTTAGGTCTGACCGAAAAATGATCAAAATAAACTTTTCAGAAATCAATTATATAGAAAGTCTGGGCGATTACTTAAAAATTTGTCTTCCAAACAAAACGGTCATTACCCGTGAAACAATTAGTAGCATGGAGGCTAAACTTCCAAAGAGAGATTTTATTCGAGTTCACAGATCGTTTATCCTCTCTATTGCTAAAATAGAATCCTTTACCAGTGAGTTTGTCGAGATAAATAAAAAAGCAATTCCGATAAGCAGAAGTTATAAAAAGGAAGTATTACAAAAATTAGATGATGCTTAATATGATAAAAATAAAGCATTTATCTAAACTTAGCTTCTATTTATCCATTATTTCTATTCAATTTTTAAAGCTTGAACTTTTTTTTCAAAAAATGATCTGCCCTTAAAGCTCTTGGCATATTTTTATTTAAATAAATAGCAAATTTAAAGGATAAAGCATTGATAATGAGAATTAATTTGTTAATAAGTTTTTTATAATACACAATTACAATTCAATATTCGTGTTTGTATTTTTTTAAATTTATCTCTTATTGTATTTTAATATATTTTTAATGAAAAAGCATATAACTATAATTCTATTTTTTATTTCCGTTTGTCTTTATTCTCAAAATACACCTGGTATATATATAGTTGATAATGTTAAGGTAAACACTGAAAATTCTGATTTTGGAACAGCTTTTTTTGGAAAAAACAAAGTTGTTTTTGCAGCTCCAACAGAAGATACTAAAATAACCAAATCAATTTGGACTAAAAATAAACGGCCTTTTTTAGATTTATATATAGGAGAGATCAATGAAAAAGGTGAGATTGTAAACAAACAAAAAATGCCTGGAGATATCAATACAAAATACAATGAGGGTGTAGTTGCATTTACCAAAGATTTGAAAACAGTTTATTTTAGTGCCAATAACTACGTAAAAAAGAAATTTATAACAGATTCTGAAGGCGCCAACAATATTCAAATATTAAAAGCTACAATTGATGAAAAGGGCAATTGGTCTAATTTAATATTGTTGCCATTTAACAGTCCGGATTTTTCAACCGGTCATCCTACCTTAAATAAAGATGATACCAAATTATATTTTATTTCTGACCGACCAGAATCAATTGGTAGAACAGATATTTTTGTTGTTGATATTCTTGAAAATGGTGCTTCTTATAGTGAACCAAGAAATTTAGGACCTAAAATAAATACGAAAAAGCGTGAAATGTTTCCATTTATAAGTGATGATAATATTCTGTATTTTTCATCTGATGGACACCCGGGAAATGGTGGATTGGATGTTTTTGCCAGTAAAATTTTTGATAATACAGTTTCTGATCCAATTAGTTTAGAGAAACCTGTCAACGGAAAGAAAGATGATTTTGCATATATAATTGATGATTCTAAGCATAAAGGGTACTTCTCTTCAAATAGAAAAGGTGGTATAGGAGATGATGATATTTATAGTTTTGAAGTTTCTCCACCAATATACATTGAGTGTAATCAAGTTATTAGTGGTATTGTTAAAGATTTAAATACGCAAAAAATATTACCTGGAGCTCTTATTGTATTATTTGATGAGCAAGGTAATGAATTGGAAAGAACCATCACCAACGAACAACATGCATCATTTAGTTTTGAACAGCCTTGTAACACTTCCTATACAATTGTAGGAACTTTGGATGGGTATTTAAAAGAAGAGATAAAAATAAAAACATTGAATGATTTGGATTTATCTCCTCTTGAAATTTTTATGACTTTACCCGTGGATGAATCAGTAGTAGTTGATGTTGAAAATAAGCCAATTAGTGAATCGAAATTGGATAATAAAACAACTTTACAAGTTAATAAACCAGTAATAATTTCCAATAAAACACCTAAAAACAACCAGGTTATTTCAGGTGTTGTAAAAGATGCTAATACTCAAAAATTATTACCCGGAGCTATTGTTGTATTGTTAGACGAGCAAGATAATGAGTTAGAAAGAATTGTTGCAGACAAGAACAAAGCATCATTTCGTTTTAAACACACATATAATAAAACTTATAAGGTTGAAATATCATTAAAAGAGTATTTACCAGAAATAATTGAAATCAAAGATTTAATTGATGCCAATGGTTTCTCAGCCATAGAAGCATCAATGATTTCATCACCTGATGAAAAGATTGTAGTCGATTCAAATAAAACAATTCATATCAATACTATATATTTTGATTTTGACAAATACAATATAAGATCTGACGCCAAATTTGAATTAGATAAAACTGCTAATATCATGAAACAACATCCTGATATTAAAATTGAAGTTAGCTCACATACAGATAGTCGTGGCACCAATGCTTATAATATAAAACTATCAAATAATCGAGCTAAATCTACCATTCAATATTTAATTGATAAGGGCATTGAAGATATAAGGTTTTCCGGCAAGGGCTACGGCGAGGATCAATTAGCCGAAAACTGCCCTGATGGAGTACCTTGTACTGAATATAGGCACCAATTAAACCGTAGATCGGAGTTTTTAGTTTCCAATACTCAAGATGATATTAGTTATAAATCTGATAATGTATTATTTTCTGACAGAGACAATGCAAACAAATATGCAGCTAATTCAGGCTTATTTGTTAATTACAACTTCAATTCTAGTAATACAACTGCGGCTTACACAGTACAAGTTGGGGCATTTCGTGGCAAAATACAGTCAAAAAGGTACAAAAAATTAACCAATGTGTTCAATCACCGATATGATGATGGATTCAATAGATATTTTGCCGGAAAATTCAAAAACTCATATGATGCTAAAAAATATATGAGCATTCTTAGAAAAAAAGGGTTTAATGGGGCTTTTGTTGTTGGCCTAAAAGGCACTGACCGGTTTTAGTGAACATATGTTTTACTGTTTAGTTACTAAAACTATTCCATTTGAAAGATTATCTTTGTTCAAAATTCATCGTTTTGACTGAAAAAAAATTTATCCCTAAAAATTTAGATTTATCACATATTAAAGAGGGAAGCTTTGCATGGCAAAGTCCGAGTAACATTGCTCTGGTAAAATACTGGGGGAAAAGTGAGCCTCAAATTCCAAAAAATCCTTCCATCAGTTTTACCTTAAGCAATTGCCATACCACCACTACTCTTGAATTTTCTAAAAAAGAAATTCCAAACAAAGAATATAGTATTCAGGTGATTTTTGAAGGTAAGATCCATGATGATTTTAAACCAAAAATTCTCAAATTCTTTGACCGTATTGAAAAATATGTTCCATTTATTACAGCATTCGATTTTGTGATCAAAACAGAGAATTCTTTTCCACACAGCAGCGGCATTGCTTCCTCTGCAAGTGGTATGAGTGCTTTGGCTTTGTGTTTGATGAGCATTGAAAAAGTAATAAACCCCACGATTACAGAAGTATATTATAACCAAAAATCATCCTTTTTAGCTCGTTTAGGTTCAGGTAGTGCAGCAAGAAGTGTGAAAGGTCCATTGGTAGTTTGGGGAGAACATAAAAAGATAGAAAACAGCTCCAACCTTTACGGAGTGAAATTCCCTTATAAAATCCATAAAAACTTTACAAATTATCAGGATACTATTTTACTGGTAGATAAAGGAGAAAAAAAGGTTTCCAGTACTGCTGGTCATAAGTTAATGACCGATCATCCATTTGCAAAACAAAGGTTTAAACAGGCAACTAAAAACACCCAAAAATTAAGTGAAATACTTCAAAATGGAGATTTAACAGCTTTTATAAATCTGGTAGAAAGTGAAGCACTAACACTGCATGCCATGATGATGACTTCTCACCCATATTTTATCTTAATGAAAGCAAATACCTTGAAGATAATAGAAAAAATATGGGAATACCGCAAAAATACCTCTTCTAATATTTGCTTTACCTTAGATGCCGGTGCTAATGTACATATACTATTCCCCGAAAGGGAAAAAGAGGCAATTAACACATTTATAACGAACGAATTACTAGCTTTTTGCCAGAATAATCAGTATATTTGTGACTATGCCGGTTTTGGCGCTATGAAATTATAATACTATTAAATAGTATTATTAATTAGAGAATAATAAACTATCATATTTTTTTTTAACCCAAACGGGCGAAAGGGAAAATATGTGCAAAAATTCTCTAATTATGAAAAAAGCAATTCTCTTCTTATCAGTATTTTTTTATCTATCTACTCTTTCTGTATTTGCACAAATGGATACTATCTGGTTTGACAGTAACTGGAAAAAAACTACCAAGAACAACGCAAGTTATTACAGATGTCACTGTGTAAAAAAAGCCAATGGTTACTGGTTTACCGATCATTATATTTCCGGGGCAATACAAATGGAAGGACTTTCTTTGGAAAAAGGAAACGAAGTTTTTCAGGGTCCGGTAAAATGGTACTTTGAGAATGGGAATGTATTTCAGGTTGTCAATTATAAAAACGGTGTTTTATTTGGTGACAGAAGGGTATATTTTGAAAAT
>VAPK010545214.1_pt1 | contig 11782 bp, 9 predicted proteins | sample 3395031 | NCBI WGS metagenome assembly VAPK01 (sample SAMN08290443, study PRJNA428436) | hydrothermal vent metagenome | isolation source: Deep-sea hydrothermal vent chimney 1 | place: Pacific Ocean: Juan De Fuca Ridge | reverse complement strand
TGGGACCTCCTGGTAGAGATGGTGTAAATATCGTTGGGCAAATGTTTGAAACAAATGTTTCTTTTAATGCTGGGAATGGTTATGAAGTATTTGTTGATATTCCCGGGCAGATTGATGTATATGATACTGACATTATAGTTGCTTATATTTTAGTGGGTGAATTTGAAGGAAAAGATATTTGGGAACCATTACCACAAACATTATTTTTTGAGGATGCCACATTGCTTTATGGTTATAATTATACGATGGTTGATGTGAGCTTTTTCTTAGATGGCACCGTTTATTTTGATAATTTACCTTCTGAATTTACGCAAGACATTATTTTTAGAGTGGCTGTTCTTCCAGCTGATCAGGTACAGGGATTAGATTTAAACAATATGGACAATGTGTTGAATTCATTAGAAAATAATGAGATCATAAAACTCCATTAGGCTAGTAAATATCCTTAAATAATTCACCAAAGTATTTCTTTTTAATGAGAAAGTATATCATTGCTACCCTATTAATTGTATTAGGAATTATTCTTCTTGCATATAATTATTTAAATACCAATAAGAACACCCATTATTCTGACACCCTGTTTTTAAAAGAATCTAAAAATTTTGAGAATAAATTTATATCTTTTATTAATGGAGTTGAGTCGAATGTTTTGTCTCTTCGTGAAAATTTCAATTCTGTTCAAAAGATTAAGGATACTACTTTTATAAAAAATTACCTTTTCCCCTTAGTAAAAAAAGATCCTTATTTAATTTCTATTAGGATCATTAATGATATCAATAAACTTGGAATAAGAAAAGATAAAAAAAGTATTGTTTTAGCCATTGACAGTACAGATACCATGGATGTGGTGAGATGGCAGAGATATGAAAATGAAAAGCTGATAAGCAGTTGGGAGGAAAGCTTTGAAAAAGAGATCAACAAAACTGCCTGGTTTCGTAAATTAAAAGATTTACCCAATCAAACACAATGGATTTTTAAAAACAAAAAGGATAGTGTAACAGGAGAACTCTTTTATTCTGGATTTTCTTATGATACAGATCCTATCCAAAGTGTCATAGTTATGGAGTTTTCCCGAGCAAAACTTCTTAAAGAATTTGGTATTGATCCTGATTATGCTCAAGTCAATTTCATGATTAAAACCAATCAGGAAAAACTAATTGACCTCACAAATTCTAATCTTCATACCGATAGTTTACAAATAAGCAGACTTAATCATTTTAAAAAATTTAAAGAAAAAGACGCTGGTACATTTAGCTTTCATTTTGATGGAGAAACCTACTGGAATTCTTTTAAAAAATTTCCTAAAGTTACCGGAATACAGTATTATCTTTTAACCGTTCCTGAACAATATCTCAAAAACCTTGACAAAGGTAAAAATTCCAAAGAATTAAACAAATATGCATTGTTGTTGCTCTTTTTGGGAGGAATTATTCTATTGGTTAAAAAACGATTCTTTTATATTTCCAGCAAACGAATAAAGATACCTCCTGTAAAAGAGATACTGAAAGAAGATGAAAACAGATATCTGGAGTTTAAATCTTCCGCACGATGGGATTATCGACAGGAAAAAACAAACCCTGAACTGGAAAAAGTCATCCTAAAAACACTTGCTGCTTTTGGAAATACAGATGGTGGTATATTATTGATTGGTGTTGATGACGATAAGAATATTATTGGTTTAGAAAATGATTTTAAAACTTTAAAAAAGTCAACTGCAGATTATTACGAAATTCATTTAAGAAATATTTTACACAACCATATGGGTGTTAGATATGTAAGTAAAAATGTTAGAATGCAGTTTGAAAATTATGACAATCAAAACATCGTTTGTGCTATAAAAATACTTGCTGCAAACGAGCCCGTATTTTTAAAATTTAAGAATAAAAACGGACAAACAGAAGAAAAATTTTTTGTCAGAAGTGGGAATTCCTCACAGGAAATAGTTTCTATTGCAGAAATAAATGACTATATAAATACACGATTTAAAAAATAATATTATATTATTTTCACTATATCTTTGTTATTGAATGAAAATTATTTACACCATATTATTCTTTGGAATTACTTCAATTCTGCATGCACAAGATGCACAAACAACAGATACAATAGAAACTGATACAAAAAGGTTATATATTGAAGATCACAAAAAACAATTTAATGTGAAATTTGATGTTAGTAATGATGTTATTAGCTATAAAATGCCTCAGGAGAAAATTGAATTGAGAATAAAGCCAAATTTAAATGTTAAATATGCTTTTGTTTTAAGTTATAAATTTGCTTCTATAAGACTTGGTATACGTCCTAAAATCTCTGATGAAAGTAAGAAAAACAAAGGGGAATCCAGTTCTTTTCGTATTCATTTTAAATTATTATTTGATTATTGGTCACATAATTTTGAATACAACCATGATAAAGGCTACTATATTGTCAATACCGACGATTTTACTCCTAGTATTCCTGAAAGTGATTTTCGTATCCAATTTCCTGATTTAACCACTAATATTTTTACAGGCTCTTCTACCTATAAACTCAATGAGAATTATTCTGTAAGAGCTATTGAATCTCAAACAGAAATTCAAATTAAAAGTGCTGGATCGTTTATGCCTGGCATTGTATATACTTTTTATAACATAAAAGGTGCCCATAAAATTATATATCCTAAAGATAGTGTTTACATCAGACCTAATTATAGTGATTTAAAAGGAGTTAATCTTAACTTAAATGCCGGTTATTATTATACTTTTGTATATAGAACCCATTGGTTTGCAAACGCTTACCTCACACCTGGAATTGGGATCGATTTTTATACAACTACAATTCATACTCCTACGGAAACTGTTAGTGAAAGTATGAATGATATTTTATATAATTTATCAAGTGGAATTGGCGCCGGATACAATGGTGAAAAAATATTCTTTGGCGCAAGTTATGCCAATAGAATTTCAAGTGAAAAATTTGATGAAAATAAGATCCAGCTACAAATCTCTAAAAATTCTTTTCATGTTTATTTAGGTTACCGTTTTAGAGCACCGAAACCTGTTAGAAAATCAGTGGATCTGATAGAAGAAAAAATACCAATTCTTAACGACAAAAATAACTAAGATACTACTCTGTGCTGTTCTGCTAATTAAAAATAGGATTCAACTCTGATAAATTGAACCCTATTATTTAGTTTACACACTTTACTGAATCGTGTATAATATCTTATTTTGCAATATTAACTACCCTGGTTTCTCTAATCACAGTAACTCTCACCTGACCAGGATAGGTCATATCATTTTGAATTTTTTGGGTAATATTAAAGGATAGTTCGGCTGCTTTGGTATCATCTACTTTTTCACTTTCAACAATTACACGTAATTCTCTACCTGCCTGAATTGCATACGCTTTTTGCACTCCGTTAAAGGCAAATGCAACATCTTCCAACTCCTTTAACCGCTGGATATAAGAATCTACCACCTGACGACGTGCACCTGGTCTTGCACCTGAAATAGCATCACAAACCTGTACAATTGGTGCGTATAATGATTTCATTTCAATTTCATCATGGTGTGCTCCAATGGCATTACAAACATCTTCTTTTTCATTGTATTTTTCGGCCCATTGCATTCCTAAAATTGCGTGTGGTAATTCGGTATCCGTATCAGGAACTTTTCCTATATCATGCAGTAATCCTGCTCGTTTTGCGATTTTTGGATTCAAACCTAATTCAGAAGCCATTACAGAACATAAATTTGCAACTTCACGTGAATGTTGTAGTAAATTCTGACCATAAGAAGACCTGTATTTCATTCTACCTATCGTTTTGATCAGTTCAGGATGTAATCCATGAATACCAAGATCTATCACAGTTCTTTTACCCACTTCTATAATTTCCTGATTGATTTCTTTGGTAGTTTTTGCTACAATTTCTTCAATTCTTGCGGGGTGTATTCTACCATCTGTTACCAGTTTATGTAATGAAAGTCTTGCAATTTCTCTTCTTACCGGATCAAAACATGACAAAATAATTGCTTCCGGTGTATCATCCACAATAATTTCAACACCTGTGGTAGATTCCAAAGCTCTGATATTTCTTCCTTCTCTTCCTATAATTCTTCCTTTGACATCATCATTTTCCAAATTAAATACAGAAACACAATTATCAATGGTATGCTCTACCCCTATTCGTTGTATGGTATTTAAAACGATCTTTTTAGCCTCTTGCTGTGCAGTTAGCTTAGCTTCTTCCAGAGTGCTCTGTATAAAGGCCATAGCATCTGTTTTTGCTTCGTCACGCAGAGTTTCTACAAGCTCCTGTTTCGCATCGGTAGCAGATAAACCTGAAATTGCTTCCAACTGTTCCACCTGTCTTTTATGAAACTTATCAATATCAGACTTTCTTTTGTCTAATTGTTCTAATCGATAATTATAAGATTTATCCTTATCTTCTAATGACCTATTGAGTTTTTTATTTTTATCAAGTTCCTGAGAGACTTTTGACTCTTTATCTCTGATCCGTTTTTCGGCATCAATAATCTTCTTATCTCGAGACAAAATAACTTTTTCATGTTCAGCTTTTAATTCGATAAACTTTTCTTTCGCTTGAAGTATCTTATCTTTTTTGATAGCCTCAGCATCTATTTTTGCTTCTTTAAGAAGAGCCGAAGCCTGTTTTCTAACATTTTTAATGGTATTGGAGGCTTTATTTTTCTCCAGTATTTTGGCTATTGTAAAACCGGCAGCCATTGCTGCTATTGCTATTATTATTGTTACTGTAATTGACATAGTTTTATATAAATAAAAAAGCCTACATCGGTTATGGTTTTATAAACTCCTGATAACAGGTTTAGGATTAACTTAAAGGTCAAGTATCCAATTTTAAAACGATAAATCGTTTATTAGGCACGCTTTAACTTTAAAACTCATCCTTTTTAAATTGATAGTGTTGAGTTTAACAAACATATAACTAATGTAGGCAGTAATTGTTTTCTTTTAAAGAACTTATTGTAAATACGAATCAATTAAGTGTTCCATATCTATTAACTTATTTTTCACTTTTTTAGTGTCCATATCATCATAAACATTTCTCACTTCATTTTGAGAAGCTATTTGTAATGCACACATTGCTAATACATCTTGTTTATCACGAACTTCATAACTCTTTTCAAATTTTTTAAGAAGTTCATTAATTTTTTTAACCGCAGCTCTTATTCCTTCTTCTTCTCCTTCGTTTCTGATGGTTAATGGATAAACTCGATCTCCAATAGTAACTTTTATCTTCAGACTCTCCTTCATCCTTTATTCTAATCGCTCAATTGGACAATACATTTATCAATTTCACGTATCAATGTATTAATTTTTAATTTGGTAATATGTTTGTCTTCTTTGCTGCCTACCATTGCATTTGCAACCCTTAACGATTCATATTTTTTTTCTAATTCGTTAAATTGTTGATACTGATGATTTTCTTTTTTCTTTAATTCATTATTTTGCTCTATCAATCTCACATTATATTGCTGTAAATCTTTGTACTGACTTAACAACTTTGAGAGCTTATTTTCAAGCAAACTAACTATTTTAAACAAATCATTCATCAACTCAAAGAATCAAACTATTGCAACAAATTTAGTGTTCCTATTACAATTAAACAACTATTTTATCACATTATAATTAAAAATTATACAAAATATTGAAAAATAAGGTTTTAAAATAATCATTTTTTTGTATCACATCTAATTGTTAATTTAGCCACATTATGATGAAAAAAATTACCCTCTTTATATTCCTGAATTTTACTGTATTTGTAGCGGCTCAAATTAGATACCCTACAGACTATTTTATCAAGCCTTTAGAAATTCCTTTGGTTCTATCCGGCACATTTGGCGAATTGAGATCCAATCACTTTCATGCAGGTCTGGATATCAAAACACAACAGGTCACCGGACTCAAAGTTTTGGCTGCAGCAGATGGTTATGTTTCGAGAATCAGAATTGCACACTGGGGATATGGCAAGGCTATATATATCACGCATCCAAACGGATATACTACAGTTTACGGCCACTTAAAAAAATTCTCTCCAAAAATTGAGGCTTATGTTAAAAAACAACAATATCTTAAAAAAAGTTATCAAATTCAGTTATATCCCAAAGCCGGTGAACTAAAATTAAAGCAGGGAGAAATGATTGCCTATAGTGGCAACAGTGGAAGTTCTGGTGGTCCTCATCTTCATTTTGAAATAAGAGATGTAAAAGCCAATATTTTAAATCCGATGTTATTTGGAATTCCAATTGCCGATCATAAAAAACCAACCATCCAAAGTGCCTTTACCTATACAAAAAATGATACCTCACAGGTAAATCAGTCAAATAGAAATATTGAGCTTGTTTTAAAAAGGCAAAAAAATGGTGATTTGCTGGCCAATACAGTCTATGCCTGTGGAGAAATAGGCGTTGGTATAAATGCTTATGATCGACTGGACGGAGCCAATAACCACAATGGCTTGTATTATTTAGATATGAAAGTAAACGGAAAGAAATTATTTGAGATCATCTTTGATAAATTTTCTTTTAGTGAAGGCAGATTTATCAACTCATATATTGATTATCAACGATATATAAAATTAAATCAACGAGTGCAAAAATGTTTTATTGATCATAAAATAAATAGCTTAAGTTTGTATAACAATGTGATCAATAAAGGCTTCTTTCAGATAAAAGATAGTCTTGATTATAAAGTAACCATCACTACAAAAGATTTTAAGGGGAATACAACCAGACTGATCATTCCGGTTAAAGGGAAAAAAGATACTATTCTAATTTCAAAGAAAATTAAGAAAACCCCTTATTATTTTAAAGCAAATCAGGAGAACAGTGTAGCAGATGAATTGGTAAAAGCATATTTTCCCAAGAATATATTTTATGAAGATTTCTTTTTTGATTTTTCAAATGACAATGGAGTTGTAAAACTGCATAACAGAACTGTTCCTGTTCACAGTTATTATAAATTATCTTTTGATGTCTCAAAATATACAGCAGAAGACTTAAAACACATGTACATTGCTAAGAAAAACAAAAGTAAGAAATGGTATTATGTGAGTACCAAACATAAAAAAAATACTTTATATACTTCTAGCAAAGAATTAGGTGAGTTTACTTTATTATCTGATATAGAAAATCCTGTGGTAAGTCCTTATTTTAAAAAAGGTCAATGGCTTACAAAAAGTAATTATCTGAAAGTAAAAATTTATGATAAAAAAACCGGCATCAAAAGCTATAGAGGTGAAATTGACGGACAATGGATTTTAATGGAATATAATCCTAAAAAAAATACACTAACCTATGATTTTGGCGATAAAAAATTTACGGGTACTACACACACATTGAAAGTAATTGTGAAAGATAATGTGAATAATTCAACTACTTTTACCAGAACATTTAATAAAAAATTTAATTAGGTATTTCATTGAAAACAAAATTAATTTTCTCTCTTATATTCGGATTATTTTCTAGTATTCTGTTTGGTCAAAATGCAACTATTAAAGGTGTTGTTTTTGACATGAATGATCAGCCTATTGAAAATGTAAGTGTTAGTTATCAAAATAAAGGGACTACTACAAATGCATCGGGCGAATATCTATTAACAATTCCATCGGGTAAAAGTATCAGTATTTTATTTAGTCATATTTCCTATCAAAATTACACCAAACGAATCCGTGTTCCGAAAGGAAAAACGCTTAAATTTTCACCTAAACTACAGGTTAAAACGGAAGAAATTAAAGAAGTGATTGTTAAAGATGATAGAAAAAAAGCCGAAGGAATCACAAAAATAAAAAAAGAAACCATCAAGATATTACCTGGAGCCAATCAGGGAATAGAAAGTGTTTTAAAAACTCTTCCAGGAGTTAATTTTAATAATGAACTCAGTACCCAGTACAATGTACGTGGTGGAAGTTTTGAAGAGAACCTGGTTTATATTAACGGTATTGAAGTTTACCGACCTTTTTTGATCCGGTCAGGGCAACAGGAAGGCTTAAGTTTTGTAAATCCAAATCTTTCAGAAAATGTGGAGTTCTCAGCAGGTGGATTTCAGGCAAAATATGGTGATAAATTATCTTCAGTTTTAGACATTACCTATCGCAAACCAACACAATTTGGTGTAGCACTGGAAGCAAGTTTTATTGGAGCCTCTTCGACCATAGAAGGGACTTCAAAAGATCAGAAATTAAAAGCACTTGTTGGAGCCAGATATCGAAATAATAGTTTATTCTTTAATAATAGTGATATCAATTCCAATTTTAAACCTAGTTTTACAGATATACAAACCTACCTTTCCTATGATTTTACCAGTAAATTTGCCCTGGAATTCCTTGGGAGTTTTTCTATAAATGATTATAATTTTGAGCCTGTTTCACGTCAAACTAAATTTGGCACCATCATCAACCCTGTTGCACTGGTTGTACACTATGAAGGAAAAGAAAAAGATAGTTACCAAACCATATTTGGTGCTTTAAAAGGAATCTATAAAATTAATGATGATTTCACCGTAAGCCTCACTACTTCAACTTACAATACGCAGGAACAGGAGCATTACGACATCAAAGCTTCGTATGGTATTGGAGAAATTAATGCTGATTTTGGTTCAGATAGTTTTGGTGATGTTGATTTTGTGCAGGCAATTGGCTCTCAACTGGATCATGCAAGAAATGATCTGGAAGCACAAATAAGTAATATCAATTTAAAAGGTACGCTAAGAAAAAATACAAACCTTTTTGAGGCTGGAATAAAATACCAGCACGAAAATATCAAAGATAAAGTTATTGAATGGCAGGTGATAGATTCTGCTGGATTTTCCATACGTCCACCCTATTTACTTCCAAAAAATGACCAGCCTTATGAACCGTTTACCGGTCCGATAGTACCCTATACGAATGTGAGAGCTGCAAACGATGTGAATATAGACAGATTTTCAGGATTTGTGCAATGGAGCAAAAAAACGAGTTTAAATGACCATTTAGTATGGCTAAATCTTGGAGTTAGAGCACAATTGTGGGAAATTAGTGGTAAAGGACTTGCATCTAAAAGTCATACAACCATCAGCCCCAGAGCACAAATATCTATCAAACCAAACTGGGATAAAGATATGATGTTTAGAATTTCAGGTGGTTATTATCATCAGCCTCCTTTTTACAGAGAGTTACGTGATTCACTGGGAGTAGTTCATCCGGAAGTAAAAGCCCAGCAATCTATACATATTGTTATTGGAAATGATTACAGTTTTAGCATGTGGGGAAGACCATTTAAACTTGTGAGCGAAGCCTATTACAAACACTTGACCAATGTAAATCCTTTTACAATTGATAATGTAAAAATTAGATACAGAGCAAAAAATAATGCAATTGCTTATGCCACAGGGTTTGACGTTCGGTTGAATGGTGAGTTTGTTCCAGGAACCGAATCATGGTTTAGCTTTGGTTATTTACTTACAAAAGAAAATATTGATGATCGAGGATATATTTCACGCCCTACAGATCAACGATTAAAGTTTGCAATTTTATTTCAGGATTATGTGCCAAGTATTCCCAACTTAAAAATGTACCTGAATTTAGTTTATAACACAGGGGTTCCTGGCGGATCTCCTTCTTATGCAGATCCTTATCTATTCCAAAATAGATTGAAAGATTATTTTAGATCAGATATAGGAATCTCTTATATTTTTAAGGATTTTCAAAATCCATCCAATAGGAAATGGCTTGAAAAGTTCAAAGAATTATCTACTGGAATTGAATTGTTCAATATGTTTGATGTTCAGAACAGCATAACCAATACCTGGGTAAAAGATATTTCATCCAGTCGTTCCATTGCAATTCCAAATTACCTTAGCGGAAGATTATTAAATGTAAAAGTGGCCATGAAGTTTTAATGAGAAAGAATATTTAAAAGTTCAGAGAATTTATAAATCATAAAATCAGGTTTTTCTTTACTTAGTACTTTCTCATCTCTATAACCATAAGTAACCGCACATGTCATAAGTCCTGCTCTTTTTCCTGCCTGTATATCATGTGTTGAATCACCAACCATTAAAGCGTTCTCTGGTTTCACTTGAAGCTTTTGCAAAATATAGTTTATCCCTTCCGGACTGGGTTTACGCTGATACTTGGAATCATCTGCACCTTGAATAATTTCAAAATAGGAACTCAAATCTAAATCATCTATCACAATTTTGGTAAGCGCATGAGGTTTATTGCTGTAAATGGCCTTTTTGTATTGTGGCAATTGTTGAATCGTTTCTAATACTCCATGATAAGGTCTTGTTTTATTGGTTAGATTTTTCGCATAATATTGCTGGAACATTGCTAATGCTTTCTCTTTTACCGCTTCATCTTCAACATCAATTAAAGCTAAATTAATCAGTTTTTTAACACCACTACCGACCATGTTTTGGACTTCTTTTACACTGAACAGGTCATAGCCCATCTTCTTCAGTACATGATTTACTCCATCAGCAATATCAAAGATAGAGTTGACGATCGTTCCATCCAGATCAAAAATAATCAATTCAATTTTTTCTGTTTTCATGTATATTATTCCCTTTTAATAAATCAAATTTTGGATACAAAAATAGCTATTTAATAGGGTTTAATGTTCCTTAATATATTTCTTATATCATTATTTATTTACGGTATTGTTTGATTACTGATTTTCATTTTAAACCTTTTACTATATTTATAGTCAAAAATCATATTAACAATTGTTTGTGATAGAAGAAATTGAATTTATTGAGGAATTAAAAAATCCTAAAACACAAGAAAAAGCGTATCGTGAGCTAATGTCTTTGTACAAAGAGCGTTTGTATTGGCATGTTCGAAAAATTGTGATTTTGCATGATGACGCCGATGATGTATTGCAGAATACCTTTATCAAAATTTTCAATAATATTGGACAATTTAAAGGTGATAGCAAACTTTACTCGTGGATGTACCGAATTGCAATAAATGAATCATTGACCCATCTAAAGAAAAAATCAAAACAGTTTAATATTGACAGTGAAACACTTCAAATCCAATTGGTTGCAAAGTTGGAAGCAGATGTGTATTTTGATGGTGATGAAATTCAGTTAAAACTGCAAAATGCTTTGGCAACATTGCCACAAAAACAACAATTGGTTTTTAACATGAGGTATTTTGACAACCTGAAATACGATGACATATCAGAAATACTGGAAACATCTGTTGGTGCATTAAAAGCATCCTATCATCATGCCAGAAAAAAAATAGAAACTTATTTGACAAAATAAATAAACCTTTAGAAAAAATATGGGTCTAATAATTAAATGAAAGATAAAAAACAAGACATATTACAACATATAAAAGGAACTGGTTTTAGTGTTCCGGAAGACTATTTTAATAATTTTGAAAACAAAATTTTAGAAAATAACAATACGAATACTACTGGCTTTAAAGTCCCTGCTAATTATTTTGAGAATTTTGAGGATGTTGTTATTGGCAAAAAAAATCTTGCTACAGTAAAAAATGCGGGTTATAAAGTCCCCGACAACTATTTTGCAAATGTAGAAACTGAGGTGTTTTCAAAGGTGAAAAAGGAAAAAGTGATTCCTTTGAAAAAAAGATCCTATTTAAAACATACTATTCTGGCAATTGCTGCTTCCATTTTGTTATTTTTTAGTATTTCAAAAATCGATAACAATAAGGATACAACATATGCTGTTAACGACGCTGAAATTGACCTCTGGATGGAAGAAGGTCTTGTTTCATTTAATACTTATGAGATTGAAGCTATGTTCT
>VAPK010995847.1_pt1 | contig 11790 bp, 12 predicted proteins | sample 3395031 | NCBI WGS metagenome assembly VAPK01 (sample SAMN08290443, study PRJNA428436) | hydrothermal vent metagenome | isolation source: Deep-sea hydrothermal vent chimney 1 | place: Pacific Ocean: Juan De Fuca Ridge | reverse complement strand
CAAAGATGAGGCTTTAGCAAAAAATGCTCAAAGTTTGGGAGAACTTTTTAGGGCCGAAATGAATGTATTTATCGAGACTTGTACAATCGTTGACGGTGTGAGAGGTAGAGGCCTTCTAAATACCATTTTAATCAATGATACCGAAGATAGTTCAACTGCTTGGGATATTTGTATGGCATTAAAAGAAAACGGACTGCTAGCTAAACCCACCCACGGGAATATTATACGTTTTGCGCCGCCTTTGGTAATGACCAAAGACCAATTGATGGATTGTATATCGATTATTGTAAAAACCTTGAGACAGTTTGAGAAATAAACTCATTTCATGACTAGACTCAAAGTTCAATAAAAAAACCGACCTCGATTTCGAGGTCGGTTTTTTAGGTTTTTGCAGTATAACTTAAAAACTACCTTCATTGGCTATTAGTGCTATGATGACACCAAAATAAAGGATGAGGAACACCAACATGATGAGCGATAACGCCAGACCAATATATGATAAGATCTTCCCTGTTTTTACATTTTCATATCCGATATATACCCCAGGATTTTCGGTATATAACCTTTCTGCTTTTTTAGCATTGTTCAAGCCGATTATACTAAAAATAATGGCAAAGGGGCCGCAACAAATGAGCGATCCCACTATTGAAATTATGCCAAATGTCAGGGCGTTACTTGCCCCTGGTAATGTTTCTTGATTCATAGATAAATATTTATTGTCCTTCCATGGCCTCTTCGTAGGCTCTTGTAAACTCTTCTTGAAGTTCATCCCAATCACCGGTCATCAATACGTAAGCTACTCTAGCTAGATACAGGGTGTTTATAACCAATGCAATCAGAGCAACTATCTTACCGGTTTTGATTTGGCTCATATTGTCATAGGCTTCAGGATTTTCTTTATATATACTTTCTGATTTTCTGGCCATGAAAAATGCAATGGCCGAAGGTATTATCCCAAGTCCGGCAAAACAGCAGCATAGATAACCCAATATGCCCAAAACTATTATCATTGTTGCATTCGGTAATTTTTGTTGTTCCATAGTTATAATTTTTATTGATTGGTTATATAAATTTTAAAAAATAATTGGTCAATATCAAAGTAACGCTCACCGCTGCCAATATCGATATTATTTTACTGGCATATTTAACAGTAAAAAAAATATCGGCCAATAAAAAACCCAATAACGGAATAATAGTATAAATGGCAGGGTACATTTCAAAAGCTGCAGCAAAATCACCTTGAATTAACAAGGCCAATGCCCGTTGCATACCACAACCAGGGCAGTCAACGCCGAATATTTTTTTTGTAAAACAGGGCAGCATATAGTCTTCAATATGCATAGGTAACAGTCTGAAAATCATTTTCATCGTCAAAACCGATTAATCTCCCGAAAATTACCATTATTTTTATGCAATCAAAACAAATTGATGACTGTTTTTAAAATAGGCGATAGGGTAGAGACCATTGATGATACGATTATTGGGGTTGTTTCTCACGTAACTGGGCAAGAAATCACAATTGATAGCGAAGAGGGTTTTACGCTGACGTATACTGTTTCTGAATTGGTCAAAGTTTCTGACGGTATTGTAGTAAGCAATTATGATGTGGCCCGGATAAAGTCTGAAAAAGAACTTCCTAAAAAAAGAAAACAGAAAACGGTAAAATCCAAAGAAAGAAACATTCCTAAGATGGAAGTTGATCTTCACGTACATCAATTGACCAAGAGTTCTCGTGGTATGACCAATCATGAAATGTTGAATTTACAGATCGATGCGGCCAAAAGGCAATTGGAATTCGCTATACGAAAACGCATTCAAAAGGTTGTTTTTATTCATGGGGTAGGTGCAGGAGTGCTAAAAGAAGAGCTGAAATACCTTTTTGGGCGTTATGAGAATATTAAATACTATGACGCCGACTACCAAAAATATGGATCAGGGGCGACCGAAATCTATATATTTCAGAAAAATCAAGGTGATTTTTAACAACCTACTCTTCTAAGATGGTTGTTAAGGTTCCGAAATTATCGATCTGCAGATTGGTAATTCGAGAATCATTGGAAGTAACCAATGAAATACTGCTCAATTCAATTTTATGTTCGAAGGTTTTATTGTCTTCTTTCACAGTAGTCGTAATCAAGACCGTTCCGCCTTTGGCAATTATTTCATCAATAACCGTAGGTTCTGTCAACGGAATTTCATTGCAGAAATAGTTTTTGACAACTTTGTCAGAAAAGATTCTGTAGGTGATTTTCGCTGGGCCAGATTCGCTGACCGCATATTCGATCTCAGTTGTTGAAACTACGTTTTTCAATGCTCCACTGGGCAACTCGAGAATAAGAGCTTCTTTATCGTTCAGTTTAAAAAGTACATTGGCGGTCTCTACTGAAACAGCCGAGCAATTTTGAATTGATGCACTATCAAAATTCAAGGTCTCTATTTGTAGGTCGCCATCGTCACAGGCGGTAAAAAAAACCAAAAGGCCAAAAAGCAGTATTCTTTTCATGCTTCAAATTTAAGTGAATTTAACGGTAACTTTCAGCATATTTAGGGAGAAATTAACTTAGTTTCCATTAATTTTGTCCTGTTTTAATTCAACTTTATTTGAAATGGACAAGGTTTATCTCGATAATGCCGCCACTACGCAAGTCAGGGAAAGTGTAATATTGAAAATGCAAGATGCATTATCCGATTTTTACGGCAACCCATCGTCAACACACAGTTTTGGCAGGTCGGCAAAAACTGCCGTGGAGAGTGCCAGAAAAACCATTGCCAAGTATTTGAACGCCCATCCTTCTGAAATCGTTTTCACTTCTGGTGGTACCGAGGCCGATAATATGATTTTAAGGTGCGCGGTACGTGATCTCGGTGTAAGGGCCATTATCACTTCGAAAATAGAGCACCATGCGGTACTTCATACCGCTGAGGATCTTGTAAAAGAGTTTGGTGTTGCCCTTAGGTTTGTCGAGTTAGATGAATACGGCAACCCAAGACTTTCGCATTTAGAGGAGTTGTTACAAGCTGATGATTCAAAAAAGCTGGTCAGCCTTATGCACGTAAACAATGAAATTGGAAATAAGATAGATGTTGAAGTTATCGGTAGCCTGTGTAAAGAGAACAATGCCCTTTTTCATTCAGATACGGTACAATCGGTTGGACATTTTACTTGGGATGTACAACAAGTTCCTATTGATTTTATAATCGCTGCCGCCCACAAATTTCATGGGCCAAAGGGTGTTGGATTTGCTTTTATACGGAAAAATTCAGGACTTCGACACTTTATTTCCGGTGGCTCTCAAGAGCGTGGCTTTCGGGCAGGAACCGAATCTCTTCACAATATCATTGGTTTGGAGGAAGCATTTGTTAGAGCTTATGATAATTTAAAAAATGAGAAGGCCCATATTACAGAATTAAAACGGTATTTTATAGAAAAGATACGGGAAGCCATACCCAATATTAAATTCAACGGTCATTCAGGAAATCTTGAAAAAAGCACCTATACCTTAGTAAATGTATGTTTGCCAGTAGACGCCCAAAAGGCGTTGATGTTGCTTTTTCATTTAGATTTAAAGGGAATTGCCTGTTCAAAAGGCAGTGCATGCCAATCAGGAAGTGATAAAGGTTCTCATGTACTTTCAGAGATATTGTCTGATGAAGATATGAAAAAACCCTCTCTGCGCTTTTCTTTTTCTATCAACAATACCAAGGAAGAATTGGATTATGCGATTTCGGTACTAAAGGAGTTCATGATAGAATAGACGAGCTGGTTATTTTTTTCCTTTCCTTTTTCTGTCTTTTTTACGTTCCTTATCGTAGGGGAATTTTCTAGCGGCCAATTTCATCATTCTATCAATTAGGTCATTGGTGTTCTTACCCGTTTTTTTATTGATTTTCTTTTCGTACTTCCACAGTAGTTTCCCTGTAGATCCATCACTTATTTTAATACCGATACGACCGTAGTTAGCATCACCCAAAAAGTAATCGACCAAACTGAATTCATCGGGCACGCCTTTTGACAATAAGATATTCAGATCAAGGCTTCCGCTTATTATTCCGTCTACTTGTAATATTCTGCTAAGCTCTTTAATAGTGTATACATCAATATTATCATACGTTATATTGTTTTGGGAAAGAATGGCATTGGTGTTCTTTGTGTTTTGAAATTCGACCGAAAACTTCTTTTTCTTTCTACGTCTTGAAAAATACGTCTCTAATGCATTTTGTACAGCATAGCCTTCTTTTTCTTCGCGCTCTTTTAGTTCTTCTTTTGATATATCATCTTTTAAATCTAGATTGGTGAGAAACGGTACAATCGCAAGTACTTCATGCTTTTTACTAAAAGCATCGAACTTATCACTTTCATAGATATTTTTTTGCGCTACTAATGATAGCCCGACAAGAAATAATGTACAAAAAATAATATTTTTCTTCATTTATACTTTATTCAATAGTATTAGGAAACTTGTAACCATGATGTTATATGGTGTCGATTAAAATCGGGTACTCAACTTAATATTGAGAACGCGACTTGTCATAAAATTAGGAATGGCAAATTGTTGTTTGCTGTCTACATCCCTTACCCATGTATTGGTTATTGAGTTTTGATTGTTGAAAAGATTGAAAATTTCAAAACCAACGCTCAGTGCTTTGAATTTATGCAACCAATGGTTTTTTGGGTATCTTTTATCTTGAGTTACAAAAATATAGGAAATTCCTAAATCTGCACGCTTATAATCCCTTAATCTATTTTGAAAAATATAGGGGTCGGCATAGCTTGGTGAACCCCCTGGCACCCCGGTATTATAGACCAAGTTCAGGTACATCTTTACATTGGGTACAGTCGGAATATAATCTTGAAACAATATGGAGAATTTCAGTCGTTGATCGGTAGGTCGGGCAATATAACCTCTTTCGTTACTGTTTTCCTCGGTTTTTAGGTATCCGATGCTTACCCAAGATTCAGTACCGGGTACAAATGCCCCGCTCATTCTCAGTTCTGCACCGTAAACATAGGCTTTAGCGTTGTTATTGGCGGCGTAGCGTATGCGTATATCTTCTAAGGTATAGGTGTTTACGTTGCTTAGTTTTTTATAATAGGCTTCGCCCACAAGTGTAAACGGGCGGTCCCATAACTTAAAACTATATTCATTGCCCAGTACCCAATGAACTGACTTTTGAGCCTTTACAGATGATTGAACACGACCTAATCTATCTCTTAATTCTCTATAGAAAGGAGGTTGGTGATAGATGCCCGCCGAAAACCTGAAGAGCATGTCTTTTTTCCATTTAGGCTTAACGGCGAATTGCGCCCTTGGGCTAAAGATTGTTTGCGATACCTTGGGTATACCCGTTCCACTTACCGTCCAATATTGTGCTCGTATCCCTAAATTGTAATATAGGTCAATACCTTTTAGGTGAGTGTGTTCACTGAATTGAGCGAAACCCGAAAAGCGATTTGTTTTTACAAAGTTTTTTGCGATGAGCGACTCAAAAGGTACCAAAAGACCTTCAAAGGGTTCTTCGGGTTGATTGTTGACAAATTCCGGTAATGGGGGTCTTATCGAAAATCCGGCGGAATCTATAAATTCTGACTCTCTTATTTGATCTCGAATGTCTTCATGGGTGTATTTAAGCCCCCATTCCAAAGCCTTTTCGCTTTTTGAATATTTCCCTTTATGCTCTAAATTAAAAATAAGGGCATCGAGAATGTTCCTCGCTCTATTGAATTGAGAGCCGATACCTTTTGAGGCCGTAACCTCACCAAGGGTGTCACTTCCTAGATCTGAGTCAACTTCACCCAATTTATATAGGGCAATAACATCTGAACTTTCTTCCTCTGCGGTATGGTAGATCGATGAGATCAATTTCAAGGTAGTATTGTCGTTTAAAAAGTAATTTGCTTTTAAAGCACCAAGTGCGGTGTTGAATTTATTGTTTTCCTTTCCTTCATAATTAACTATCAACGCCCTAGGTTGGTCAAGGGTTCCGAAATTGGTCTGTCTGTTCAATGGTTCGTTCTTATAATCGTTGATCGAGATGTTTCCTAAAAAGCTCAAATGAAATTTTTCAGTGAAACGATAGGTCGAATAGCTCTGAACATCAAAAAAAGTAGGGTTGAAATTGGTAATGGTCTGTTGGCTTTTCACCAAAAGACTATTATTGCGATATCGAATGCCAGATATACTTGTGAATTTCTTGTTTTTTGATAATGTCTCGACCGCTGAACTTGCCCCTAGAAAACTAATATCGGCCTGAGCACCAAAAGCTACGGGATTTTTATAAGTAATGTCTAAAACGGACGAAAGCTTATCGCCATATTTTGCCTGAAAGCCACCCGCCGAAAATTTAACATTCTGTACTAGGTCGCTGTTTACAAAGCTGAGACCCTCTTGTTGGGCAGAGCGTATGAGAAAAGGGCGATATACCTCTATCTCGTTTACGTATACGAGGTTTTCGTCATAATTACCACCACGAACAGAATATTGGGTGCTCAATTCGTTATTTGACGAAACCCCGGGCAATAATTTTAGTACATTCTCAACACCTGCATTTGCACCGGGAATTTTACGAATCACTTCTCTAGAGATCGTAGTGATACCTTCTACGCTTTTTTTTCCGGTTGGCATGACCGTTACACCATCGACCTGTATGGCATCCGTTTTCATGACAGGGTTTAATTCATAAGTTTCGTTGGTAGTCAGTATCAGATTGTTCAAGACCACATCTTTATGGCCTAAATGAGAAAAAGTGATTGTAGTTTTGGTGTCAGCGATTATCTGTAGCACATAAAATCCGTTGATGTCAGAAAAAGTACCCGTGTTGCCGGTAGAAACATTGACATTGGGTAGCGGCTCGTTCAGTTCGTTCAAGACCACACCGGTAATAGTTGCCGTTTGCGCTCTTACCATCATGAAACCACATAATATAGATAAAACTAAAAAGTGTCTAAAAAGCCCCAAACCAATTATTTTCTATAAAATGTACTGTCAAAGGTAGTACTGTTTCCTACATTGTCAGTTACGATGACCACAAGATGGCATTGTTTTTGATCTATGATCGTATCCTCAAAATTGTAAGTGATGGTATTTTTTTTAGGTTCGTATTCCATCAATATCCACTTTCCATTGATGGTTGCCGAGTAGGTATCTATGCCACTAAGGTCATCTGAAATTTTTAGGCTGAGATAGCTATAGTTGTTAAGCCATTGCTTTTCTTTGAAATTTTTCGCCTTGACTTTAGGTGCGATCGTATCTTTTGCCAAAGTATAGGTGCCGAGATTTCGGGTTCTCGTTGTAAATGTGTTTTTTCTTTTATAGGTTGATGCGTAATTCGGTTTCATTTTTTTATCTAATCGAGCGATAAAAAGTTGTTTGCGCTCGGCCTTTGGGTATTTGGTTACGTCAAAGGTGATGGTGAATTTTCGATGTGCGGGTATTCTACTGTTGTGAATGGTTACAGTGTCATTTCCCTTTTTCAGATCAATATAGAAATCTTTGTAAAAAGTGTTGGTCGGAAAATATACTTTGGCGGCCCCAAGATTGTAGTTGTTGGGTTTTTTAGCAACTATAAAAGTTTCAGTTTTGGTATCTTCCTTCTTTATTATGATTTCTTCCTTTTTACCTTCTACTGGTATGGTTACTTTGGTCAAGTTGCCCTTTAGGTCTTTTATCAATATCTCGACCGAGTACGAAAGCCCTTCTCGAACAGCTATTTTCCCATTGTTCTTTAGGGTATTGTATATGCTCAGTCTATTTGCCTTTGTTTTGAAACACCGCTGTATTTTTTTTCTATATTTTCCGTAATGGTCATAGTCTATTAGCGTATTGATATATCGGGTCTCTGAAAAAGAGAAGGACTCAAAATCATAATCAGTATATACTTTTCCGTTTACGAGTTGTTGTACCGAGTAGATTCCGTTTTTATTGGCTGCCAGATCTTGACGGTCATAGCCCAAGAAACCAAAACCGATTGTACCCAAGGCAGAAACAGAATCTGCCAAATAGGTACCGTCTTTTTGACGTGAGAAATTAATCTCGACCTTATCGTTGCTTTGATTTATCTGAGCATCTTTTGATATGGGATATCCATAGAGCTTATCTAAAATAGGGTCCGTTGCATCTCTGACTTCCAACCCATATAACAAAGGGTTCGTAGGTTTTTCTGAAATACTGCTTCTGATCTCGAAATGAAGGTGTGGGCCAGAAGAGCCTCCGGTATTACCACTATAGGCGATTACTTTTCCCTTTTCGACCTTTACGTCACCGTAATTGGGAAAGACCTCTACCTCATACGATTTTTTCTTGTATTGAACTTTTTTGATGTATTCCTCTATTTCTGGTGAAAACTTTTGAAGATGCCCATAAACTGAGGTATAACCATTGGGGTGTGCGACATAAAGTACTTTTCCGTACCCCCAAAGCGACACTTTTATTCGTGTAACCGTACCGTCACCAATGGCAAAAATAGGCAAACCTTCGCGTTGTTGTGTTTTTATATCAATGCCCGAATGAAAGTGGTTAGATCTCAATTCACCAAAAGTGCCGGCTAAGATCAGGGGAATTTCAAGTGGTGCTCTGAAAGCCTCTTGAGGGTATTTCTCCTGACCAGAAATACCAATAGAGAATAAGAAGATCAACCCGAAAAACAATCTGTGCATAATATATGGCAAATTAAAATGAGGCAAACTATTGTGGCGAGATCAAATACCGAACGTTTATTGGCCGACCTGCCTTGTAAAAGGATACAAAATTAAGTAGTTGAAAGTAATAAATAGCATTGGATCGTAAAAACTCTAGGCTATAAATTCTCATGTACTTTAATTGAACGGTTTTACGAACATTAAAGTATTACTTTAAGAATAATTGAAAAAACTATTGCTAAGTACTAAGATGTATGTTAACTTTGTGTAAAATGCATTGCGTTTCGCATATGAGTGAATTGGTCAATATAGTTGATTCTTTAGAGAATAAGATCAGTAAGTTGTTGCATAAGTTAGAATTGTTGCAACAGGCAAATACCACATTGGAAAAAGAACTGGTTTCTACGAGGAACATTCAAAATAGCTCTCAAAAATCCGTTTCGGAATGGGAGGAAAAGTACAATTCGCTAAAGCTTGCAAATTCAATGCTGGGCAGTAGTACCAATAAAACGGAAGCCAAGCTAAAAATAAACACCCTTATCAGAGAGTTGGATCATTGTATTGCCCAACTCGCTGTATAACGTTTAAAATACGATGTCTGAAAAGCTCAAAATCAAACTTTCAATTGCTGATAGGGTTTACCCTTTGACCATTGACCCCGCCCAAGAAGAGGGGTTGCGTAAAGCGGCCAAGAATATCGAACAATTGGCAAAAAAGTTTGAAAAGAGCTATGCTGTTCGTGATAAGCAAGATGTATTGGCCATGTGCGCCTTACAATTTGCCTCTAAAATCGAACAAAAAGGCATTGACAAATCAGAAGGAACCAAAAATGCAATAGAACGCTTAAAGGCATTGGATATTTTGGTAAATACCAAGCTTGGTATACAATAAGTTCTTTTAAATAATATCAAAGTTACTGCCCACATTGGTAATAATTTTTGACAAACTCAACGCTAATTTAATTCAAAAGGGTGAGTTTAGGTTGTAAAAGCAAGCCTTGCCAGTACAAGGATCCTTGCGCAGCCTGTTAGCCCTAAACCTGTTTATAGGAGTTTGTACAAAACTTCGCCGATGTGGGTTTTTTTGTAAAGTACGGTTCAGCCTTACAATAAATTAGAAGTAGTCGATTAGGGTTGGTAGAACAAAAGCCACTATTTTAGTGGAATCTTGATATTTATCAAGAGATAACAATTTAATTTTAAATTTCATGGATAGTATAACATTGATAATTGGTGCCGTCGGGCTGGCAATCGGCTTTGTAGTTGCAAAGTTCTTGGAAAAAGGGAAGGCATCAAAGACCATCGCAAATGCAAAGAAAGAAGCAGATTCTATTTTAAAAAGCGCGAAAACCGATGGTGAGAACATTAAAAAAGATAAAATGTTTCAGGCCAAAGAAAAATTCTTGGAATTAAAGGCCGAACATGAAAAAGTCATTAATAATAAGGACAGAAAAATAGGTGAAGCAGAAAAGCGAACCCGTGACAAAGAGTCTCAAGTAAGCAATGAGTTGGCAAAGAGTAAAAACCTAAACCGAGAGTTAGAGGTCAAACTAAGGGATGTTGGGCATAAATCCGACTTTTTTGAAAAGAAACAATCTGAGCTTGAAAAATTACATAAAAACCAAGTGCAACAATTAGAGGTGATATCTGGTCTTTCTGCAGATGATGCCAAAAACCAATTGATGGAGTCTTTAAAGGAAACCGCAAAGTCAGATGCGATGGCTTACTTGCAGACGACTATGGAAGAGGCCAAACTCACTGCTGAACAGGAAGCCAGAAAAATCATAATCAATACCATACAGCGAATAGGAACAGAGGAAGCCGTTGAGAATTGTGTCTCAGTATTCAATTTGGAGTCTGACGATATCAAGGGACGTATTATAGGAAGAGAGGGTAGAAATATTCGAGCTCTGGAGTCTGCTACTGGGGTTGAGATTATTGTAGACGACACCCCTGATGCGATTATATTGTCATGTTTTGATTCTGTTCGAAGGGAGATTGCCCGTTTATCATTGCACAAGTTGGTGACCGATGGAAGAATTCACCCGGCAAGAATAGAGGGTATTGTCAAAAAGACAGAAAAACAAATCGAGGCTGAAATTGTAGAAATTGGTAAGCGAACCATTATCGATTTGGGTATACATGGCTTGCATCCTGAATTGATAAAAGCAGTAGGTCGAATGAAATATCGTTCCTCTTATGGGCAAAACCTCTTGCAGCACTCTAGAGAAGTTGCCAAACTATGTGGAATAATGGCCGCCGAAATGGGATTGAATGCCAAGGTAGCTAAAAGAGCTGGTCTCTTACACGATATAGGCAAGGTGCCCAATACCGAGGAAGAAGTTGAAACACCGCATGCTATTCTTGGTATGAAATGGGCGGAGAAATTTGGGGAGAAACCTGATGTCTGTAATGCCATTGGTGCTCACCACGATGAGATTGAGATGAAATCATTGATATCTCCTATCGTACAAGTTTGTGATGCGATAAGTGGTGCACGGCCCGGGGCAAGAAGACAGGTAATGGACTCGTACATACAACGTCTCAAAGACCTTGAGGAAATCGCTTTTGCATTTGGCGGGGTTCAGAAGGCCTATGCGATACAAGCGGGTAGAGAGCTTCGTGTAATCGTTGAAAGTGAAAAAGTGAGCGATGATAAGGCAGCAGAACTATCTTTTGAGATCTCGCAGAAAATACAGACCGATATGACCTACCCAGGTCAGGTGAAAGTTACCGTCATTCGCGAAACTAGGGCAGTGAACGTGGCCAAATAATATATTAGAGTTATACCAACAAAAAAAGAGCTGCTGTTACGGCTCTTTTTTTGTTGGTAATATTTCTTTTTCACTATTTAATACTAAGGCCAACCAATTATCTATTCCTCTTCAGATGAGGTTGTTTCGTCATCGTTTGCCTCAGTTTCTTTATTGAGGTTGTTCTTCATGATATTGAGCTTTTTAAGCTTTTCTTTCCAAGTGGCAAGGGCTTCTTTATGGGTATTTACTCTTTTAATGACGTCTTGTACGAGTGGGTTGTCTTCAGATGCACTCGAGAAAAATTGCAGGTTGTTTTCCAACTGACGAATTTCACTATTGCTTTCGTCTATTTTTCTGCGTATGAAGGTGCGTTCTTTCGAAATCGCCAGATCATTGTCTT